>TBL_comb48_EPIDRAFT_1001645_pt1 | contig 16171 bp, 27 predicted proteins | sample TroBogEpilimnion_37_FD_10681 | JGI IMG/M metagenome (IMG submission 10681)
AGAAGAATCCAAAGACTTTGAAACAGGCGATCGCATTCCGTATGCGCCCGGAAGAGCTCAGGCAGCTCGACCGGATCGCGAGAGAGTGCAAGATGACCCGGACGCAAGTGATTGAGAAGGCTCTGCGCTGGATGTTTAATTTTTACGATAAAAATAAGCAGTAAAATCCGGGGCATGGACGCCCCCCAACAAGGGGAACGACAATGATATTGCGCTGTACATGGTATTTCATCAAAGGTTTTGCATTGGGATCGGCAGTTTTTGCGATTGTTTATTTCATTTTAATAATCTGGATCAAATAGGGGGAAACATGAGTGGGGATGATTTGTTCGAGTTTATGGCGTTCGTGATCGCAGTGGCAGCCGTGACCGTGCTGCCCGTTTACTGGCTTCTCTGGCTCTTCTGCGGAGGTGATAAATGAGAACGAAAAGGGAGTGCGTGTACCCGGTGGAGTGGAGAAGCAAGCGGCGCGGGGATGTGAAGAAGTGGATCGTGCGCGTCACGAATCGTGGCGTGCGTGAATATCTCGGGATTTTCTCAACAAAGAAAGAAGCACAAAAGGAGTTAGAGAGATGGAAAAAGAAATAGACCCAGATTGCACGGTACGCATTACCAAAGAAGAGCTCGATAGGTTGAAAACCGAAAACGCCAAACTCAGAGAGGCGTTGGAGTTTTATGCTGATCCATTTTCGTGGCATTTAAATCCAGAGTTTTCTTTTGCTCGGATTATTCATCCAGATGATGCTGACGAAGTTAAAGAATATGCTAAGAGATGCGGCGGCAAGAAAGCCCGTGAAGCGTTGAACGACCTGCGGAAAGGTGGGGAGTGATGGAACAATGTAAATGCTGTGACCCAGAAGTAGTATTTCTTTGTAAAGAATGCTCAATGGAAAAACATATTTATGAGCTTCAATCCGAAAACGCCCGACTCAGGGATGCGTTGGAATTTTATTCCAATTTAAAAAAAGGATCATATTCGATTGTTTTAATGAATGTTGATAAATGGGGACTCCGTGCCCGTGAAGCGTTGAAAGGTGGGGAGTGATGTTTAAAGCTGAAGAAGATTGCATACATGGCCGTGACATGGTCGAAGACTTTCATTTAAGTCATCAGGCTATCAAGATTGCCAAGCGTACTGCATGGGGTGCAAATACTGAAATGCAAGTGTTCGCCATAGGCGTTCAACGAGGAATGGATGAAGTTAATCAATCACTTGCTGGCAAAGACATTCAAATTTCAGGCATGGAAACTGAAATTAAGATTCTGAATGAACAACTGATTGAGTATCGCCAAGTGCTTGAATTTTATGCTGATCCAGAAAACTATCTTAAAAGAAATGAAGATGCATGGGTTTATCGGCAACTAGAAGACGAAGAAACAATTAGGTCATATAAACACCCTAATACCGATTGGACTGGAACAGTTAAAGTTGGTGGTCGCCGTGCCCGTAAAGCGTTGAATGACCTTCGGAAAGGTGGGGAGTGATGGAAACTTACACCATCAAAGAAATTGTTGAAAAGTTTGGCATTTCTGAAAACGAGATGAAATATCTCATGCGAAAAAAATCCAGCAATAAAAATCAGATTTTGTGTCAGCCGTACATTAAAACAAGGGGTTGTATTCCAAGCGAGTGGAGTCACTATCAGATTAACCTGATATTGATGTGGGTGTTTCTTCAAAAAGAAATGGAAGAGCTTAGAGTGAAGCTGTCACAGTCACACAAGGTAAAGTAAGAGTTCGCAATAACGCGATAAGCCAGCGGGAGTGTTCCACAAGAACCTAAAGTCCTCTCGCTGGCATCATCTTAAATGCCCGTTTAAGCGTCCCGACGCCACACCCAAGCAAATACCAGTCCTGACCCCTAGACGCGCTTAAACAGGAATCTTGGGCTGTTTGCGAAGCTGCCAAGGCTAGGCGACACTATACCGGTGAAGATTCCCTCTAGGGTCAGGATTAAACGGGGTGTTAGGTACGAAATTGTTCGTCAGGCTGAGATCGACGGGAAGCCCGATACGCTTGGGCTATGCGACCCAAACACTCGGCATCTGTACATCAAGAGCGATCTTTCAAAGACCGAAGAGATCAAAACCTACATCCACGAGATGCTCCACGCGCTAGAAGCCGAGTGGGATATAAAAATCCCCCATGAAAGCGTCTATAGGCTTGAGGAAGCTATTTACAAGTTCCTGACCCTAAACAAGCTCATTTGACTCCACCGCCGATCCCATTATCATTATCCCTGTGGACGCAAGGAAGCCGATCCTCGTCATAAGCGATCTTCAGATCCCTTTCGAAAACAAGCGAGCACTTGCCTTCTGCAAAGAGCTTCGCAAGGAATACCGCATACCCCAGGAAAACATCCTGAATGTGGGTGATGAAATCGACAATTTCCATGGGAGCGCATACCCAAAGGACCCTGACGCCGACCTGTCGATTGTGAATGAGTTTGAGCTTGCCCGGGAGCGAATCCGGCAATGGTCGAGCGCGTTCCCCCAGATGAAGGTCTGCATCTCAAACCACGGGATCAGATGGCTCAAGAAGGCAATCGACGCCCAGATCCCGACCCATATCTTAAGAGCCTATTCCGAGATATTCCAGATTCCCCCGGGCTGGCAGTACCGGGACGAGTGGCGATTCTCATCCCTTAAGTACCCATTCCGGATGCTCCATGGCATGGGATACTCAGGCCAGAGGGGAGCCGTGAACGCCACGCTTGATGGCCAGATCTCAACCATCATAGGCCACCTTCATTCCCACGCTGGCATTAACTGGATCCAGACGAACGGTGGGGCCAGGATGTGGGCTGCGAATACCGGGTGTCTCATCGATTTGGAAGCGTTCGCGTTTAAGTACGAGAAATATAACCGCATGAAGCCGCAGCTTGGAGCCACCGTCATCATCGACGAAGGCAAGACCCCGATCTTCCATCCGCTCTACTAGCGTTTCTCTTCAAGAATCTTATCAAGCTTATTTTCAATCCGATCAAGCCGCTCGACGATCGTTTCCTTCACATACTCCTTGGTCGCGAAGGTGGAGTAGGAAAACACCACCATGGACACCCCGGCACCCATCACAGTCATGAGGAATTTGATAAGGTCGAACTGTTTCATGGTTCATGCCTCACCGAGCAATCAAAGCCCATGTCGTTGAACCGCTTCCGATCTTCTGGCTTTGAAAGGTCAAAGTCCCGCTCCACATGCTCAGTAAAGCACCGTTCCATCTTAAGGAACCCGCAAGGCTCATCACTGAACCAGCGATATTCCGTAAATGGACCATCTTCACTTATCCGAAGGTGCCGCTGATTTAATGGCGTCAAGATATGACCGGCCAATGTCGAGCAGCTCAAGCTCACACTGATCAAGAAGATTATCGTCCCGGCTACTGCCTTTGGATTGCTCATGTCTGAAGGTCTCCCGGAGCTTATATACTCGATCCTGTAACGCTTGGGCATGGTGTTCTTTTAGGAACTTAAGCCCGTTGTCGATAATATCGAGCAGGATTTGAGCGATCATTTCAGATTCTGTGGCAGAACCTTATCAAGCAGGTTAGCGATACCAGCAGAGATGTCCCCGATCTTATGGAGCGCAAGGGCTACCACATGAAGGATGGACAGAGGCTTATCGCTCTTCACAAGGCGAAGAACCGCTTCCACCACCACTGCAATGATCCCGGCCTGTCCAGATGCGGAACTGATAACACTTAAAATTTGATCGAGCATTTTATCTCCCTTTAGTTATTTCACCCCGTCCATGGGGTGGCGTCGAAGCCTATATTCGAGTTTAAACCCCGACGCAATCTTGGTCAAACATCCGGCCGTTAGGGTAGAAAGAACCGCTTCCCGCTCATCGGTGGGATGATCTGGAAGTGTGCCCAAGTTGGGGTCGCTGAAAAGTCTTCACACCATAGCCCGATACGCTCAAGAACCGCCACATTCTGCAAGCACCAAGCCTGAAGCTCTTTTTTAGGGTCGTACACATCGCACGCATTACCTGAAAGATGCTTTGATAGCTTAGCCGAACTCTTACCCTGCGCGATCAATTCCGCTTGCTGCGCGTCAGATCGAAGTCCTGAGGTGACGATCATGGGCTTAGCCCAGATCGCTCGAAGCTCGTTCATGCGCTCAAGAAGGATCGAAAGATTCTTATCAATCGCGGGTGTGGTTGGGTATCCGTGCGGGTTCAGTTCTTTTGCGCTGATCATGGTGAGTTAGTGAAATAAACACATGAAACCAAGTTAAAGTACACGGAAAAATAGCTTCCACCAACAGCATAAGCAGAACCACCAGAGAAAGAGCTTGGTATCGTTTGACCCGCCCCATAATAAACCTGACCCAAACTTGCTGAAGTATTTGTCACACCATATCCAGCAACCGAGCCGGGTATAGCGTCCACTCTATAAGTAGCAATGGCGTAGCTATTCGCCGGAACCGTTGCTCCACCGCCTAAATTCCCCGAATACTTCAATGTGCTGTTAGAACTGAAATTCGTGATCATTACCTTGGCCTCCAATATATAACGACGATGAAATCCCCACCGCCAGTCATTACGCTATTTACATCTAACCTGAGTTTGTCCCCTGCATTGAAATTCGCAGTCGATAACACCGGGGCCGTGCATCCAGTGGGAAGCGGTCCGTCCACGCCGTTGATGTCAAACTGCGTGTTATTCGACGAGGTCGAGTTCACCGCCGGAAGTGTTGAGAAGATCGAAGTGTAGGTCGAGGACCCAGCCGCCGCTCGTTTGATGTCGATCTGAGTGGTACCACCAGATCCCACCGTTCCGCTATAAATCCGGATGTTCACAATCTGGGAATTGTAGTCGAAAGTCTCGTAAGGTCCTAAGCCCGTAGCCGGTAGGGTGCTTGCGAAGTTACCGCTGCCGTAAATTCCAGACATCCCAAAGTAAAATGGGAAATACTGATAAGCATTGATGAAGTTAATCGCTCCACCAATCGTCTGCACTAGGTTCTCAGATACCGCTGACCTGAACTGTGCGCCTTCGATGTAAATCGTATTCCTAACAGGTGTGACCGGTGTGCCCATAAACTCTCCCTATGAATATACCCTATATCCTGCGCCCTTGTCAGCAAAGCCCACAAGCTCGACCGAATAGCCAGCGGCTGGCGTGAACCCAAGCGAAGTCCCCACCGTGACCGTGTTTGTACCAGTGTCCACAGCAGTGACCAAAACCGACGGGCTAATATTTGTGAAAGTGGCATCCCGAACGAGTAGCGTGGCCCCGACAATGAACTTCGCGATGTCCCCTGACCCTACCGTGAACGATACATTCGAAGCCCCAGATACCACGGCTACCGTCGGATCAATGAAGCAGTGGATCGCTTTATACAGCGCGTTGACTGACGGGTTCGTGCTTGTGGGATAGGCCGGGATATCCACGATCATTCCCCCGGTCGGAGTGAACGCGAGCGGAGATGACAGGTTCAATGTGTACGGAATGGATGAGTTATCGGTACCCGCAAGGATCGCTTGCGAGCTTACGGACCAGTCAGCGGCCCTGACAATAATGGCTTGCCCGATGTAATCCCGCCATTTGATTGTCTCATCATGGGCACTAGGGGAGTAGGAAGAGTCAATCTTAACGGCCGTTGTGGTGCTCCCAGAGGCCGACACGACGCTTGATGGACTGATGGTACCAAAGCGGTCAGCAGCCGATCCCGTGATCCCTGAGGTCACCTTAAGCGTCACTTGCCCGGTCTTAAGGTCTAAGCTCCGATCCGTAACCTCATAAAGCTGGGTTCCAAGCGTACGAAGCCCGGTGTTGAAATCCGTGATCTGAAGATACCCATCGTCTTGAATGGCTACCACATCACCAGCTTCGATCTGGCATCCGACCCGGAAGTTCACCTTAAGCGAGATTTCATAAGCCGCCCGCTTATATCGGTTCAAAAGGTTAAGAGATGTCTTATTCACCAAGTCTGCAGCCCCAAGACTAGACTTGAGCCCAAGCGAGTTGATCGGCAGGATCGAAAGCAATCCAATGATGTTTAAGCTGTCCGTATCAAGCGACCTAAGCACTGACTGGAAGGTCGAATTGTCGTCCATCACATCATATTGATATTGGATTTCATTGAAGAATTTCCGGTTGTTTAGCCCCCGGTTGTTTGTGATCTTCTCAGCATCNATCACATTNCCNAGGTTTAAAAACTGAAGGTTAGCGTTCGCAATCGGGCTTTGCGTCTTGTTCACCGATAGCTGGCCGTATCGCGTGACCGAATAGCATCCAATCGGGTAGTAAAGTTCCTTCTCGATGAAGTCTTTACCCACAATCTGAGTGTTCATGTAAAGACTCATGACATAATAGGAATTATTCAAATAGTTATCCCGAAGCGATTCATGTCCGGCTACATCGACATCCCGGGGATCCATCTGAAGCCCCATCCCAACGGGTAGCGTGTCGTACTTCGAGCGTAAGGCAATCGAGATCGCTCCACCCGTCTCATAAGCAAGACTAGTTCCGATCCTGAGCACCCCATTCGGTTGATCGGTCGTGTCCTCGATGTTCGTGATCTGATAAGTCCCGTTGTTGCCAAGAGTGGATCCAGACACCGTCACCCAATCCCCGACGGTGAGGCCATAGGTCAGGGTGGCACTCTGGCCTGCGGGGAGCACAATCGCGTTCGTGACCCCGGATCCGACGATCAAGTTCGTGCCCAAGGCTTGCGGGTTGATACCACTCACGAAAGGTCCGTTCCAGCCTGACAGCATGATCTTAAGCGCAAGCGTCAGGGGATGACCGTAAAGCTGTGAGGTCGCGGTCGTCTCCACACCCACCGCATGGGTCGCAGCAGTCGTGCCACGAGCTCCCCGGGCCACCACATTGATCTGGGTCGTGGTGCTTGTGGAGTATTGAATGATCTCGCTGTCCATCGTCACATACAGCGTGACATTGGAGTCATAGGTCGAGTCAGGTCCAAGGATCGGCTGAAAGAACGCGCTCGCGTCGTTGGTATAGATCACCATGTCACCCGGTGCCACTGTTGCCGTGTTCGTAGTCTTATCGACTTCGAAAACCGCCTGACGCCGCTTCTGGTTTGCGTCCCCGATCGAGAAGGTCACAAGCCCCGATTGCGTCTGCACATTCGTGATCACCCCACGATAAGCGACATAATAGTCCGCAGGATAGTTAGTGTTTGCAAAGCCCACATATATCTTGCACGCCCGACCCAGGATCTCGTTTACAATCGTTCCACCCGTGCCCACAAGGTTCGATACTTCCGCGTTCTTGTCGATCATCACGATCGAAAAGGTGCTCGTTGAAGCTCGGCCCTGCTCAGGCTCGATCTTCTGGGCGATCGTCATTGTGCTTTGATCTGAAATATAAACCTTGTTGTTCAGAATCTGGACTTGCTGACCGTAATAGTGACCGCTCCCGTAGGTGTACCCGTCGCCATAAACCCATTTATGATAGGTCGGCTGCATGGAATACACATAAGGAACCCCGTCTATCTCAAAAACTAGGTTCAGCGACTTCGATACCGACGCCAACTGAAGGGTGTAGTTTGTAGGGTAGACGGTGCTCATCTTAAGCCTTCACCGGTTTCGGGTACTTGGATTTGATCGCAAGGCGTGCTTGCTTCATTGCTTCGATGTTAGCCGCTTGATCACCATCAAAAAACGCGTTCATGAAAGCCTCTGGCGATGGATATTCCTTGAGCCGTTGCTTGATGCAAAGATCAAGATCAGACTCATGGGTGATGTCCGTGATCTCGATGGTGTAGTCAGCGCGAAGCTTCACCCAATGCACAAGCTCGCCCGTGATCGGATCTGGCCTGTCTTCTGACCCGATCACATCTGCCGGGTCATAAGGGAACACAAGCGATGGGCTGACCCCTGCAATGTATTCCTGCTGCCAGCGTTCAGGCTTGCCCCAGACATTCAGCGCGATGCACTGATTGATCCATTCAGTGGGATCAGCCATCTCCGCGCCATGAGTTTGAACACCTTGAAGATTCTTGATGATGATTTTTTTCATTAGTTACCTACCCTCACCACATCGAAATAGTTATAATATCCAGCCCCAGCAGTGTCTAAAGTTGTTGATGTGTCTGAATATACTGTGATTTTTAATTGATCACCCGCATTGCATGAAACAATCGAAGAGCCACCCAGTTCTAAATTGATCCCGGAGATTGTCGAAGAATATCTCATTGTTCCAAGGGTGCTGATGATCGTTGATCCGTTATTCAAGAACGCAAACCCAGCATAACCGGTGTTCCATGTTGCGAAAGCCGTTCTCATGTAAGTTGTGAATAGATATTTCCCACTGACAGGAACCGTGAATATCCCCGTGCTTGCATTATATGCGTTGTGTGTATCAAATGTTTTTGATCCAAAAACGACCGTGACTGTGGAGTTGTTGATCACATTTCCGGCGGTCGTGTAATATCTTGCAGCTACCGTCTCAGTGGCAGCGATCACGCTAGGGCCAGAGATTCTCTGAATGTTCACGCGATTCTCTACAGTGTTGTAAAGAGTCGATGAAATTCCCGGTCTAATATCAATCAAGTCACCGGCCGAACAATAAAGGATTGCTGAACCGGTTGCAAAAGTTGTTGAATTCAATGTCCCAAGATTTGCTTGTGCTACTCCGTTTTTGTAAACATAACAGGTCGCATTTGATCCTGACGCCAAAAAAAGAGCAGTGCTTACCTGATAATATCCACTCACCGAGCACTTATAATTCCAAGATGATCCAATGGTAACCGCCGCAGCGGTATCAAAAATTTGAGTGGCGAAATTAAAAGGTGCTGTCGGAGATCCAGAAACACTTGATGAAGTACAATAAGCAGCAGCCACCACCCTCGTATCCGTGTCGCTTGATACCTGCACATTTGACGACCAGCCAGCGATAGGGATCATGGCGTTGAAAAACAAAGTGTCACCGTTGCCCCAAGTTACAGGAACCGTGTTCGTGACTCCGGCGTCTGCTTCATAAGCTCCAGCCGTGTTCTGAGCGTAGACGACGAATGAGGTAAGGGTATTTGATTGCAGGAAAAGCGTCTGGTTTGAAATCCCAGTTCGAAGAGATCCACCGTAACCACAAGTGGCAGAACCATTGATCGGTGCAATCCACTTCGAGGAATCAATCGAATAGCCGCTTGGTAAATTCAAAGTCAATAAAGCTGCGTTAGGTGCCCCAGTCAATGTCACATCATATTGAAGTTCCATTGAGTCGCCGACCCTGCGCCACTTGCCCGCATAAATCGTGTTCGTGGTCCATGTACCGGTCGGAGTGAAGCTCTGCCAATCCGTTACAGCAGCCCCGGTCAGGATCGCAGTAGGTCCAAGCACGAAGTCATCAAAGCTGATGGAGTAGGCAATCGTCTCGGCTTGCTCCGTGATGATCGCCACTTGATAGGTGTTATTCGCAAAGACTCCGTCAGTCTGGAAGCTGAAGGTCACCTTCCCGGCTCCCGAGGTCTGGTTCATCCCCTTATAGCCAGCGGGCTGGATCCACTGACCCGACACCGTGTTGTAAACCCAGATCGAGAGTGACTGCGTGGAGTTGCCAGAGAATACCGGCGACCCACTCACCACTTCATAGCTGAATGATCCATAGAGGACCTTCGCAGTATCTTCCCGGTCGATCACCATCGGGCCAGAGATGAACCCCTGATATTGCGCGTTCGCTCCACTCTTTGTCAGAAGCCCCGAGTATGAACCGATTAGTGGGTTCGTCGTCGTGGTGCTGATCGCCATCTGGGTCGCCGTAAGGGTCGGAGCACCGCTAGGCGCGTTCCCTGACCATGTCAGCGTACAGGCTGACCAAGGCGATGATACCCCACCCTCAAAGGTGGGATTCGCGTTAGATAAGCTGAAATAGTTCTTTGAGCCACCCGATCCGCTGCCGTTGGATGACCCGATCTGATACCACTTCTGAGCCGTTGAATCGTACTGAAAGAACGCGGATGAGTTGGCAGGGATGGACGCGGTCGAGGTGGGGAGCTGGAACTGATTCGCGCTCGATGCTGAGCCTGACAAGGAGTTGACGGTGATGCTTGAGCCAGTCGAGTTTTGAATGATCATCACCTGACCATTACTTCCAGCAGTGACCCCGTTCAGCGTAACGCTTGACCCGGTAAGCTTCACATTCACCTTCGTGGAATCGAGCGCGTTGATCGCGCCTGAAGTGCTGACCACATTCTTAGGAAAGTTAAGAGCCGCCGAAATTGCCAAGTTGAATGGCATCGTATCCGCTGCGTTCTTTTGCAGGAAAGCCGCGTTTGTAATCGCTGCCGATACTGCCTGTCCGTCTATGACTCCCATGTGATCTCCCTTTTCAATAACCTACAGCAGGTGGAATGACTCTGTAAACCATCGACCCCGTCGAGTACAGAAACGGGAAGTCAGGTAATAATTCCTTGAACTGATAGCCCATTCCCTTGCTGTCGTAAGATGTTTTCTCAAGCGTACAATTAAACACCGTCCCGGGATCAGTGACATCAGGACAGAACTCAAGCGGTCGCCCGGTCGCGGCCCATTGCATCAAAGGTGCCCAGGAATTGATGATGCTAAGCTCCGGTTCATACTTGAATTCCACTTGAAAGAACTTGTGGGTGGCAAAGTAGATCGTTTCCTTGAGCCCGCTTGCTGAGATGTTGGGCGTCCCGATCATCTTCTGCATGAAGGTAGGTGAGAGATAATTATATCCCACAAGGGCCGGGAAGACATAGGTGCCAGCCGATGAGGTGGAGGTGTAGCTTGTGGATCCAGTCTGGTCAGTGGCAGCAAACCCAATGGTGGGGCCAATGGATGTTGCAAGCCTTGGCCCGGTACCAAAGAGCAACGAGAGATAAGTGCCAGTCGTTGAGATCGTGACCGTGTTACCCGTTCCCGTTCGCGTGATGGAGTAGCTGTAAGTGTTCGCCCCATCCGTGATGTTCATCGCAGCCACCACTGCGGCCATTAGATCCTGAAGCGAATAGTACCCGGTCGCTACCGTAGCAAAGAGTGTAGGGCCACCAGAAGCAGCCACAAAATCAATAGAACTGTTCGCACTCGATACCTGAAATCCATATAAAAAGCTCGATTTGTTCTTTAAAGCCATTAACTAGCCCCCCCTTGCGGGATCTGGACATAAGAGAACGAAGTGGCGTCCGTTTCCTGTCGGATCATCTCCATCAGCGTTCTCTTGGTTTGTTCCGTCTCGAAATAGTTCCCTTGCACCTGAATAGTCACATTCTTCTGGGGACCCTGAGCGGCAGCCGTGTTCTGTAAGTCTGTCGCGGTCGCTGGCGTTGCTTCTGTTGATGCAGTCGCACCACCGCCACCACCGCCTCCACCGCCGCCGCCAGTGCTTGCGCCAAGGCTTGAGCTTGCACCACCCGCAGCAGACCTAAGAAGGCCAGAAAGGGCAAGCAATGCGCCCCCTTCCGCGATCTGGATCGGGTTGAATGTACCGATACCAGAGGCAAGCAAGAACTCACCTTGTGCCTCTGCGATGTCAGCAATGGACCCAAGCAAGAAACCCTTCATTGCGTCGCCCGCAGACTTCGACCCATCCCCTAACGCGATGAACGCGGCCTTGCCCTGCTTGTTTAAGCTACTGAACGCCACATCCCCAAGCTTTGAGAAGTTGCCAAGGTCCTTGGATGCGTTAAGAGAAGCCGCGTGCCAGCCTTTGGAGAATGCGTCAGTGCTCTTGGTGTTTACATTCGCCGCATTCTGAGCCGCTTTTAGCTGATCCTTTTCCATCTCTTGAGTCACTTTTTGAACATCGAGATAGTATTTATTTAAAAGTTCAGTCTCTTTCTCTTTTGCAAGTCTTTCAGCAAGCTCGCCTTTGCCTGATGCGTCCTCTTTAACCTTGGCAATCTTCGCGTAAACCTCTTGATTCATCATCACAAGCTCTTCGCCGCGATGTTTTTGAATCTCTTCGTAGCTTGTGTCTAGGTTGATCTCTTCTTGAATCCTCTGCATCCTGAGCTTTAAAAGCTCTTCGTTCATCTTAAGCTCGGCCGCTCCCTTGCCAGATGAATCAGTCTCGGCAGGTTTAACAACCTTCTTTTCTTCTTCTTCCTTAAGTGACTTAAGCTGTTGCTTCCACTTATCGGCTTCCGCTGAAAGAGTATTGAATTCTTTGGTATAAGCCCTGATGTTTAAGGTCAGACCTTCGATGGCCGTTTTATCTGTAGCACTTTGAAGCTGCTCTTGAAGCTCGCCGATCGTTTTAGCCGTTGCTTCAGCTTTCTTTGAGAAGTATTCGAACTTGTTTGAAGCAAGCTCGGTGCCTTCACCGACATCCTGTTTCATGTACCGGGTCAGCGTGCCCATGACATCCCGGATGGACTGCACAGCCGGTCGAAGGATCGGGTTGATGTACTTGTTAGCAAACAAGCTGAAGGCTTCGCCAGCCTCTGACATCATGACCTTGATTTGTTTTGTGGTGTTCGTGACATTGTCCATGTCAGACTTCACACCCTTTAAGCTTGTACTATTGAGCGCGAGAACTGAATTCAAGGCCGCAGTCTTCTTTTCAGCGTCCGTCAGGTCATCGACGAATTTGTGATTCGCGTTCGCAAGATCAAGCTGGGCTTTGGTGTTGTCCACGATCAAGCCCATCCGGCGAAGCATCATGGTGTTACCTGACGCCACAGCCTTAGAAATGCGCTCGAAGTTGTCGATCATGTCGCCACCCATAACAGCCGTGACCTTGCGAGCCACTTCCATCAAGGCCGGGATCTTGTCGGCATTTACACCAAGCTCCACAATCGCCTTGTTCGCCGCTTGGATCAAATCGGTAGTGGTAGCCATACCACCTGCGGCCTTCTCCATGCCTTCCCGGATCTCGGTTGCACTTACGCCAGCATTCGCGGCCAGCATATTGAATTGATCGTTAATCTTCTGGATTTTCTCGGCTTCGAAAGCGATGTCAAATGACGCTTTAACAGCAAGGAAAGCCCCACCCAGAACGCCAAGGGTAACGCCAAGAGTTTCGAAACCCTTCAGAAGTCCCGAGATGTTCTCGACATCGCCTAGATCAGAAAGAACTTTTTGGGCTTCTTGAGCACCGGAAATGAATCCTTTTGTGTCTAGGTCGAGCTTAAATGTCTGTGTTTCGTCTGCCACTTTAGTTCATCCTTTGCGCCTGATCGAAAAAGCTCTGAACCGCCGCGACCGTCGCGGGGTCTGTGGAATCAAGAGCGCGACGCTCGATCTGATCTTCCCTTTCAATCGCCCGAAAGTAAAATATCTTTCTTACCTTTTCATAATAGTCGGGATCACCTAAAGAAATTGACGCGATGTCGCAAGCCGCTACATGCTCTTCAGCCGCTTTCTTACGCTGGATCTTGCGCCCGGAATGAAGCAAAGCAAAGAATCTGACCGCTGGCATCGCTAGAACATGATCCGGGGTCCATCCGTACATCAAACAGACCTCAGCCGTCAGATCGCTTGCGCTGATCCGTACCTGCTCAATCTTCTCGGTCAGGCTGTTGGCTTTTTTTTTTCGCTTTCCTTGTCTCCGTGAACCTTACCAGTCACGCAATCCAAGGTTAAGGCAAACAAGGCCGACGCTTGAGCTGTGGTCATCTTCTCAATGTCCTTGTGCTCAATGGTGTCGCATACCGCTTTAAAAAGGTTGTAATAGCAGTCCACAAGCTCTTCGCCTGATACGGACTGAGCGTCCTTTAGGTCTACCAGCTTCGCGAGTGCTTGCGTGTACTGATAGAACTCAAGCACGCTAATCGGCTTAATGAAATGAACCTTCCCCCCGAACCGGAACGGCACAGACTCGGCGACCATTGCGTCAAGATCGCTGATAACTGGGATGTTAGTGTCAGGCCGTGCCGGTTTCAGGTTAAAGATGTTCATTCAATTAGGTTCCGAATTTGAAGTATTTGTTAGGGGTTACGGTAGAATCACCAAGGATGTTCCACACGATCTTAAGCTTTGACTGTTCAGTCGGGCCGTAAGTGATGGAAGACTCAGCGGCTGCGACCGCGTTGTAAAAGGTGTAGTCGCAAGATGTGTCAGTAGAAGCCCGGCTTTCAGGGTGCAGGATCAAACTCTTTGCGTTTGCAATGTCGCTATCGCCGGTATTCTGGATGAACGAGAATGATCCAGTGGCTCCGGATCCAGTCTCAGTCGCGTGTGGGAACACCACTTTCCAGATGTCTTTATTCAGGATCTCAGCAAGCTCGGTAGTGACGGACACTTCCACACCTGACACTCTGCGATCCCGAACGGTCACACCGGTCTGATCGGCTTTGATATCAGCTTTGTGATATTTGGCACTGATGACCACATTCCCAAGGGTACCGCCCAGATCCACTTCAGATCCCGCAGTCCCGTATTTTACGATCATCGGGCTTATTTCCATGCTTGTCACTGTTACTGTTGCTGAACTCATTTTCTATCCTCCTAAGTTAAATTAAACTTTCATAGTGTTGAACTGCAAGCTCTACCGAGACTTCCTTCCGAAAGACCGCTCTTGGATCTTCGGGGTTCTTAGCGTCCGAATACAAGGGCGAGAACTGACAGTTTTCTATCACCGTTATAATCTTGACCTTTCCATCGGCACTCGTCAATTCAGCCTGATCAAGTAAGCCAGCAAGGGCCGCTTGATAACGATAGGCTTTTAAATAGATACGCTCCGCGTCCTTATCCTCGATCACCACTGTGACATTCAATCTGGTCTCGGCGTTGATATGGTTCTGCCCCCGCTCGCGCTTCTTGAAGTCCATCCGCTCCGGGATAATGAACACCGCAGGGCTTCGGTAGGCTCTGGCGTGGTTATAAACGAAATAGTCAGCCGGTGGATCCACCGCAACCACGGGATAGGTGGACGCCCGGGTCGTTGCCACCTGAAGCAATGCGGTCGCCATGTTAGCCGATAGGTAGGCTTTCACTAGGTAGACATCTGTTTCCGCGAGCTGCAATCCGATGTCGGCTGGCATTATTCACCCCTCTGGATATTGTACATGATGAAGTCCCCGATTGATTGCTTGATCTTAGCCCTGAACTCAGGACCCCATGTCGAGAACGACCGAGCATCGTCTACATACTTCGCGTAGCCGACATTGGTAGAAATCACCATTGAGCTGTTCGTTACGATCTTCCGCTGACCATTGCCCGGTCCAATGACTGACTTATAAAGTCTATTAGTTGCGATCAGCATCTTAGTACCCGCGCCTTCATAGGACGCGAACCGCTTTCGCTTATAACGCTCATATTTGGCGTTTAAGCCCTTCCAGCGGCCACCCTCACTCTCGTTCTCAGTCATCCATCGCGTGCGCTGGGCGTTCTGGTAAATGCGATAAATGTTCCGGTTAAGGAATGACTGCATCGATCGGCCCCGATCAATCAGGGCCGTCAAGGCTAGGCTCACTCCGTTATCCGTGACGGTCAGGTTGACATCACTCATCGGTTCGGTGCCACATCTCTCACATTGCCAAGGTTATTCCCCCAGAGTGGTGCCAATGCCTGACCCTGACGGTTCTCATAGTAGTCGTCCCGGAGCTTCTTAGCCTCTGCCCGGGCATCCTCTGAGGACTTCTTAAACGAGATGATCACCTTCTCGCGCTCCCCATCCGGGAGATCCTGCATCTTGTAGGTGTCGGAGAAAGTATCGGCAAACCTAAGCGCGAGCTTCTGGTAAGCCTCGGCAGCCGCATAAGCAAGCACCGCAGTCTGAAGCCCACCGATCACCTGAGTGTAATCGTCCCCACCCGCGATGAAGTTCGTCGCCAAGCGAAGGAACGAGATCAGTTCCGAATCAATGAAATACTGTGAGTAATAGGTGCATTCAATCACATCACCAGCCACGGGAGCCCTCGCAAGCACGAAATACCCGGTTTCAAGATCATCATCGGTAATGTCTGTTGAAGGGTTAAGCCTGACCCCGTTCTTGTAGACTCCGAGATAATTTGCAGCGACTGTGAAATTCGTGATCCTACGAAACTCGAAGGTTTTGAACACCGTGTTCGTGCCGTTAATGTCCCCAAAGACCCGTTTGTAAGCCCGGAGCCGGTCCTTAGAGTTGTCGGATAGCTTAGTTCTCAAATCACTGATTGCGGTCGTCCAGCTCACTTCACTACCCCCAACTGTACCAGCGCATCAAATAGCACTGTGTCCTTTTCCAGAATCACATAGTTCAATCCGAGATCCTTCATCAGCCGTGCCTTCTGGTAGCACTGATCCGCGTCCGCTTCC
>TBL_comb48_EPIDRAFT_1001646_pt1 | contig 16162 bp, 17 predicted proteins | sample TroBogEpilimnion_37_FD_10681 | JGI IMG/M metagenome (IMG submission 10681)
TACTACCCAAAGAAGTAATACCCTCACCTCTTGCGGTGTGACGATAAGGGAGCTCTTGATGCTCCCTTATTTTTTGACTAGAAGTTGTGCATTGGATTGATTGCAAGTAAGCGATCAGTTAACCGCGTCTCTTGCGCGGCGTGCTCCGATGTGACTGGTGCGGAAGGCGCGACCACTCGACCTAATTCGGTCGGCAGCACAAGGTTCCACGGAAGCATCGCCTCGTAGTCATCCGGGACCTGCGCGAGTGGCAGTGCCACCAGCAAGGTTCTCAGATAACGGTAAGTTCGTCCGTGGCAAACGACGCAAGCCGCCGTACTCAACTCGGCACAGGTTCAACCGGCCTGCAATCTCGTCATCTCTTGGGGTAAATTTGTTCAAACAAGCGCAGCCACTTCTGATGAAAGAATCTTGTTCATCACCGCTTGCGAAATTAGGTGTCCGCTTGATGCAGAGTTGGCGAGCCACATAATTCCTTTATTGGTATCTTTTTCAACTCCTTTGCCGTTGATGTAGCAATGAGCAAGCCAATGCATAGCGTCAGCGCTGTTCTTGCTAGCCGCTTGCTTGAACCAGTAGATAGCAGCCCTATATTCTTCTCGTCTTAAAAAAATTTGCCCGATCTCATTTTGCGCCACCGCGTCACCTGCATCAGCCACCAACAGCATTGAAAGTTCTTCGCAGTCCATCGAAACAATGATGTCTGGCACCACCTCATGCCAAGATAGCATTGCGCGTCCACGCGCGTCATCCTGACGTCGCGTGATTTTGCCGTCGGCTATGTAACGCCACCATGTACTGCGACTGCGGTTGGTGATGGCGATAGCTGCTTCCATGCTTATTGCTTCATAGTTCATCATATGATCTTACCAAGATTGCCGTGAAATCACGCCTGACACTAAATTATACGTGTCAACCCTTTGGTGAAACTTAAAAAATAGTGTCAATTCAACAGGAGAGTCCGTGGACGACATTGAAATTAGGTTGCGGACATAGAAGAACAAGGAATTGCACATATTTCAAGCTCATTTTTAGATGGCATAGAATTTGCTTTTTAAATGACGTTGGTTTCCTGTACTTTACATGAAGGTGTCTCAAATGAAACGTTCTCTACAAAAGGGCTTTACCCTGATCGAATTGATGATCGTCGTCGCGATTATTGGTATCTTGGCTGCGGTGGCGTTGCCAGCGTATCAGGATTACACCGTCAAAGCCAAAGTGGCAGAAGGTCCGAATTTGGCCTCCCCCATTTTTACAGCATTGGGGGTCGCTTGCAGTGATGGGAGCATCGCTTCTGGAAACGCGCCTACCTTTGCCTCGCTTGGCATTACTGCCTCACCAACCGGTCAATATATTTCTGCAATTGCTGTTGGCGGAACCATGGCCGCTCCGACGGTAACCTTGACCTACAACGCCATCGGCACCAGCGTGACTGCTGGGCAGGACGTTGTATACCACGGCGCTTGCGACGCGACCAGCGGCCTGAAGTGGACTTCCATTGACGGCTCTATGTCATCTAAATACTACCCAAAGAAGTAATACCCTCACCTCTTGCGGTGTGACGATAAGGGAGCTCTTGATGCTCCCTTATTTTTTGACTAGAAGTTGTGCATTGGATTGATTGCAAGGCCTGGTCTGACCTATGCGATAGCGTCTTCCCACAATGAGATTTCAATTTTGCAGAAGCTTGCTCCGCGATTACTCCTCTTAGTTGCTCTGCTCTTAACAGTCATCATTTACCGTTCGGGCCTTCATGGCCCGTTCATATTTGACGATGGTCTGAACATCGTCAATAACCAGCACTTAAGGCTGCAAGATTTTTCCAAAGAAAGTTTGCAAGAAGCGGCATTTTCGATACCCAACGGTGTCTTCGGTCGCCCGCTCAGCATGCTGAGCTTCGCCTTCAATTTCTACCTAGACCGACACAACATAGAACCGTTCCCATCAGCCTACTCCTTCAAATTGGCGAATCTTGGCATCCATCTGCTCAATGGCCTTGCCATCTTCATGCTGACGCGACTGCTTATTGCACTCTATCGTGAACGCAGACGCCCAGACCTTCCAGCTACCTACCCAACCTGGCTTGCCCTAGCAGTCGCTTCGGCGTGGCTGTTGCACCCCCTGAATCTGACGAGCGTGCTCTACGTTGTGCAGCGCATGGCCAGCCTGGCAGCCCTCTTCACTTTTATCGGTCTAGGCGTCTATCTTTGGGGGCGCACTCGACTTTGCTCCGGGCGGCGTTGGGGAATGCTCGCAATCACGGCCAGTCTGTTAGTCTTTGCCCCGATCGCCGTACTGAGCAAGGAGAATGGCATCTTGCTGCCATTCTTCATGCTGGCGGCAGAAGTTGTCTTGTTTCGTTTTGAGGCGGACAAACCCTCTGGTCGACGGCTCTTGCTCGTTTTCTTCACAGCCCTTCTCGTGTTGCCAACAGTGCTCACCTTGGGCTATCTCGCTCAGCATCCGGACTCGCTGCTAGGAGGTTATGCCCGGCGTGATTTCAACCTGATAGAACGCCTGATGACCGAGGCCCGTGTGATCTGGTTCTACCTGCGCCTGATCGTGTTGCCCAGCACCGCACAAATGGGCATCTATCACGACGACATCGCCATTTCCCGCCAATTGCTGGAACCAGCAAGCACCTTGCCAGCGATTCTTGGCGTTTTGGCGTTGCCAGTCGTGGCGTGGTCACTCCGTCGACGCCAGCCCTTGGTGGCTTTCGGCATACTCTTCTTCCTGCTCGGCCACAGTATCGAATCGACAATTTATCCGCTGGAACTGGTCCATGAGCACCGTAATTACCTGCCCATGTTCGGTATCTTGCTGGCCTTCTTCCATCTTCTGCTTGATCCACTCACTGCCGTGAGCACGAAACCGCTGCGCCGCATCCTTGCATTACTACTAATCCCACTGTTCGCCGTCGGCACGCTGTCGCGCGCCAACGCCTGGTCCAACGACTATGATCTTTGGACGCTCGAAGTGGAACATCACCCGGATTCAATTCGCGCCAATCTTGCATTGGCAGACCTCTACGCAAATGCGCTTACGAGGGACCCAGCTGCGAAGGCAGGGAACTATCAGCTTGCGCGCAAGTATTACGAGCGAACACTTACCCTTGATCGGTACGATACTAATGGCCTGTTTGGCCTCATCCAGCTAAGCAAAGTTCATGGCAGAAGTGTAGAGAGAGCTTGGCTGGACGATCTGAATTACAGCTTGGAGCATCAAGCCATTCCATCAAATACAAATGAGCGCCTCATCAGTCTGGCTATGTGCACAACCGAGGACACGTGTCCTCTAAAGGCGCAAGATATTGACCCCTTGATGCGTGCCCCGCTGCGCAACGTCAAGGTAACCGGGAGAGACAGGGCACTGATCTATAACGCGATGACCGTTTATTTTTTCAACGTAACCCATGACTATCAGGCGGCTGTTGAATCCACTCGTCAGGCCATCGCACTGGACCCGCAGGACATCGAAAATTCTCTGTGGTTGGCAACCATACTTCTCGCCATGCACCGTCCGGACGAGGCGCGCAAACAAATCACCGTGCTCCGACAACTCGATCCAAGAAATATGCGCGCCAAGGATATTGGGCAACTGGAAGATCAACTGAACCATGGCAATTGAAGAGGCCATACAAGCCATGCACAATGCAAACATGCTTTCCGTCGTCATCCCTGCCCGCAATGAATCTGGTGGCCTGTCCCGCTTGTTGCCGGTCCTGTGCCGCCTTCTACCAAGCGCTGAAATCATCGTCGTCAACGATGGCTCGGAAGATGACAGCGTGGCCGTCTGCGCAGAATTTTCTGTGCGCGTCATTAGTCATCCCTACCCCAAGGGCAACGGCGCCGCGATCAAGTCTGGCGCCCGCGCTGCGCGCGGCGATGTGCTTGTTTTCATGGACGCCGACGGCCAACATAAGCCCGAAGATGTCCCTGCCCTTCTGGCAAAGTTCGACGAAGGCTATGACATGGTCGTGGGTGCGCGCCAGGCCGGCTCGCAGGCGGGCCTGCATCGCGCGGTGGCGAACGACATCTTCAGCCGCTTTGCCACCTGGATGGTGATGCAACCGATTGCCGACCTGACTTCCGGCTTCCGGGTGGTGCGCGCCGCCCGGTTCCGCCAGTTCCTGTACCTGCTGCCAAATGGGTTCTCGTACCCGACAACCATTACCATGAGCTTCTTTCGCGCTGGCTACAGCGTCGCGTATGTTCCAATTGATTCACCTCGCAGGACCAGTGGCGCAAGCCATATCCATCCGCTGCGCGATGGGCTGCGATTCCTTCTGATCATCATCAAGATCGGCACGCTGTTCTCGCCACAAAAGCTCTTCCTCCCGATCAGCGCAGGGTTCTTTGTGACCGGTCTGTTCTACTACCTCTATACGTACCTGAGTGCCGGGCGTTTCACCAACATGAGCGCGCTGCTGTTCATCTCTGCGGTCTTTACCTTCCTGATCGGCATCGTCTCTGAGCAAATCTCGGCGCTCCATTACAAGAACATCGATACCCGAGACACTGAGGACAACTAGATTGAACGTCTTGATGTCGAGTACATCCTATCCGCACGACGCCTCGGATTGGCAGGGACGATTCATCGCCAATCTTGCCGCTGGGCTGGCGCGGCGCAAGGAAGTCAACCTGTCGCTGTGGGCGCCACCCGGTGCGCTTCCTGCCGATGTGAGGAGCGCGAGCACCCCGGCCGATGCGCTCTGGCTCGCGCGTCTGTCGCAGCGCGGCGGCATTGCGCACCTGCTGCGCACACGCAACGTGCTCGCCGCCAGCACCATTGCAAACTTGTTGGTTCGCCTTGGCCGCGCTTACCGGCAACCGGGCACCGATGTTGCGCACGTCAACTGGCTGCAAAACGCCTTGCCACTTTGGGGAACTGCAACGCCTGCGCTGATCACGGTTCTTGGCACGGACTTCGGTCTGCTGCGCTTGCCGGGGATGAAACTGCTGTTGCGCTCGGTCTTGCGCCAGCGTCGCGCCATTGTGGCTCCCAATGCGAGTTGGATGGCGCCGGCACTGGAGCAGGCCTTTGGTGACCTCGCCGAGATTCGCCCCATTGCCTTCGGCGTCGACGACCCGTGGTTTGAGGTGACCCGCAACTCGCCACAGGGCAGTACACGCCATTGGCTGGCCATCACGCGCCTGACGAAAAACAAGATCGGCGAACTATTTGAATGGGGCGATGGGCTGTTTGATGAAGACCGGCAGTTACATCTGTTCGGTCCGATGCAGGAACAGCTTGAACTGCCGCCATGGGTGCACTACCACGGCCCGGCGCAGCCGGCTGATCTGCTACAGCGATGGTTCCCGCAGGCTTGCGGTCTGATTACCCTGAGCCGGCACGACGAAGGAAGGCCGCAAGTGATGCTCGAAGCCATGGCTGCGGGGTTGCCGGTGCTGGCCTCCAATCTGCCCGCCCATTGCGACATGGTGCAACATCGCCAAACCGGCTGGCTTGCAGGCAGCCGAGACGAGTTGTGCCTTGGTCTCAAATGGCTGGAAGACCCTCATCAAAACCGCCAGGCCGGACAGGCCGCCCGTCAATGGGCCAAGGAATCGGTTGGCACCTGGGATGACTGCGCTGCCCGCTATGCGAGCGCCTATGGGCAGTTGCTGGAGGGTCGGACATGAACCGAGACAGGGTGCTGCTGCTTGGCGGCTGTGGCTTCATCGGCAGCGCATTGGCCAGCCGTCTGCAACGGGACAAGAAACCTTTCCATGTGGTCGGGCGAGACAATTCCATGCTGCTCGAACAACTGCTGCCGCAATGCCACACAGTGGTCCACCTGGCCAGTTCAACGACACCAGGCTCATCGGCTAGCGACCCCCGCCTGGAACTCGACAACCTCGGCTTGACCTTGCGCCTGCTGGCATTGCTGCAAAGACAACCGCAAACGCATCTGATCTTCTTCTCCTCTGGCGGCACAGTCTACGGCAATCCCGAGATCCTACCGGTGACGGAAGAGGCCAGGATCGCCCCGCTATCAAACCATGGCGCGGGTAAAGCTGCCCAGGAACTTTTCTGCCAAAGTTTGCGCGCGCGCGGCCATGCCGTCACGATCCTGCGTCCTTCAAATGCCTATGGACCGGGCCAGACCTTGCGTCAAGGCTTCGGCCTGATCCGAACCATGCTGGAGTGCGCCCGCATGGCTGCACCGCTGGAAATCTGGGGCGATGGCGAGAATGTGCGTGATTTCATCTACATCGACGATGTTGTCGAAGCAACGATATGTTTGATCGGCATGCCACAGTACGCTGGCACTTATAACCTGGGCAGTGACACAAGCCACAGCATCAACCAGGTCAAAAGCCAAATAGAAACGCTGACTGAACAGCAATTGCAAACCATCTACCGACCGGCAAGAGGCATCGATGTGCGCAGCGTGGAACTGGACAACTCGCGTCTCACGACACAACTGGGGTGGCGACCCAGCGTTGAACTGGCAAGCGGCATCGCGCGCATGTGGGATTGGGTACGGCAATCAATATGAGCAATCCTGCGGTACTACGAAATTCCGTCTGCGCAGTCATAGTGACCTATTTTCCAGAGCTGAACCTTACTGAACTGGTTCAACAGCTACTGCCGCAAGTTGCCAAGATCTTCATCATTGACAACACGCCGCAGTCCACGATTCATAGATGCCTCACTGCATTTCAAGACATGCCTGAGGTCGTCATCAAGAAAAATAAAACCAACCTGGGCATTGCCACAGCGTTAAATCAGGGGTTGGAGTTCGCCTCAAATGGTTCGTACCAGTGGATACTGACTCTAGATCAAGACAGTCGGTGCGAGCCAGAACTAGTGAATACCTTGCTCCAAGTCGCAATGACCTGCAGTCCACAGCCAATGATCGTAGGTAGCAATTACTTCGATCCGCGGAGCAAGCAAACCAAAGTTCGTACAGGTGAAGCCGCAACCTTCCTTGAACAAAAAACCGTGATCACTTCTGGAAGCCTAGTAGACGTACTCTTAGCTACCGCAATCGGTAGATTCCGTGAAGACTATTTTATTGACCAGGTAGACCATGAGTTCTGCCTTCGAGCAAGAGCTCACGGTCACACGGTTGTCATCTCGCGAAAGCCACTCCTAATCCACAGCGTTGGTTTATCTGGGGGCGTGCGACTTCCGTTTCTTGGGGTGTTGCCGAATCACGCGCCTTTGCGCAAGTACTATATTGCTCGCAATACAGTAGTCACAATCGCCACATACTGGAGGCATGAACCTGAGTGGTGCCTGAGACGATTGGTCCGTATGGTGCTAGGGCTGGCCGAAATGGCAATTCTAGAAAGGCACCGCTTCCTGAAAATTCGCGCTTTCGCGGAAGGAGTCACAGACGGTATGCACAGAAGTATGGGGCCATGTCAGAGAAGGTGGCTGACTAATCAGCGTTAGTTGCCGCCAAATTACTTCTCCAGTGGCATCGCCAAGTGTGACGATGCGCGATGAAATGGCAGGCATTGGTCTATCACCACTGCAGAAAGTCTCAGGTTTCTATATAAGTGGATCGTCAACGACATAAGTCCATGGCTCAGTCGTGCGGGGAGGCGAGGCTAGGCCAATCCGCGCGCCATTAAGAGCAAGATTTGGGTTCCATGCTGGATCAACGTCTATTAGCTTTTCCCAGCGCTTTCTTAGCAGATTGATCTCCGAGGTAAAACGTAATTGCTTTTCTAGTGTGTCCTCTTTCCCTCGACTGGCGGACTCGTGGTGATGAAGTTCGGCCTGTGGCAGCCACAAGTTGCGGTAGCCACATTGCTGTACACGCAGACAAAAGTCAACATCGTTGAAAGCCACGGCGAACAATTCGTCCAGACCATCGACTTCAAGCCATATGCTCTTGCGAACAACCATGCAGGCCGCAGTTATAGCCAAAAAGTTCTGCGGCAGTCGTGCGCGGTTACAGTAACCTGAAGAATCACCCGGATAGCCCAGATGCAAGTGCCCAGCTGCGACACCATTAAGAATGATGCCAGCATGTTGAATACTGCCGTCAGGGTAATAAAGCTTTGCGCCAACTGCGCCAATCTCTGGACGCAAGGCTTGTGCAACCATATCCGCCAGCCAACTCGCACCGATTGGCACAACATCATTGTTAATTAGACAGAGAACCGCGCCTTGTGCATGTTTGACTGCAAGATTGTTGAGAGCAGAAAAGTTGAAAGGCCCTTCGTCGCGCAAGACCCGTGTACGCTTGAAGCCGCGTCGTTCATTCAGATAGCGCAGAGTGGCGTCATCGTCAGACCCGTTATCAACAATGATGGTCTCAATGTTCGGGTAATCGGTCAGCTTGTCGATGCCGTCGAGACACTGACGCAGCAACTCTACCCGATTGCGTGTACAAATAATGATTGAGACCAGCGGGGCCGGCTTCGGCAGCTGAAGGTTTGTTACGAAGTGCCCCCTCTCAACCGGGGTCACGATAGCAAGGATGCCTCGCCGTTGCCAATGATTCAGCAGGGCTCGCTTTGCGGCTTCGATCGTGTGTTCCTTCGCGTCGATCGAAACAGTCTTTGAACCGGAGATTGCCCGCTCGTGATACAGAATGCGCGCAATATGGTGAATGCGTTCTGTCGAGATCGAGTCGACGAAACGCAGTGCGAAATCCCAATTCTGTGAGCCTTCGAATCCTTTCTGGAACCCGCCTATTTCTAAGGCGATTTGGCGGCGATAGATGCCGAGATGATTGACCAGATCTTGGGCGTGGAATAAATCCGGGTTCCAGTCAGGCTTGAAGTAATGGTCAAAACGGCGTCCTTTGGAGTCAATCTTGTCCTGGTCGCTGTAAAGCAAATCCAATGCGGGATTTTCGTTCAATGCGACGACCACGTGATACAGAGCGTGTTCACTCAACTCGTCGTCATGATCCAGCAGGGCGACGAACTCGCCGGTTGTCATTCTCAAGGCGGTATTGCTGGCGTGTGAAATATGGCCATTGATGGGACGAAATACCACGCGAATTCGCGCATCAGCACGCACCGCGTCTTCGAGAATCGGGCGTACGTGTGTTTGTGTCGAAGCATCATCGGCGATGCAAAGTTCCCAATTGGGATAGAGTTGCCGCCGGACAGAAGCAATCGCTTTACGTAGAAATTCGGCAGGCGGGTTGAATACTGGCATCACTACGGAAATTTTTGGCCGAAAGACAAGATTGTTAACATGACGTCTGATCAGGTCTCGGTCGCTTTCTGTCAGGGTGTCGTATCGATGAATCCATTCTTCGTAACCAATATCCATTGACACAAGTTCACGGAATAAACGCTTAAGACCTGCGAACCCTTCGCGTTTGACGAGGCGCATACCTTTACCAGCCACCTCAGACAGTGTTCGCCCCTTGATGAAATCGCGGATGTTAAGCAAGAGTCGATGCATATCAGGGAATCCCGCACTCCAACGCCATTGCCATCAACCTTGAGAGGTTGTCAGACAGGCGTACTGGCCTAGTGATTTGCCATCGCAAAGACAACATACTTTTAGTAATTTCCGATTCACACTGAGCAATTTGTAGGCAGGAAACCTTGGATGCCTCAGGGACCTTATACACCTTAAGGGTTCGTTTGATTGCAGCAAATGAACTCATAGGTTTAAGTCAACCGCAAGCAAATTACCGCATAAATTGACTTAGGATCAAGACGCAGATATGGGATAAAAAACATAAGGCTGGGAATTAGAAGCACACAATCATGATCTTGAAGAACCGAGGGCAATTAGCCGGGACAGTGTATTGGCGATAAGCCGCAGTGGCTTGGTAACTTTCCAAGAAATCGTGGCCTTAACTCTCTCTATCTCGGCGTAAAGCGTGGCAATCAGCCTATCGCGTTCGACCAAAGTTTGTTTGAGTGTGGCCATCTGTTTCACGATTTCGTTGCGCTCAAATTGCCAAGAGCCTAGGGAATGGAAATAGTCGATCAATCGCTGTTTTTCAGGCGAGTAGGCTTGTAGCCACTGTAGCCGAACCCCATTTGGCGCATTGTCCAACTGTAAGACTCCAAGCCCGTGAGAGTGCGTGAATTCCAAATTGCTTGAGTAGCGCGCTTGGAGTTCTTCCCACAACTTCCAGACGCCAAAATTGCGATCATGAACATTGGTATCGTGGAACAAGACGATTGCACCAGGAGCAAGTTTGGGTAACCAAGCTTCAAAATCATGACGGACAGCCTCATAGGTGTGCAACCCGTCGATGTGCAACAGATCTATCGATCCGTCTGGGAAATGGGCCCCAGCCTCGTCAAAGGTCATTCGCAACAATCGGGAAAATGCGGCATAGTTACTGGCGTTATGCGCGTTAACCTCGGCAAAAATCGTATCGCCATATTGACCAGCATGTGCGTCGCCTTCCCATGTATCAACCGCATAACATTGCGTTGTCAAACCTGCCGCCGCAACTGATTGGCAAAATGAAAAATACGAATGTCCGCAATGAGTCCCTAGTTCAACAAATATTCTCGGACAAACTTCTTGGATCACCCACGCCGCAAATGGCGAATGCCCTACCCAACCACTCGACGATTCAAACAATTTGGGTGAGAAAGAGGCAGCTCGTAACAAGTTATTTGTATCCATATGCTTGAACCTTAAAGTAGCCAGTTCTATCGCGCAACCAATTTGATGCTTTGCATCGGTATACCCATAAGGCCGGTGGCGACACTGCTGCTGAGTGACTTAAGGACCAAGGCATCATGCATCCAATGATGCTGAATATGATCCATTTGTGATCCATCGGCAATTGCAACCGTCACCGCATAGTCACCTACTGGCAATACAGGCATACGAAATTCGAAAATCGCATCAAATTCTTGATGAGCTACGAAGTGGGGCGAGTTTGCATAACAACTGAGATACGTATTGTCACCAAACAGAATCTGACCTGCTGCGTTCTTCAGCAGAAAACCAACCAGTGGATGTTTGAGTTCAACATTGGCACAACTTCGAATCAACAGGGTAACCAACTCCCCGCCAACCACCACGTTCAACGAGTTCTGATCCGCATCCTGGAGGTCAACAAACAGAATCGTGGCACCACCTTTCCCAAACCCAACAAGATCACGAGGGAATGGGCGTATTTCAATGTCATTCCGGTTGGAGGTAGCGTTAACAAAATCCAGACGCATGTCCCTCGGTTGCGTCATGGTTAACTCGGATCGAGGTGCTATCGCTTGGCTATTGGTAGTTAAATTGCTGGAGCCCTGCTTTGCTTCATAAAGCCTTTCGACGTAGCTCTCCGCCACCTCTTTCGGAGACCCTTTTTGCATGACCGTTCCATGGTCAAGCCAGTAAACGGTTCGACATAGATGCGTCACCGCGCCAATATCATGACTGACAAACAGCACGGTCCCTCCACTGTCTATGAATCGGTGAAGAAAGCGCATGCATTTCTGAACAAAGAAGGCGTCGCCTACCGAGAGGGCTTCGTCTATGACAAGGATATCTGCATCCATGTGGGCATTGACCGCAAACGCCAACCTGACAAACATGCCGCTTGAGTATGTCCGCACCTGTTGATCAATAAAGTCCCCGATGTCAGCAAAATCCACAATTGCGCTAATGCGGGCTTCCATTTCTGCCTTGGTGAACCCCATCACCGCGCCCTGGAAATAGACGTTCTCGCGCCCTGTAAATTCCGGATTGAATCCCGCCCCCAATTCCAACAAGGCTGAAACTCGACCGTTGATCTGCACCGTTCCGGCAGTCGGTTTGAGAATGCCGCAGACAAGTTGAAGTACCGTACTCTTGCCAGATCCATTGCGCCCAATGATTCCAACCGTCTCACCCTTCGTGATCTCAAACGACACATCCTTCAGTGCCGTGAATTCCTTGTGATACCGCTTTTGCCCAACGGTCAACGCCTGCTTGATCCGGTCTCCGGGATGACCAAAGATGCGATAAGTCTTGGTCAGGTTCTTGACCGAAATCGCAATATCAGAGCGCATCGGCAAACTCCTCCCGGCTATGCTGGAAGAAGCCATAACCCAGAACCGCCGCCAGCAAGCAAAACCCAAGTGCCGTGCTCCAGGGCCCCCATCCAATCGCTTGACCAGTCACCGCAGAACGCGTCGCTTCGATCACGGTTGCCAGGGGGTTGTATTCGTAGATGGGTCGCAAGGCACTTGGCACGGCACTGGCCGGGTAGAACACCGGCGACATGAACATCAGCATCTGCACAAACATCGGAATAATCTGAGTCATGTCCTTGATGAACACGCCCCATGCTGCAACAAACCAGGAGAGCCCGAGCGCAAGCAGCAAGACCGGAAGGAGCAGGAGCGGAAACAGCACGATCTGGCCATGCAGGTTGCCGGTCCATGCCAGCGCTCCAATCAAAATGCAGAAGTTGAATCCCGCATGAACCAGAGCCGCCCCAAGCGGCACCACGGGCAAGATGTGCACGGGGAAGATGATTTTCTTCACAAAGCTGGAGTAGGCGCGCACCGCAGTCGGTGCCCGGGAAACGGTCTCCGCAAAAAGGTTGAACGTAATCAGTCCGCTGTAAAGCAGCAGCCAGAAGGGCAAGCCATTGGCTTGCTGGGGCCAGCGGGCCTGAAAGACCTGCCCAAAGACGAAGGCAAAAATTACCAGCATGAACAGCGGACTGAGAAAGATCCAGAGCACGCCAAACATCGCCCCCCGATAGCGGAGCAAGACATCGCGTTTGATCAATTGTCCGAGCAGGTAGCGATGGCGCCAGACGTTCGAGACAATTCGCACAGGATTGAGATCACTTGCACTCATGGTGCTGTAGCCCTCATAAGCGCCATACCCTCAGACCGGCGGCGCCTAGTCCTTCGGCATCAAAGCGGGCCTTGACATCGATGAAACATCCCCCAGGCTTGACCTTGCCGATGAGCGACGCTTGTGGTAGCGCCAACAGGGCCCTGTGCGCTACGGCCGCAACCAGCGCGTCGGCCTGCGGCAAATCCGCCCACGGCTGCAACTCGAAGCCGTATTCCTGGCGCGCCGCAACGGGGTCAGCCACAGGATCGTGCACAAACACCTCCACGCCATAGGCACGCAATTCCGCAACCAAATCAGCCACTTTGGAGTTGCGCAGGTCGGGCACGTCCTCCTTGAACGTGATGCCCAGCACATTGACCTTGGCCCCCTTGATCGGGCTGCCGATCTGGATCAGTTGCTTGACCGTCTGCTCGGCAATGTACTTGCCCATGCTGTCGTTGATGCGTCGCCCGGCAAGAATCACGTCCGGGTGGTAACCCAGCATCTCGGCCTTGTGGGTCAGGTAATAGGGGTCGACACCAATACAGTGGCCACCCACCAGACCGGGGCGAAACGGCAAGAAATTCCACTTGGTGCCCGCAGCTTCGAGCACTTCAGTGGTGTCCAAGCCCATCATGTTGAAGATGACAGCCAACTCGTTCATCAGTGCAATGTTGAGATCACGCTGGGTGTTCTCAATCACTTTGGCAGCCTCAGCGACTCTCAGGGATGACACGCGATGCACGCCTGCTGCGACCACCTGTTCATAAAGTGCGGCTACACGCGCCAAGGTCGGAGGGCTGTCGCCAGCAACAACTTTTACGGTATTGAGCAAGGTGTGCTGCTGGTCGCCGGGGTTAATGCGCTCGGGGGAATAGCCCACAAAGAAGTCGCGCCCCCATGTCATGCCAGAGGCACGCTCGAGCACAGGGATGCACACTTCTTCGGTAGCACCGGGGTACACGGTGGACTCATAGATGACGGTCGCGCCGGACTTGAGGTGCGCACCCACGCTTTGGCTGGCGCTGATGAGTGGACCAAAGTCTGGCTTGCGGGCGGCATCAATCGGGGTGGGCACGGCGATGATCACAAAGTCTGCGCGCGCCAAATCTGCCGGACTGGTGGTGTAACTCAAATGCACAGCAGCGCGCATGTCTGGCGCGGTGACCGTGCCGCTGGCATCAATAAATTGGCGGCATTGCTTGATCTTTTGTGGGGAGAGGTCGATCCCAATGGTGGACATCAGCTTGCCAAATGCCACGGCCAACGGCAGACCAACGTAGCCCAACCCGACAACGGCCACTACATCGGTACCGGGCGCTTGAATTTCATGCATGCGTCTATTATTCATGGCCTACAAAGGTTTGCGGTGAGATGACCCGCTGCCGCATTGTTGCATCAAACTGCAGCAATTTCTCACCAGTGACCACCAGCATATCTGCAGGGGTTGCAAGCAAATTCCATGAGAACTGATCGCACCGATCTGCGGCAAGCGGGAGAGCCGTCGTAAAAGGCAGTTTCATCACAATGACATGCCGGGCGAAACCCTTCAAGACAACATCCACCTCCAGCGCTGACCGGCCACAAATTTGGCACAGGCAAGGCCGCAAAAGCACGACGCGGTATTGTGCCAGCAGCAAGTCAGACACCACAGCGCAAGCTCTGCACCCAGCACGCCATCCAGGATGCGCGCTGCAGGCGTCATGCTTGAAATGGCCCTGTGATGCATGGCACATCGGAGGAAACCATGACGTTGCAAACGGCCCGTGTCGGCAAAAATAATCGCGCCCAAGTGGTGACAATTCCGCTGGCGTTCCGATTCCCGCAAGGGATGAAGGATGTTTATATCCGCAAGATTGGTGACGATGTTGTTCTTTCCCCTCGCCCCACCGATTGGCTGTCGTTTCTGAAGTCTGATGTGCGAGCCAATGACGATTTCATGCAAGGCGTTGAGGACTTGCCAGTTCAGGAACGCGCCTATCCATGAGCAAGTACATGCTGGGCACCGATACTTGCGCTTTCATTCTTCGCAGGTCGTCCCCTGTCTTGCTGGAACGAATCCAGCAGGTGCCCCTGCATCAGCAATGCATGTCGGTGGTGACACTGGCTGAATTGCTTTATGGCGTGCAAGTGTCTTCCAAGAAAAAGGCCAACCGGGATGCTGTTGAATTATTAACTCGCTATGTCAATGTCCTTGAATGGACTGTGGGTGCCGCGGATCACCATGCAGAAATTCGAACTGACTTGAAGAAGAAGGGGCAGCAAATCGGTGCAAATGACTTGTCGATTGCAGCGCACGCCAGGAGCCTTGGCGCTGTCATCGTGACGAACAACGTCAAAGAATTTGGGCGAGTCAAAGGACTCAAGCTAGAAAACTGGCTGGGCTAGAGTTTTCGTCAAGACGGACTCATTGCCCACCATTTGGTTGCGCGATATTCGGGCCATCCCTGAGCGTCTATTGCAGCGTTGACAGAGTCATATTGTGTGCATAAAATGCACACATGGCAATTCAAAAAATCTTCAATTGGAATCCCGATAAAAACCAGTTGTTGATTGTGGATCGAGGTATTTCGTTCGAACGAATAGTGTTTGAAATCAGCAGCGGAAATGAACTGGCCGTGCTCGAACATCCCAATCAGGAAAAGTACCCCGGGCAAAGAATTTCAATGGTGCAGGTTGACGACTATGTGTATGCCGAGAAGTGGCTCCGCAAATTTGAACAGGTGAGATAAAGACAGACTCCGGGCATTTGGCTTGGCCGAAAATGGCTGGGCAAGAAGGAGTTTGTGATGAACAAGAAATCATCTGGGCGGCGCACACGCCGCTCTCACAGTCCGGTGTTCAAAGCCAAAGTTGCACTGGCTGCGCTACGCGAGGACAAGACCATGGCCGAACTTTGCAAGGAGTTCGAGCTGCACCCGACCCAGATCAACGAGTGGAAGCGTCAACTGCTTAATCGTGCTGCGGACGTGTTTGACACGGCAGCGCCAGCCGAGCCGGTTGATCTGGCGCCACTACATGCCAAGATCGGCCAATTGGCATTGGAGAATGATTTTTTAGAAAGCGCGCTCACCAAGGCGGGATTGCTGAGCGCAAAGCGATGATCGACCGTAGCCATTCATTGAGTCTGACGCGCCAGACGCAACTACTGGGCATCAGCCGCGGCAGCGTCTACTACCTGCCGAGGCTTACGAGCGAGGCAGACCTGGCGCTCATGCGCCGCATCGACGAGTTGCATCTGGAACACCCCTTCATGGGTGCTCGCATGTTGCGCAGACAGTTGCAACGCCAAGGCATCCACGTTGGCCGCCGACACCTGGGAACGCTCATGGAGCGCATGGGCATCGAGGCTCTGTGTCCGCAGCCTGGCACCAGCAAGCGCCACCCGCAGCACAAGATTTATCCATACCTGTTGCGCAAGGTGGCGATCCGGCGGGCC
>TBL_comb48_EPIDRAFT_1001651_pt1 | contig 16111 bp, 35 predicted proteins | sample TroBogEpilimnion_37_FD_10681 | JGI IMG/M metagenome (IMG submission 10681)
CAAGGTAAAACTTGGGTTGGTGAGTTATATTTTATTGGTTATAATAGTTTCTTTGAGAGTTGGGGTCTTTGTGCAACTATTGAAAGGACACCACTTCAACATATCAAATTGAATTCTTTAAAAAAATATCCATAAAAAATTTTGTAGTTTCCTTTTTTTTATTTATATTATATATATGTCAAATTATAAAGCACCACAAAACTTTGCGAAACGTAATAGGGAACGCAAATCAGTATTTTTAGCTGGCTCCATTGAAATGGGGAAGGCTGAAAATTGGCAAGAAGAAGCCACTAACACATTCAATTTATCAGGATGGGACGTTCTTAATCCGCGACGAGATGACTGGGATTCAAGTTGGGCTCAAGATTTTGAAAATCCTCAGTTCTATCAGCAAGTGAATTGGGAATTAAACGCATTGGAACACGCTGACCTAATCATAATGTACTTTGACCCAAATACAAAATCACCCATTTCATTACTTGAATTAGGTTTATTTGCTAGATCTAATAAATTAAAAGTGATATGCCCCGAAGGTTTTTGGAGAAAGGGAAATGTGGATATTGTATGTAACTACTATAACATCCCGTTGTATGATAGTTGGACCACTTTTTATTTGGATATTTTTTAAAATTCAGTATAAATGGTGGTTTTGGTTTTTCTGGTTCACACGCAAGTGCGTAAAATTAATATATGCAAACATTAAAAAATTCACATTTATTCAAATGGGTACTTTTTTTTGTGTTTTCCATTTCTGCGATAAGATTTTACTTCAGTAGTGAAATCATTTCTTATCCTTATAACATATATGTTGCAATTGGACTAACATTGATGTCGATTAATATTTTTCTTGATATAATAATTCAAAATCAAAAAGAACAGATGGAGGAATTGAAAAAAAAATTCCCAATTGAAGAAGAAGAAAAGATTTTGTTGAATATTAAAAAAATGATTGATGAAAGATTGGAACAAATAGAAATTGAAAAACAAAATAACAAAAATGAGTAAAAATATTTTTTGGAATATCCAAAAATAATATTAACTTTACATCTTAAATATAAAAATATGTTCAAACCAAATTCACTATTCTACACAGATGGTTACAAAGTTGGCCACAAAAGAATGTTGGCAAAAAACACTAACAAATTGTATGGAACTTGGATTCCAAGAAGTTTAAAACACGGACCGAAAGGTGCGAAAAAAATTGTTTCATTCGGACAACAATTAGTTTGGAAATGGATACACGATGAATTTACAGAAAACTTTTTCGGTCAACCAAAAGGAGTTGCTACACAATTCGGAAAAGATATGTCATTATATCTTGGAATGGATTATGATGCATCTCATTTTGGAGCATTACATGATTTAGGTTATTTGCCTATGAGAGTTAAAGCTTTACCAGAAGGTATTGAAACTCTACCTAACATACCTCATATGACTTTCATCAACACAGTTGATGGATTCGCTTGGTTAACATTATATCTTGAAACAATTGTTTCGAGTTTAGCTTGGAAACCATCAACCTCTGCAACAATTGCTTTACAATATAAACGCAATTTGATTGAGTGGGTTATGAAAACTGATCCAACTAATGCTTGGTTAATTCCATTCTTAGCTCACGATTTTAGTGCTCGTGGATTGAGTCCTTGGGATATGTTATCAAGTGGTTTAGGTCACGCAACATCATTCAGAGGTTCTGATACATTAATTGTTATCCCTGGTGCTCGTTATTTCTATGGTGAACCTGAAAACGAAGTATGTATTAATTCAGTAAATGCTTCTGAGCATAGTGTATCAACAACTAAAATCTTTACAGTTGGTGAACAACAAATGTTATCAGATTGGATGGATGAATTTCCTGATGGTATTTTATCTGTTGTATCAGATACATTTGATTTGTGGCAGTTAATTACTAAATTCTTACCAGCTTTGAAAGATAAGATTATGGGAAGAAATGGTAAGTTAGTTATTCGTCCTGATAGTGGAGACCCTGTTGATATTATTTGTGGTGAATATGGTTTTACTTATAGTAATGATGATAAATTACAATACACAGAAAATAAAAATATAACGGACCCATCTGCGAAAGGTGTAATCGAATTACTTTGGGATATTTTTGGTGGCACAGTTAACGAACAAGGTTACAAAGTATTAGACCCACACATCGGAGCAATCTATGGTGATTCAATCACATTAGATAGACAAATTCAAATCTACGAAAGATTAGCAGCTAAAGGGTTTGCATCAACAAACATAGTATTAGGTGTTGGTTCATTCACATATCAATTCAACACAAGAGACACATTAGGATTTGCAGCAAAAGGTGCTTGGTTTGAAGTTGAACAACCAGTATTTGGTGAATTTGCTGACCAAAATTTAAATACTGAAAAAGTTGGTTATGATATCTACAAAGACCCTATTACTGATGATGGTACTAAGAAATCATTAAAAGGTAAAGTTGCAGTGTTCAAAGCGGATGATGAAACTGTTATGAGTGGATTTGAACAGAATACAATACCTGGTGAATACTATGTAAAAATACAATGTACTGATGAAGAAGAAAACACAGGCTTGTTACAAGTAATCTATGAGGATGGTGGGTTCTATAACCAAACAACATTAACAAATATTAGACAACAATTAAATTAAACATTATGAATTTCTTAGATAAAATTATGTTTTGGAAACATAAGGAAGATGGACACGTTATCAAACAAGAATGTTATGATAAATTACCTGAACATCGTAAAGTGAAATATGAAAAAACTGATTCTGTACCCACCCATTATGTGGAACAAAGAGAAAGAAGATCTACCGATAACGATGATGGTATTCTTTTATCAGTATTAACAACCGCAGCAGTTGTGTCAGCATTGGAAAGCGATAACAACAACAGCATATCATATGATATGGGTGGCTCAATAACTCCTGATTCATCAAATAATTTTGATGGATTTGGTGGTGGACAATCAGGTGGTGCCGGTGCTAGTGGTGATTGGTCATCTGACAATTCATCATCAAATGATAGTAGTAGTTCATATGATTCAAGTAGTTCATATGACTCAGGTAGCTCGTATGATTCAGGAAGTTCAGATTCTTCATCTTGGTAAAAACAAATTATGATATTAAACTTAGCATATCCGAATCTATCGGAAATACAATTTAAGATTTCAAACTTTCCCGATGGTCAACAAACAATTGATATTCAAAGCAGTGTTTTAACTGATTCTTTATCAATGAAAACTGTTACAATCAAATCGCGTTTGAACAACTTTAAAGACCTTGAACTTATTATTTGTGCAAATCAAGCATTAAGAAATATGGGAACGGATTATGTTCATTTATATGTTCCATATTTTAGTGGTTCAAGAAGCGATAGAAAGTTTCAAGATGGTGGTATAAATTATTTAAAACAAGTTATTTGTCCTATCATTAACAGTCAGAACTTTAAATCTGTAACTGTTATGGATCCACATAGTGATGTTTTAGAAGCTTGTATAAATAACTATAGAAAGATTTCTAACTTTACTCTTATTGATTTTGCTTTAGAGAATTTAAATGGTCGTTCAGCACAAACTGCAATAGTATCACCCGATGCTGGCGCATTGAAAAAAATCTATGATGTTGCAAAAGAATTCAACATAACGAATGTAACAACCGCATCCAAGGTTAGAGATATTGTTAGTGGTAATATTGTTAAGACACAGCTACCAAAATTGTTCTTATCTGATATTGAACAGATTATAATCATCGATGATATTTGTGATGGTGGAAGAACATTTATTGAACTTGCCAAAGTCATAAAAGAACAAACAAATATACCAATATATTTAATCGTTACTCACGGTATATTCAGTGCCGGCTTATACGAATTATCAAAACACATTGATGGTATTTTCTGTACCAATTCAATAAGTGATATTAATGTTGAACCCAATTCTGATTATACAGTTAAGGAAGGTTATGTTAAACAATTAAACGTATTTTAATATGAGTTATTTACAAGACGAGTTTTTAAAACCGAATGCGTCCCTCATCCGCTTATTAGATGAGTATAAAAAATATGGATCGTTATCTATTGGTTACGATTTTGATGGAACAGTTTATGATTACCATTTAAAAGGTTCAACATATCATCAAGTAATTGAATTACTTCGTGAATTGAAAGATATCAATTGTAAAGTAATTTGTTGGACTGCTAATAAAGATTTAAAGTTTGTTGAACATTATCTTTACACTCATAACATTCCTTGTGATGGGGTTAATATCGATGGTATTGATTTAGGTTGGGAATCTCGCAAACCGTTCTATTCGGCATTGTTGGATGATAGAGCCGGATTGGTGCAAGTTTTCAATGAACTATCATTCCTTGTTGAAATGGTAAAAAAAGAAAAACAATAAAAATTTTTTAAAAAAAACACAGATTTAAAATGAAACAATTATTATTTGCGTCACTAATCGCATTGTCATTAGTAAGTTGTAATATTGAAGAAACACCAGATAAAAAAGATGCTATACAACAAAAACAAATGTTAGCTGAAGCACAAAGAGAAACAGGGTTACCCGCCATTCATAACTTCCAAGAGAAGAAGTTATTGAAACAAATCTATGAGTTAAGAGATAACGAGAAGATCGTAAACTATGCTTACTTGTACAATGAAATGCAAGGTAAATTAGTGTTTATCGGTAAATGTATTGGTTATGGGATTCCATATTCAACTCAATATTCAAATCCTGAAAGACCTGCGGAAACTTGGGAAACACATGAACAAGGAAATATTGTACTTCCACAAGCAGAACCGAATGGTTTATTTATGCCAGCATCATCTGATGGTACGTGGTTGATGTTGATTGATAAGGAAGGGACGCCTCATCCGGTTTATATTGAACCGAAAGTTATAGTATCACCATTCCCATTAACAATAAATTAAAATTTAAAAATAACAATTATGAAACAAGTATTCGCAGCAATCGGAATTTTCGTAGGAGCACTAATGATTTTAGTCGGCTTAAACTTCTTCTTTGGATGGGTAAACGTAGGTTATACTAAGACCGTCGGTAAAGCCCAACAAAATGCACAAAGAACTGTGTTTGAAGAAACACAATCTTATGTTGAAGGTAAACGTCAGTTCTTAAACAAAGAACGCGAAGAGTATCGCAGAGAAAAGGATTCAGTATCAAAAGAAGCCATCAGACAATCGATTTTACACGAAATGGCAAACTTCGATTTGAATAAATTATCTAGTGATGATTACTCATTCGTTCAAGAATTAAAAAATAAGTAATAAAAATTTGGAATTGCCGAATTGATTTATTTTATTTAAAAAAAACACAAATTATGTCCACGATTAAAAAACTAACCAAAGACCCAAATTACACTCTTAACATTATAGATTTGTTTAAGATGTTCTCTCCCGATGGGAAAACAAAATATGTTGATATGTTCTTAAGACTTATGAACAATACACCTGATTATAAAAATCACGTAAAAGAAGTTAAAGCAAATCTATTGGATAAATTTCCATTTTTAACAAAAGAACAATTGGATGAATTTGGTGATTTTGAAATCGTTTTTTATTCCAAATTTATTGAGTCAATGTTTACTTGGGATGACTTCAAAAACTTTAGAAAGTTTTGTGAATACAATGAAAGAGGTTTGATTGAACAAAATGATGTATCAAGATATAAAACATTTGATGAAATCATTTCTCAACTTCAAGTAGCTGAAATCAAAGTGAGTGAAAAAGAAATGGAAAAACAAATTATCAAACTATTTGAAGATAGTGAGTGGTTAATATTGAGACCTCTAACATTCGAAGCATCTAAAAAATATGGTGCCAACACTAAGTGGTGTACAACTCAAGAAAATAATCCTGATTATTTCTTCAAATATGCTAAGAAAGGTGTTTTAGTTTATTGTATCAATAAGAAAAACGGATACAAAGTTGCAAGTTTCAATTCATTGGATAAAAATGACCCTGAGTTTTCTTGGTGGAATCAGAAAGATAGTCGTATTGACTCATTACAAGCTGAAATTACCACTCAAATTAGAGAGTTGATAGGTGAAGTATCGATGAATAAAAAAGCCAAAACAAATCACTCTTTATTAGACGAAAAGGAAAAATCTAAACAAGATAAGTATTTAGGTTATGAATCTAAATCTTCAAGAAGAGCGATTGCGGTTATGGATACTGATGATATGGATCAAACAACTCAAGAAGCATCAGTTTCTGAGGATTATAATGATATGATAGAAGAAGGAGAATATCCGGTTAATGTGTCACCTGAGACTCCAGATACTCTTACAACTTCTGCAATCCAAAGAATTACAAACAACTATCAAGACGTTTTGAGAAGAGGATAAAATATTCTAAAAATAATTTTGGAATATTCAAAAGGGTTAATTATCTTTGTAATCTAAATTAAAATAATGATTAAAGAGTTAATTAGCCCTTATTCTTTTCCTGGTGTTAAAAAACATACCTTGGATAAAGAAAAATATTGGTACTTATTCCCTAATGATTATAAACCAACTAAAGAAGAGGTTTTAAAGGTGTTGTCCGAACAAAGTGGATTTACTGCAGAACAAATAGTTTCTAAATCAAGAGATAGAAGTTTGGTTAATTTAAGAAACATCTACTGCAAAATTTTGTATGATAAAACAGACTATACCCTTAAAGCAATCGGTGAACAATTAAGTGGTAGAGATCATACAACAATTATTAATAACATAGAAAAATTTGATTCTCATTATCAATTTGAGGAGAAGTTTAGAAAATTTGCTGATAACATTTATAGAAAATTAAGATTAGAAATATGAAAACATTAGTAATCCACCCCAAAGACAATTCAACAACCTTTTTGGATATTGTTTATAACCCAATACCTGATAAGACAGTCATCACTGGTGGAGTGACAAGAGCTGAGTTAATAAAATTAATCCAAGAGCACGACCGTATTATGATGATGGGTCACGGTAGCCCATACGGTTTGTTTGCAGTAGGTCAATTTCCTGACAAAACTTATAGCGCATATGTTATCGACCAAACACTTGTTGAAATTCTGAAAACAAAAAAAGACAATGTGTACATTTGGTGTAACGCCGATCAGTTCGTTGATAACTTTGGCTTGACTGGTTTTTATTCGGGAATGTTTATCAGTGAAGTGGGTGAGGCCCTATATTGCGGATTACCTGGTACCAAACAAGAAGTTGTTGATGAATCTAATTACGGATTTGTTAATATCGTTTCAAAATATATCACAGAACAGACTGATGCCCTTTATGACAATGTTAAAAAGGAATATGGTTTAATAGCAGAAAGTAATCCTGTGGCTTTATACAATCACAATCGTTTATATAAATTTTAAAATTATGGCATATCAACGCGAAGACTATGTAAAAATAGCAAGAAAATTTGTTAGTGGATGGAAAAAAGAAGTTAGTGAACACATCATCGATATTATCGTTTCGGTAATGATGACAAGAGATAATGTTCAGCAAGGTGGTTCATTTGTACAAGCTGTAATAGATAATGATTTATACACAGCATTAACTAGAGCTGATGAAGATTGTCTTAGTAATATAAAAATAATTACTATGGCAAGTAAAAATTGTTTTGTTAACCAATTAGAATATGATATATGATAAAGAACATTATATTAGATGACATCGATTACAAAGTTACTAACGAAGAGTCCATAAGCACAAAAGAAGAACTTATTTTTGAAATAAAAAACGAAAAAGGTAGGAACAGATTTGTGAAAGCTATGTGGGATGATATGTTAGGTCATCAAATAGAAAATATTTGGAAAATAATAAAAATAAATGATGCAAAATAGAAAACAAACTTTAGCAGATTTTTTTAAGAAAGTTCACGAAGCGATCGAAAAAAATTCTGGTCACATAGTAGTCTACGGCGAATTTGATTTCGATAAAAAGTATGATGAATTTGTGAAAAATAAATCAATTTATTCAATGGATTATGAATTAATTGATGATATGATTCAACATTTTGAAGAACAAGAAGAATATGAAAAATGTTCAGTATTATTAAAATTTAAACAAGATTATGCAGAAAACACCGAAGATACAAAAAGTAGAAAGTAAATATGAGGTTCATTTCTCCAATGGTGAGATTAAACTGTATGATACCTTAGCTGATGCTGAGAAAGCTACAAGATGGTTAAAGAAACAAGATTATGATTATTATTTTGTGCGCAGGGATTATAAAAACGGAAAAAAAGTTGGTGAATTTTTAATTTAAAACTATGCAAACTTTCTTACCTTATTCAGACATAACCGAATCGTTTAGAGTTTTAGACAATAAACGATTAGGTAAACAAAGAGTAGAAGCTTATCAGATTATCTCAGCACTCACTGGAAGGCCCAAATTGAACGGAAAACCCTATAGTGGATGGTTGAATCATCCTTGTTGTATCTTATGGAAAAATCACGTTCCTATGTTGAAACTTTACTATAATGAATCAATTAAGGAATGGNTTAACCGTGGTTTCAATAATACTATGAAATTTGANGAGATAAACGAATCGATTCTTTTTCCTGATTGGTGGGGNGATGATAANTTNCATAACTCACATAAATCCAATCTACTTAGAAAAGACCCTGTNTATTATTCTCAATTCAATTGGGGCGTGGATCCAACCGAACCTTATGTTTGGTTAGATGCAAATGGAGAATGGTACTCCCAAATTTCAGGCACAAAAGAAAGAATATATCATAAGGAATTTGACTTTTCAATTTAAATTCTTTATATTGATAAAAAATATTAAAATGACAATTAGAGAATTAAAAACTTGGTTAGAAGGAATAACAGAAGATCAGCTCGATAGTATGATTTTTATTAGAGACATCAAAGAAGTTGAAGACGGTAAAATTGGACAAAGAGATTTACCAGTGGCTTTGGGGTTTGTTGATACAAAAAACAATAAACTTTGTTTCTGTGACCCAATGACGGCTGAATTAATCAATAAAATTAGAGCAAATAACTCTCCATCTAATACAGAACAATCAGGTCAATAACGTATTTTTGGTATATTTATTGTTATAATAAACACATTAAAATCATATATTATGAAAAAATTATTAGTAATCGTATTAATAATGTTATCATTCCAAGCTTTAAGCGCACAAAGAGGAGGATTTCGTGGCTTTAGAGGTGGTGGATTCAGAGGAGGTTACACATCTCAACCAAGAATTACAGTTTCATCAGCACCTGCATTCAGATCGTCAGTGGCCATAGCTCCAAGAATGGTTGTTCGTGAGGGTTACTTACCTTATGCACACAGAGGAGTAAACTTCTATTACAGAGGTGGTTTCTTTTATGATGCTTATTTTAATTGGTTTTATCCTCCAATCGGATTTGCATTAGGAGTTCTTCCAATGGGTTATTATTCATTTATGTACGGTGGATTCCCTTACTACTATTATGGCGGAGTTTACTATGTTCAAAATAATAATCAATATGAAGTAGTTTCACCAGTTGTTGGTGCAATCGTTCCTGAATTACCTGCTGAAACAAAAGTTATCATAATCAACGGTAAGAAATGCTATGTAACCAAAGATAATGTTTATTACGAAGAATATATCGATGGGAACACATTAAAATATAAAGTAATAGGAAAAGAAAGTAAATAATTCGTGTGCAAACACGATACCACTCAAGGTATAAACCCTTCAGAAATGAGGGGTTTTTTATTATATTTAAAAAAAAATATGTTAAAAAAATTAATTCCATCAATAAACATTGAAAACACTAATTTAAAAGGAATGATATTTGCAGGGTGCTCACACACTTTTGGTCACGGATTGTGGTATTATTCTGGTTTAAAAAATATCCCTAATGGGGATGATAATTTAAATTTATTCGAAACTAAAGAAGCTTTTGTAAATTATAGATTAAGTAACAGATTCCCAAGATTAGTAGCTAGTCACTTTAATACTTACGAAATTACTAGAAAAAAAACAGCAGGTAATGACACAGATTCAATAGTTTTTATAAATGAAATGATACATAATCATTATAAATTTAATGAAATAGATTATGTTATATTTCAAACATCATTTTTAGAAAGAAATCCATTGACATATGTGGAAAAGGATCGTAGAGTTATGGAATTCAGATTATCAGAACATTGCCCTGATGGTGTGGTTTCAGATAGTGCATATAATACCTTAAAAGAAATGAATATCAATACAGTCGATGAGTATACGGAAAAATTGAGGCATCAAATGTTTACAAAAATAAGGGATTATTTCAATAGTTTGGAAATCAAAGGAATAAAATGTAGATTAATATCTTATACCAACGATTATATTGATTTAATTAAAGCAGATGAATTTATGTTTGATAGATTAATCAAACTAAATTATAACGGAAAGGAATATGATTATATTTTAGAAATGGTTAATGACTATCCAAATTTATTAATAATAAATGACCACGATTATTTTGGTGAAAATACTCCTTTGGATTATCACCCATCCAAAGAATGCCACAAAATAATTGCTGATAATATAATAAAGAAAATAGAAAACGATCCGTTACCAAAAATGATTGATAATTTAAAACCGCCTGAAATTAAAATATTATAACATCAACTAAAAACTCGGTATCTTATTGAAGTTGGTAACGCAAATGAGTCGTATGCACTTATTATTTGATAACCTGAAAAAAACCTGAATACTAATTTCATATGCTATAATATACGGAATTTAATTCGAAAAAAAAACTTTGATATTTTTTGTATATTCGAAATTATATTGTAGATTTGTGTTCTAAAACAAAAAATATGTACGAAGAATTCAGTTCGTCAATGCTTTTAGGTGGCGCAGGAACAACACCCCAAAGAATCATTATTAGTGATAAATTGGTGACCTTTAAACAAAACAATGGTGCGAGAAGTTTTTTCTTAGCATCTCACTCGGTTACAATATCGAGAAACGCGATTAACGGTATCCAAATTCACGGTAAGTTGTTTGGGTGTGACATTACCATTACCACGAATGGTGGTGCCTCAATTCACGCCCAATGCTTTAGTAGAGACGATGCTGAAGATATTCAAAGAATTTTATTAGGAAATTAAAACCTTTATGGTTAAAGGTAAAACCATTACATTATGAAATTAAATAAATTTAGCGATTTGAAGGGTATATTATTCCCAACAACAAAAAAAGAAATCGCAGAAAAAATTAATTTGACTGAGCCAACAACAATTGACCAAACAAAACAAAATGGGTATATTCAAGTTACACCCAAAGTCTTCATCAATTTGAAACGACAGATGACTTTCCAAAATAGATTAATTCAATTTTTGGAATGGCAGCTTCACAATTCAAAAGAACTTGATTATAGTACTTGGTTGGAAAATAAAATTGTGACCCAAAAAAACGTTCGACTAGATTTGAATAATGCAATCAAAGCTAAAGAGAAAAAAACGAAGGACTACATAAAGGAATTCCAATATGTAGATGAAGATTAATACCCTATGGTATTATTTATTTAAATGAATAGAAAAGAATATCGAAGATTATTGCAAGATCCAAAATGGAAGATTAAAGCATCTTTCATAAGGAAAAGAGATAAACATACCTGCTGCAGATGTGGAAAGAAATCCCATCGGTTACAAGTCCATCATATAAAATATATCGATGGACTTATGCCGTGGGAGTATGATAATGAACTGTTGGAGTCGTTATGTTCGACTTGTCATAAGAAAGAACACAATATCAAACCAAAGAAGAAAAAGAAACCGGTTGCTAAAACAAAAAAAGAACCTAAAACAATTAAAAGAACTATCAAAATAAAACCCGATGATGAGTGAATTCAAATTTTTTAAAGGTGAGAACATAAAATGGATAACAATGCGTCGAGTTGCTATCAAGATTGAAAATATGAGCACCAATCATATTAAATATGTTATGAATTGTTTAGCAGATCTCGGAGAAATAGAAATACCCGAAAATTATTACGGAAGAAGTAAAATGGATTGGTTTTGTATTTTTCAGAGAGAGTTAATAAAAAGAAATGAAAGAATTTAAATTTTTTAGAAAAGGTTTATCTGAATCTGATTTCAGTGATGAAATTATTTCTACAATATATCATTTTTGTCGAGAATATATTGTTCATTTAGAATATTGTAGGATGAAACATTTAAAAAATCATCCTGAAATAAATCCTGGTAGTCCTTATAGTTACCCAATAGATTATTTCAAACAAGAAAAAGTCTTCAACGAAGGTAGATTATGGCACGCTGGATCTGATTTAGATGAAGATTTAGACAAAGTTTTTCACACATCATTTTTGGACATTTCTGAATTTGAATACTATTGTTTTAGAGTGGAAGAAACTGAAGATGGGACATTAACAATGTATGATATAACATTAGAGGAAGTATGAGAACATTTAAATTTTTTAGCGGAGATTGGCAACGGGTAGAAGAGTTACCAAGACCGGTATTGGAAAATGAACAAACAATCCGATATTATAATGATGAGGATTTCCAAACCACTTTACACTCGAGAGTTATTGCTTGGGCAAGAGGTATTCATCTCTTTGCTGTTAATTGGATACCAAGAGAATATGAAGGAACATTTGAAAGATTTTTTTATAATAGATTGGAAATACCCGTCATTCTATACATTCAACCAATTATGCCACGAGGTTCAACTTTAACTGAAGATGATAGAGAATATATTGATAATAATAATTTTTATTATCCTGTTAGAATAATATATTATGAATATGAAACCATTTAAAAACTTTTAACATGGTTAAATTTGAAACATTAGAATCACTTATCAATGACGCTGGTTTTGATAAAGTGATTAAAGAAGGTGGTGAAAATACGTGCAAAATCACATTAGTATTAGGCGAATTCATCATTATGATTAGCACACCAAAGGAAGAAGTGGAAGTATATGCCGTTTCTATTTTTGAAAATAGGGATGTTATATTTCAAGAAGGGTTCTATGACCAACTTTTTGTCCCTAAACTTAAAGAATTTATTAAATTATATAAAAACAATTAAACATGAAAACAAATTTTTTACCACAATTACAAATGGATTTTTCTGGCGGTATTGGAGAAGATGTTTATTCATCTCCAATGAACCCCAAAACATTTGCGGAACTATTCGCAGGTACAGGAATAGAACCAACAAAAGATGAAAACGGCGGTGTGCATTATAATTTCAACGCTACACTAAAAACAAATAATATGAGAGAAAAATTTGAACAACAATTACAAAAAAACAAAACTGTTACTGAAGAATGGTTAGCAATATCAAAAAATAAAACTTATCACAATGGCGATGAGGTTAAAGTGGGCGATAAACCATTGTTTGGAATGATGCTCGAAATTGTTGAAGAAGAAAATTTAAATCTAACTTTAATCATGTTGAATGAAAATCAAATTGATTTATATGAAACAGATGATAGACATATAAACGCTGACACATTCGTTCCAATCATTAAACTTAAATAAATTATGAGCAATACAGAACAAAAACTAAACTGTCTTATTGAACAGATAGAAGATGAATTTATTAACCAAAACAAATAACCTATGAATACAGTTTATTTTCAACCCGACGGGATTAAACCTGAATATTGCGAAATTGGAATGATTCACGAAACAGACAAAGAGCATATTTGGTATTTAGATGAGCCTTGTAAAATATTAATTAGTGAAGTAAAAATTATATCAAAAGAAAATGTATTTTATGATGCAAAAAATAAATTATATAAAATTAAAAACAAATGATATGAAAGAAAAAATTAAAAACATACTCATAGATTATGGATATGGAGATGATGTTGATACTGTGGAAATATCTAAAACTGATTTGGATGTAATTGCCGAAAAAATTGAAGATTTATTTGATGAATACTATAACCAAAACAACGAAGAAACAACAAAGGTGTGTGAAAATAAAGTAGATGGAGTTTGTCCATTACATAATTTATTTTGCAAATATCCTGATTGTGAAAATTAATAAAATAAACCATGAACGAAAGAGTATTAGAACAATATAAATTGGTTGAAGAGGATTTCAAAAAAAGATTTCCAAATGTTTCATATACAATGATTGCAAACATATGGGATGATGGTGATTTTAAAATTGTTGCTCAACACGGGGATAATAAAAATATTTTACATATCGCAGAATATTATAGTGGTAGAGGTAGTATTATATATTATACAGAAATAATAAAAACTAATGCAATTAAGATAGATAAGTTCGGTTACAAATATTACGTACCAAATGAATTAATAAAACATCTGAATAATGACACTAAAACAAAATTATATGACACCATTTAAATTTTTATCAGATAATAAAGATGATGGTATAATCGGAGCATACAATGAAGCAGATTTACTTGTTCAATTAATAGACAGAAATACTCAAGATGTATTCATGGTTCCGTTACCTTTGATATATAGTATTAGGGTTAAAGCGTGTCGTTTTTATGTGTCACCCCTTGGGCCAGAGGTAGAATATCAGGGTTTATACACATATCAAATTACAGGTGTTCAGGAGGTTGAAGATGGACAAATAAGGTATTGGGCGACAATATGGTTTCGAACTCACGCAGGAAACCTTTCATATCATATAACTGAAACCATACCACTTTAAATTAGTTCGTAAATCGTTAATTGTCAAACTTTTTTATACCGTAGTCAGAAAATAAAAAAAAATTTAGGATATTTGTTGTCTGTTGATGAAAAATTATTTATATTATTACTATGAAAATAATTATTACATTTATTGCCCACAATCTTCCCAAAGTATTCAATGGTACTGAAATCCTTGACTATAAAACAATCTATTCATCAACCAAAATTTTAAAAGATTTAGAGGATCGAATTGTTAAAAATTACTCTAACGATAGAGTTATTGAAGAATCTTATTTAATTGATTATGATACGACAGGAGATAGACATTGTATCTTTCATTTAAAAAACAAACAAATTGCACAGAACGGAGATTGTGCCGTGTCATATGAATATGAAACAACTATAAGTTAATCTATTCATAAATCATCAGTAAATCCCCATTAAAAAACGATGGGGGATTTTTTATTTATAAATATTTTTTGTATATTTGAAATGATATGGACTTCAAATTTTTTCAAAAACAAAGACCCCAACAAAGTCGAAATCGTTTTTTAGATTTTGATATGGATAAAATTTTGATAATAGTTCTCAGATACAAACGAATATATAATCTTCCAATAATTGGACAGACAACATCATTTCAACTTATCAATATTCCAATTAATGGTTGGTTAGAAATAAACACTTGGATAAATTATGATCGTCAAATTCCTGAGATGATTGAAATAGATTATAGTATTGTTGAGTTAAACACAATGCCAATACGTTTCACATTTAGAATGGAGACAACGATGTTATTAGAACAAATACAAGGATTGGAAAACTAATATGAAGAACTTTAAATTTTTCCAAAAGAAACCCATAAGAAGGTGGTTGGAGAGTAATTTTCTTGGTCAATTACAATGGTTGATGCAACCAGTCGGTGTGGTATATTATATGGATAGAAGATGGGATGGAAATTTTTATACCGAGGAATTAAAGACAATGACGGTGACAGTTACAAATAGATACATCAACTCATACAATCATTTTATGGAAAGGAATAGAAATAATATTATATTTGTTTATGAATTTGTGGACAACACAAACATAACTAATATGACACATTACAACGAAGGTAATTTTAATGACATGCCAAAGGATAGACCACTAATATTCAGAGGAGTAATAAGATGTAATGAAACCATTTAAATTTTTTAAAGGACAATTAAGTCAATATAATAGAGAAATTAATTCTGACTATTATGCAACCTTTAGTATAGGCCGAGAGGAACCACCATTTAATTTATCTCGTCGTCATTGGAATTTATTACCACAAGATTTAAGAGGTGCAACAGGACAAGGAATGGAATGTTATATCCGTGGATGGGAAGATGCACGAAATTATGTACACGTTAATCCATACCTCGATAGGAGAAGAGCTGAATTATGGAACAGAGGTAATGGGCGTTTTATTAATAGGAGATAATAATATG
>TBL_comb48_EPIDRAFT_1001652_pt1 | contig 16108 bp, 17 predicted proteins | sample TroBogEpilimnion_37_FD_10681 | JGI IMG/M metagenome (IMG submission 10681)
GCACCCGAGTGCCCATTCTTCGAGGGCGAACCTTCCCCTGGTCCATGCGGGCGTGGCGACTCGTTGAGCGCAACGTCTACGTGTACCGACGAGAGTGGCTGCTCATCGTCTCAGGCTTCTTCGAGCCGGTGTTCTACCTCTTCTCCGTTGGCGTCGGGCTGAACCACCTCGTTGGTTCGCTCGAGGTTGCTGGCCGCAGCGTTCCCTACACCGCGTTCGTGGCCCCGGGCCTGCTCGCAACCGCAGCGATGAACGGCGCCTTGATGGATGCCACCTTCAACCTGTTCTTCAAGTTGAAGATCTCAAAGACCTACGACGCCGTGCTGGCCACGCCGCTTGGACCAGGAGACGTGGCGCTCGGCGAACTAATCTGGAGCGTGCTGCGAGGCACCCTGTACGCCTCGTGCTTCCTGCTCGTCATGGCAGCGACGGGAACGGCAACCTCGTGGTGGGCGCTGCTGTGCATTCCATCGGCGGTGTTGATGGGCGCGGCCTTCGGTGCGGTTGGTATGTCGCTGACGACCTTCATGCGGTCATGGCAGGACTTCGACCTCGTGAGCTTGGCCCTCATGCCGATGTTCTTGTTCTCGGCGACCTTCTACCCCATCACGGTGTACCCCGGCTGGCTCCAAGGTGTCGTGAAGGCAACGCCGCTCTACCAAGGGGTACTCCTCAGTCGTTCAGCTGCCCTCGGTGACCTCCATGTCCAGCTACTCGTACCCGCCGCGTACCTCATGGTCATGCTGGTGCTGGGCCTCACGGTTGCCACGGCGAGGATGCGTCGACTTGTGCTCTCGTGATCAAGCGAGCGAGCCTGAAGAAGGGCGAAGAGACCCGCTGGATGCGCCTTGACATCGCCGTCGCCGTGAGTAGTGTTCATCGTACGGAACCGGTACTGCACCAGTTTCGGGAAGTACCACATCAAGCAGACAGAGCTTCCCAGGGGGGTAGTGATGGCAACAGCAATTGACCGCAGGTCGTTCCTCGCACGGAGCGCAGCCACTGCGGGTGGGGTGGTCGCCGCTGGTGCGATGACCGACGCCGCAATGGCGACACAAGCTGGCGCAACGACGTTCTCTGGAACGTTGAAGGTCGGTATTGAGAACCAAGACACCGGTGGCATCGGCCCAGCGTGGGGAAAGATGGACTCCGCTGGTTTCGCCATGATGCGGGCGATCTACGACCCGCTGATGGTCAACACCTCAACCGGCGCCGTGGTGCCCTACTTGGCGCAGTCGATGACGCCCGACTCCAAGTTCATCAACTGGACGATCAAGCTCCGCTCGGGCATCAAGTTCCACGACGGCACTGACCTGAACGCCGACGTGTTGATCGCCAACATGAACGGCTGGGTGAACTCCAACGCCATCGCCCACTACGCCGTGGCACCGCTCGTCCAGAACAAGACGACGAAGCTGGCCACGACCACCAAGATCGACAACCTGACGGTGAAGTTGACGCTCAACTACGCCTGGGCATCGTTCCCGAACACGCTGGCCGAGCAGCAGATCGCCTACGTGCAGTCCGCAGCGTGTGTGGCCGCCAACGTCGCCAGCAACAACTCTGGTGACAAGAGCCCGGTCGGCACCGGTCCGTTCAAGTTCAACCGTTGCGACTGGGGTGTCAACTCCGTCATGTACGCAGACGCCAACGAGAACTACTGGATCCCTGGCCTGCCGAACGTCGCCCACATCGAGTTCCACCCCATCGTCGATGGTGGCGCTCGTGTGGATGCCCTCGGGAGCTCCGTGGACATGGTCGTGCTGTCCGAGCCGAAGGCGATCGCTGCACTGAAGTCCAACTTCGGTGCCGCGAGTTCCTCGAGTTCGCACTACATCGATGACTCGAGCGCTGCTGGCTACGCGGTTCGCACGCCAGCTGTCGACTCCATCCAGTTCAACTGCCGCAACGCCCTCGGCTACAAGGGTTCACCGTTCTCGAACTACTTGGCCAACGGTCACGCGAACCCCAAGGGTCTGCTCGCCCGCAAGGCAGTGGCGGAAGCCATCGACCGTTCGGCGCTCAACACCTTGGTGAACGGTGGCATCACCCAAGTCGCGAACCAGGTGTTCCCGCCGAGCTCGGTGTACGGCACCTCGACGGTTGCGTTCCCTGCCTACAGCGCAACGAAGGCCAAGGCTGACGCCAAGTCGGCTGGACTCACCTCGTTCAAGTTGCAGACGGTTGCTGGATCCACGTCGCAGGCCACTGCGGCAGCGGCCATTCAGTCCTACTGCGCTGCAGCGGGCATCACGGTGACCATCGTGACTCTGGACTCCTCGACGCTGATCAACAACTGCCTCGTCGGCGCCTACGACGCCTCGTTGTGGAACCAGTTCGGTGGATGCAACCCGGACCTCAACTTCCCGTGGTGGAACACCTTGGATGGCTCGAACGGCGCTTTCGTGTCGATCAACATGGCAGGAAACTTCGACTCGGTGATCCAGAACACCATGCTCGCCGCCATGGCAGCAGGAGCTCCGCACACCCAGGCCTCGAAGTGGAAGGCGGTCATGAGCCAGATTAACAAGGACATCCCGTACGTCTGGATCGACTACCAGGTCTCGGCCATTGCGTCGACCACCAACGTGAGCGGCTGGCAGTCGCCCTCGTGGAGCGTCGGTGGGTCGACGGTGAACCTGCTCCGTCAGAACGGCCTCGTTCCGTGGTTCACGAACGTGACCATCAGCTGAGCCAGCTCAGCAACGTTGTTCCGAACTGCGGCACCCTCCGGGGTGCCGCAGTTCTGCGTTACGGGGCCGCCGCTCCTACCATGGCCACATGGAGGAATGCTTCGACATCGATGCGGTGTTCAGCGGCGACTACGAAGTCCTCCACGAGGACTACCTGACGAGCGAGCAAGCAGAGTGGGACGTCGAGGAGATCCTCCGCCTGCTCCCTGGTCCCGTGCACTCCATCCTCGATGCACCCTGCGGGTGGGGTCGCATCGCGCACCGGCTGGCGCTCCTCAACTTCGACGTGATGGGTGTCGATCGATCGCAGGAGTGGATCGCTCGAGCGCAGGCCCTCGGTCGGGCGACCTCGAGTGCGGCGGCCTTCGCTGTTGGCGACCTCGCCACCTTCAGCACGCCGCGGACCTTCGACGCAGTGCTGTGCTGGTTCAACTCCTTCGGCTACGGCGATGACGAGTGGAACGCGTCGGTGCTCGAGACCTTCGCCAATGCGACGAGTCCCGGTGGCGTGGTGCTCATCAATACGCTCAGCGCCGCTCACATCGCCGAGTACCTCGAGGGTCGAGTCCACGAGGAGGTCACCCCGACCACTGACGGTGCCATTGTTGAGCGGAGCTCCTTCGATGTCGTCGAGCAGCGCCTCGTGACCGTTCGCTCACGAGCGGGGAGCCCCGAGAGCAGTGGCGTGGTGGCCTCCGTGCGCCTCTACGACGACCGAGCGTGGACCGTCATGCTGGAGCGTGCGGGATTCACCGACGTCTCGTTCGAGCCGCGACTGATGCCGACCAACGCTGACGCGGAGTTCGAGGTGACCGTGGTGGCTACTCGCCGCTGACCGCGTGGTCGACGTGGCCGTTCACGTGTCGCCACACCACCGCCATGACGAAGGCCCCCACGAGGGAGATCGACGCAGACGCCACGAATGGGAGCGACGGGCTGATGGCGAAGAGCACCCCACCCACCATCGACGCCACGGTCATCGCGGCCATCTGCGACGTGGCGTTCAGTCCCTGGATCCGTCCATGGGCGTCATCGGCGATGCCTTGAGTGAGGAGGGATTGGGCGGAGGGGAGTGCTCCAGCGAGCACCGTGGCCTCGAGGGTGGCCAGCGCCAACATGATGGCGACGGAGTGGAGGAACGGGTAGGTGAGGCAGAACAGCGACTCGGAGACCACCCCGGCGAGCGCCAACTTCCGTCGGTCTCGATGGTCAGCCAGCCAACCTGCTGGCTTGCTGGCGAGGGCGAAGGGGAGGGAGAACAAGATCCACGAGAGGTTGATCGCGAGCCCACCTGCTCCCTTGGAGCGCAGCAGCAAGCTCCACGCGGCGTCGTAGGTGCCGATGATGAGGCCAAGCGCCGCGGCCAAGATGAGCGAACCCTTGGCGCTGTTGGTGAGGGTCAGTCGAGACAGCGGGACGCGAGGTCCCGCGCTCCGACCGAGGTGCTTGAGGGCCGGCTGTGCGAGGACGGGAATGGACGCCGAGAACGACAGGAGCGCCGTCAAGGTGAAGAGGAGCGACATGTGGTGGATGCCGATGATGGCGCCGAGAATCGGGCCGAGGATCGTTCCGGTCAGCTGGGCGCCGTAGATGGTGCCAAATGCCCGGCCTCGGCGTTCGGGGGCGACGACCTTGGAGATGATCGACAGGCTCGCCACCTCAGCAGCACCGGCACCAAGTCCCTGGATGAACCGGAGGCCAATCGCTGCGTGCACGTTGGTGGTCAGGAGAAATCCAAGGGTTGAGAGCCCGTAGAGAACCTGGCCACCGAGGAGGACGGCTCGTGGGCTCGTGTGGTCAGCGAGCTTCCCAGCCGGGTATTGGCCGATGAGGCCGGCCAGGAAGAACGCCCCAACCACCACGCCGAGCAGACTCGTCGATGCCCCCTTGTCGTGGAGGTAGACCGGGAACAGCGGGAGGAAGGCACCACCGGCCATCCACTCGAGGAGGACGGTGAAGGCGAGGGTGCGGACCAGGCGGTCCGCGTGTGCGCGCGACGGCTCGGGGGTTTGCGTCATGGGATCTCCGCGCCTCAGGCTAATGGTCGGAGGTGCGCTTGAGCAGCGAGGTCCCTCCTCCTCATGGCACGCCTCGGGTCACCAGAGCAGGTTCCACGCTTCGTCGGTGAGTCGACGGTACGTTCGGCCGATGTCTCGAGACACCGTTTCCTCGTTGACCACGGAGACGTTGCAGCACTCTCTGCTCAGGCCGAACCGGTGCCATCCCGTCACCTCTGTGGTCCACTCCTTCGGCAAGCTGTAGAGACCACGGACCAAGAAGCGCTCTGCACTCGCGGCGACGATGACCGCAGGGCGAAACTTGGATCGAGCATCGGGGTTTTCGGGATCTTGGAAGTGGTAGCGGACGTCAACTTCGGCGATGGTGCCAATGAGGGGGTCGTCGGCGGTGTAGATCTGGGCCTGCTTCGGGGTGAGCTGCGCCGGCCGGCGGTCGACCGCAGGACGGACTCCTCGACCGGCCAACGTCGGAAGAACCTCTGCTGCGGCATCTGCTGCTCCTTCCTCGAGCTTCGCCGTTCGGCGCTTGGCCGCTTCTGCGTCGGCGATGTCGGCAGCCTTCGCGCTCGCCTCAGCGGCCGCCTTGCGTTTGGCTGCCCTGGCCGCAGCACGTGTTGGATTCGACGATGGGCGAGGGGCTCGGGGAACGACTGCTCTCACTGTGGGTGCAGCGGCGCTGCGTGGTTGGGGCACCAGTGCGAAGTCCTCGTCGAGGAGGACGAGGGCGTGGGGACTAGCGGGGACGTCGATCCAGGCAACGGCAGCAAGAGCGGCGATGATCTCGGAATCGGCGATTGTGGACTGCACGGTGCAGACTGCGCTGCGCAGTTCATCGAGCGTTGGATGCCCGGCAGAGGCACCGAGGGCGGTGACGAGTGCTCGGTGCGCTCGAGTGCCGGCGGCGGCACAGACTGCGGAGAGCGTGTGGCCGGGCCAACTCGCAACCTTCCCCACCCATCCGTTGGTGATCGCTGGCCGGATGACGGGGAACTCCCGCTTTCCGACGATGGCACCCAAGTTCTTGCGGTGGATCGTGATGAGGATCTGTGGATCGATGCCGGTTGCCGCAGCTCGGAGGAGGCCCTCCACCCGATCGCGCTCGTCCATCGGGGGTGGTGGATCATCGGCGCCACCATCAGGTGGTGTGATCGGCACATCGGCCACTACGTGGTCTTGGGTGGGAAGATCCCCGGCGGCGGAGAAAGGTTGCTCGGTCTGGTGGTCGGGTGCCGACGCACCGAGGTGGTTGTGTGCTGTCATGGTGATTCCTCTCGCTGATGGCGGCCGGTAGGTTCCGGCACGGCGGCATGGATCGTAGGAGGCACCTGTGGCACCGCACGCGGCGGTGCGACCACAATGAGGTGGTGGATCGAGTCTGTGTGATCGGGAGTTCTGGGGCGGGTAAGACGACCCTTGCTCGTGCGCTCGCGGATGCCTGCGGGCTCGACCATATTGAACTCGACGCGATCTTCCACCAAGCCAACTGGACACCGCTGCCCGACGAGGAGTTTCGATCGGCCGTTCGAGCGCGGTGCGCCGTGCCACGGTGGGTGACTGATAGCAACTACCGCGTGGTCACGTCCATCATCTGGCCGGCAGCGGACACCGTGATCTGGCTCGACTACCCACGGTGGCTGACGACCCGACGGGTGCTGTGGCGCTCGATCCGACGGGCAGTGCGTGGGACGGAACTGTGGAACGGGAACCGGGAGTCGTGGCGCAATCTCTTGAGCAGCGATCCAGAGCGCAACGTCGTGCTCTGGTCCTTCACGAGGCACCACGAGCGACGTGCTGCGTACGCGGCGGCGCTCGACGGCGGGACCTTCGATCACGCCACCGTTCTCCGCCTCAGGCACCCTCGCCAGACCTCGGCGTGGCTTCAAGGTTCTATGGTGAGCCTCGATGCCCGCTGACCTCGACGACGCCTTCGCTGCGAGCCCCTTCCCCGACGGCCGGTGGGGTTCGAGCGACTCGGTCCTCGCTCCACTCCTCCACGCCTTCGCAGCGACCCGGCTCGGTTCGGCGACGATCCGTCGTCTCGTGCCGCTGGATCGCAAGGTTCTGCTCCGTTCCTCTGGTCGCTACACCGTGCTCGGCCCCTTTGGGTCGCCGATGCTGCTGCTCACCACCATTGGGCGCAGTTCCGGCCTTGAGCGGACCACGCCACTCGTCTACCTCCCCGAGGGTGACGCGCTGTTGGTCGTCGGTTCAAACTTCGGCCAGGGACACCACCCCGCCTGGGTGATGAACCTCGCTGCGAACCCGACTGCCACGGTCACCATTCGCGGCACCGCGGTCCCCGTCGATGCACGAGAACTGGTGGGCGAAGAACGTGCACGGGCATTCGATGCGTTCCAAAGCCTGGCCAAGCCGTACGAGGCCTACGCCCACCGGACCACCCGAATGATTCGCGTCTTCGCGCTGACGAGGAGAGAGGTGTCGAGTGGATCTTGAACTTTCGAACAAGGTGATCGCGATTACTGGCGGGTCCGATGGGCTCGGCTTCGGGCTCGCTGAGCGCCTGCTCGCAGAAGGTGCCGCAGTCGCGATCTGCAGTCGCCGAGATGAAGGTGTGCAAATGGCGGTGGAGCAGCTGCAGGCAACCGCTGGACCTGGTCGCGTCCTCGGTCTAGCTCTCGACGTCACCGATCCCGACGCAGGCTCGACGTTCGCGTCGGCCGTGCTCGAGACCTTCGGGCGCTGCGATGGCCTCGTGAACAACGCCGGTCGGTCTGCGGCCGCACCAATTGGAGCGCTCGACGACGGCGCGTGGCACGACGACCTCGACCTCAAACTCTTCGGTGCCATTCGCATGACCCGTGCGTTCACAGCAGCGCTCACCGCCACGAGAGGGTCGATTCTCAACGTCCTGGCGATCTCTGGCAAGCATCCCGGTGCATCGAGCAGCCCCACGTCGGTGTCTCGTGCTGCTGGATTGGCCTTCACGAAGGCAGCGTCGAAGGATCTCGGACCGAGTGGCGTGCGCGTCAACGCCGTCCTCATTGGACTCATCCACTCTGGGCAATGGGTGCGCGCAGCCGCCGCGCAGCAGGTGCCGGTCGAGGAACTCGAAGCAGCCCTCGCCCACGGTTCGGGTGTTCCGCTCGGGCGGATGGGGTCCACTGCGGAGTTCGCCGACCTCGCTGCGTTCATCCTCTCGCCTCGTGCGAGTTACCTGACGGGCGTTGGCATCAACCTCGACGGCGGGTTGTCCTCGGCGGTCTAGAGCACGCCGGTTGCGACGAAGATGAGGATGGCGAGCGCGGCGTAGAGGGCCGGCTCGATGAGGTGGCCGACGCGCTCGCAGACCGCGACGACTCGGTAGTGGCGCGCCACGACGGCCGCCAGTGCGATGAGGACCACCACGCTCACCGCCCACACCGCGACGACGAGCGCGTCGCCGAGACCGTGGGTGGCTCGGAGCAGGGGGAGGTACGCGGCGGCGTTGTCGGCGGAGATGGCGAGTGTGACGGCGAACGCGGTCGCTGCTCCTCGAACCTGCGGTGGCGTTGACGGTGTTCGACGGCGAAGGTTTCGAAGGGAGGTCACCGTGAAGGTGGCCGGCACGAGGGCGAGCACGGCGAACCAGGTGGCCGGCACGTCGACCAAGGTGGAGCGAACGCCGATGCAGAACACCATGACCGCGATCGACGCGGCGAATTGGCCGCGCTCAATTGACCGATGTGCAGCCTTAGGTGCAACTGCGAGCTGGGTGGCGAAGAGCAAGAAGTTGTCGACGTTGGTGGCGACGAAGGTGGCGACACCCAGAGTGACGAGGTCAGACGTGGTAGGCACAGTGGGTGCAGTCTTCCACCTGCAGTGCGCTGAGCGGGGTGTCTGATGCGGCAGCTGCAGGTGTGTGGGAGAGGATGGTGTCATGACCGAGCACAACGTCCGCACCGTCAGCGTGCCAACAGAGGAGCAATGTGCTGCCGCCCGAGCCATCGTTGAGCGCTACCTCTCGCCGACACCGCTCCTCGCCGCTCCCGCACTCGGCTCTTCGGTGTTCGTGAAGGCCGAGTGCCTCCAAGTCACGGGGAGCTTCAAGGTCCGAGGTGGTCTCGCTGCACTCAACGCCACAGCGCACGACGCGCCAGGGCGAGCCATCGTGACGTGCTCGGCGGGAAACCACGGCCTCGGCGTCGCCTACGCCAGCAGCGTGCTCGGGGTGCACGCAACCGTGGTGGTGCCGGCTACTGCATCGCCAGTCAAGGTGGCGAAGTTGCGGGCACTCGGTGCCACGCTCGTTGAGCACGGCAACGACTACGGCGCAGCCGAACGCTACGCCCTCGACGTGGCGGCGCGAGACGGAGCGATCTTCATCTCTCCCTACAACGACACCGCCGTCATCGCTGGCCAGTCGACACTGGCCACCGAGCTGCTCGAGCAACTCCCCGAGGTGTCGAGGGTGATCTGTCCCATTGGTGGCGGTGGGTTGGCGTCTGGGTTGGTGCTCGGGTTCGAGGGCCACCCCGTGACGGTCGTTGGGGTGCAGCCTGAGCAGAACGCGGCGATGGCCGCACTGCTCTCTGGCTCCGCATCGTCCTTCGTCGATGGTGACACCGTCGCTGACGGCCTCGCCGGCGGCGTTGAAGACGGAGCGGTCACCGCAGCGATTCTCGGGGCGGCGGGCATCGAGGTCGTGACCGTCAGCGAAGACGCAATTGCTCGTGCGGTGGCGGAGATCTTCAGCACCCTCGGACTCATCGTCGAGGGATCCGCCGCGGTGACGTGGGCTGCAGTGCGAGGCGGCCTCGTCGAGGCCCCGCCCGGCACCGTGGTGCTGCTGACGGGACGCAACATCACCGCAGCGCTCTTCGCCCAGCTCCTCAGACGCGCAGCGACGCTCGCATCAGCAGGTGCGTGAGCCGCTCGTCCTCAGATGGAGTAGCCGCCGTCGACGTTCAGCGTTTGCCCCGAGATGAAGGTGGCCTCGTCGCTCGCGAGGAAGCAGACGGCAGCGGCGATGTCCTCGGCAGTGCCGAACCTGCGGAGGGGAATGTTCCGCCGGGTGACGGCCAGGGCCTCGTCGTCGAGGTCGCCACTCGCCATTAAGCGGGCGGCCATCCCATCGACCAGCATCCCCGGTCCCACGCAGTTTGCCCGGACGCCGTATCGTCCCTCTTCGGCGGCGAGGCCCCGCACCAGTTGCTCAACGGCACCCTTCGCACTGGCGGAGAGGCCGTCGCGCACGGGGTAACGCGACGTTGCCGCGGTGGTGACGGCGACGATCGACCCGCTGGAGGCTCGAAGTGCGACGAGAGCGGGGGAGACAATGTTGAAGAACGCGGCTGCCTCGTCGTGGAGCTGCGTGGCGAATGCGGCAGGAGGAATCGTCGAGAGGTGCTGCTGGGGGATGTGAGGGCCTGCAGCGTGGACGAGGGTGTGGAGTCCACCTCGGTGCGACGCGACGACGGCGATCACCGCGGCGCAATCCTGGGCAACGGTGAGGTCGAGGTGGACGGCATCGACGCGCCACCCCTCGTCGCTCAACTCCTCGACGAGGGCGAGGGCGTGTTCAGCTCCCGAGCGATAGGTGAAGGTAACTGCGGCACCCTCGCGAGCGAGTTGGCGCACGATGGCACTCCCGATGCCCCCGGTGCCTCCGGTGACGAGGGCGGTCCCGGGGCGATCGCCGAAGCGATCGGGAGTGGTCATCCGAGCGCTCCACTGGCAATTGCTGCGTCAATCTGCTCGTCGTTCCACCCGAGCAGGTGGGCGAGAACCTCGCGGTTGTGCTGACCAACGGTTGGCGCCATCTCGGGAACGGGGAGCGTTTCGCCGATGAACTTGATGGGAGCGGGGAGTTGGTCGGCGCCGAGGCGCTCTGCCGGGATGAGCGGGAACCGGTCTTGGAATTGGGGGTCATCGAGCAAGGTCTTCGGGGTGTTGACCGGAGCGATCGCCGTGTTGTGCTCGTTGGCGAAGTCCAGCCACTCGACCGCGGTCTTGGTGGCGAAGATGCGCTTCAGTTCCGCTTGGAGTTCACGGTTCCCTCGTGCGTGGTCCGCGTACTTCGACCCTGGCCAGCGCTCGAAGAGGTCGGTGCGCCCCATCCCAACGCAGAAGTTCTTCCAGAACTCCTGCTCGGAGGCCATGAACAAGACGTGCTTGCCATCGGATGCCTCGTAGACCTGGTAGCGGACACCCTCTTTCATGCCGGCAGTTCCGGGCGCTCGGCGTTCGTAGTTGTCGGACTTGTTGCCGGTGACCTCGGACTCGGGTCGCTCGTAGGCCTTCCAGGTCTCGGATCGCAGCCAGTCCATCGCGGCAGAGGCGTCGCTCTGGGCGATGTCGATGTAGGACGGCTCACCGCTGCGGCGGGCGCGAATGACTGCGGCCAAGATACCGAGGGCGCCGAAGAGGGGGCCGGCGTGGATGCCGGTCGAGGGGTGTTCGGGGAGGTAGGTGAAGCCCTCCTCGTCGGTGGCCACGTTCACGAGGCCAGCCCAGACGTCGTAGGCGATGCCGTGGCTCGGGAGATCCCGATACGGGCCGGTCATGCCGTACCCCGAGATACAGCAGAACACGAGGCTCGGGTTGATGGCGAGGAGGTCCTCGTAGCCAATGCCGCGCTTGGCCAATCCTCCGGGCCGCATGGCCTCAATGACCACCTCTGCGGTGCCGACCAGTTCTTTGAAGATCGCTCGGCCCTCTTCGGTGCGGAGATCCAAGGTGATGGACTGCTTCCCACGGTTGGCGTGGAGGTGGAGGAGCGACACACCGTTGATGATGGGCCACGTCATCTGCCGGCCGTAGTCCCCCTGCGGCGGTTCAACCTTGATGACCTCAGCGCCGAGGTCGATCAAGGTGTTGGTGATCTCTGCAGGTCCGAGCGCCGAGCACTCGATGATTCGCAAACCGGCAAGTGGGTCAGTGGGCATCGTTCCTCCTCGTTTCGCCCGAGCGTAGTGGAGGTGCGCTCCACCCTCCCGGTGGAGACGCCTCAGATCGCTGGCTGAATGAGGTGCGGCCCGTCGTTGCGGACCGACCCGACGGCGCGGTCGACTGGTCGATGGCGCAAGACCCCGAGCGATGGCGTGAGGAGGTGGTCGAGCGCGCCTCGAGCGTCGTCGCCGAGTGCTCCCAGCCACAGATCGATGGACTCGGGTTCCACCACCACCGGCATGCGGTCGTGGAGGTGGTCGACGTCGGCGTTGGCAGGGCGGGTCAAGATCGTCGCTGAGCGAACGACCCCGCTGCCGGGGTGCTCCGGGTCACGCCACTCCTCCCAGAGTCCAGCCAAGAGCAAGGGCTGGTCATCGGTGCGTGTGATGAGGTGTGGCTGCTTGAGCTGTGGACCTCGAGTGGTCCACTCGTAGTACCCATCAACCGGGATGATGAGGTGGCGGGTGGTGAAGGCGGCTCGGTAGGAGGCTTTCTCGGCCACGGTCTCCACCCGAGCGTTGATCGTCTTCGATGAGAAGGACAGGTCCTTCGCCCAGTGGGGGAGGAGTCCCCAACGAAACTGCGACAGCACTCGTCCCGATCCGTTCGGTGCCTCGAGGAGTCCGGGGATGGCGCGGGTGGGTGGAACGTTCCAGCTCGGGTGGAACGGCTGATCGGTGAAGGCCATGCCAACGGTGGCCTCGACGAATCGAGCCATTGAGGCTGGCGGCGTTGTGAGCATCAGGCGACCACACACGCTGCCATTGTCGCACTCTGGTCGAGCGTTGCTCTGACGGGGGCGCTACGGTAGCCGCGTGCCTGTCACCTACGATGCCAACGAAGTCCTCGCCGCCTACCAAGGGATCCGTGAACGAACCGTTGCCCTCTTGCGGAGCGTCACCGAAGAGCAAGCGACCTGGACCGTGCCGTCGTGTCCTCAGTGGACAGTGCAGCAACTCGCCTGCCACCTCTTCGGCACGATCGACGACATCGTGAACGGTCGACTCGAGGGAGCAGGATCGGACGCGTGGACGACGGCGCAAGTGGAGCGCCACGCTGGAGAATCGGTGGCGGCACTCGCCGATCGTTTCGAGGGAACGGCGGTGACCTTCGATCCCATCATGGCGGTGATCCCTTCGCCGGTGAACCTCCAGATCGTGATGGACCAAGGGACCCATGAGCACGATCTGTGCCTGGCGCTCGGTGTCGCTGGCGTCCACGATGCACCGTCGATCCCCATGGCGACGGCGTACCTGCTCGGCGGCCTCGGCAGCGTGAACCCTGACCTCGCTGCCACGATTGAGGGACTCCCCATCGATGCCTTCGAGCGGTTCCGAGCGGTGACGGGTCGTCGATCGCACGCCCAGCTCCGAGCCCTCGGTGTCCCCGTCGAGGAGTTCAGTCAGTTCTTAGCGAAGTCGCCGATTGCCATCTCGCCAGTGGACATCGTCGACGCGATGCCAGCATGACCACCTCGACCCGTCTGACGACGGCGCAGTACCGAGATCTGTGGATGGCGGACCTGGAACGGTGCACCGAGGTGCTGGCTGGAAATCTCATCGCAGATGTGCCGACGTGTCCTGGGTGGACGGTAGCTGACCTGGTCGATCACCTTGCCGGCGTCTACGAACACAAGATTCTCCTCTTAGAGCGTGGGAAGTTCCCCTCTCGCGTCGAGACGGCAGCGTTCCAAGAGGATCGCCGGTCTCATCCCGACCGTCTCTGGCGAGCGGCGCATGAGCTCGTGTCGGCACTGTCGAGCCGGCGTGACGACGCCCCTGTTCCTACCTTCATGACCGATGATCAAACCATCGGCTTCTGGTGGCGCCGCATGGCACTTGAGACAGCGGTCCATCGGACCGATTGTGAGGTTGCGGTCGGAGCGCGCACGCCCGTCGCTGCAGCACTTGCCGTTGACGGCATCGATGAACTGCTGTGGTTCGCCACTGCGCCATGGTCGAGAGTGGGCGACCGCACCTCATGGGAGGGTCAGCAGATCACCGTCGATGCTGGAGCAATGCAATGGGGTGTTGCCCTCGCACCCGATGGTCTCTCCGTGGGCATGCCTGCTCCGTCTCCGGATGCGTCAATTGTCGGCTCCCCAGATGCCCTCCTGCAGTGGGCTGCTGGTCGACGTGTTGACGATCTTGATCGATCCGGTACGCGGTCACTCCTCGAAGAGCTTGAAGAGCAACTCCGGGGCTTTTGACCCCAAAGGGTGGAGTTGAGCGGAGCAGATCGCTCCCTAGTTGGGGGCTGTCGTGAACGCGTAGCCCACGATGAGGCCGGTGAGGAGGAGCACCCCTTCAGCCGAGAGCACGCAGGCGGTGGGCGACCATCCTCGTTGGTGCTGTCGCCGGGCGATCAGTCCTGCTCCGAGAAGACCAACGACGGTGATGACGGGGAAGAACAACTTCCAGCCGAGGGAGCTTCCTGGGTTCGTCCAGAGTTGCACGGTGGCCCCAATGCCCAAACTCACGATGAGGACGATTGGTACAAGCGCCACAGTGCTGCAGATGATGGCGAGCGTGGACGGTTGCCGTGACGGCGACCGACGAGTCGGTGCACTGGTTCGCTGATGACGCGGTCTGCTCTCAATGCTCATGCGCGAAACACCGTACCGCCATCGGCGACGAGGACGGAGCCAGTGACGTAGCTCGCAGCATCGGAGAGGAGGAAGAGCGCCGGCCCCACCATTTCTTCGGGGGTGGCGAGTCGACCCATCGCTGTCGATGCCGCCATTGATGCGGCTGCCTCGGGGCCGTTGTTGCGCACCATGTCGGTGTCGACCGGCCCAGGAGCGAGGGCGTTGACCCGGATTCCCTTCCCCGCGAGTTCAGCGGCCATGGACTTCGTGAGCTGCATGAGACCAGCTTTGGCTGCGGTGTAGAGCGCGAGGTGGCGGCCTGAGGTGAAGATGCCGACGCTCACAACGTTCAAGACCGCAGCGCAACTGCTCGCCTCGAGGGCGGGGAGTGCTGCTTGGACGAGGAACAGCGCGGCGCGTTCGTTGACGTCTTGGGTCTTCGACCACGCTTCGACGGTGATCTCGCCAATGGGGAGGGCGAGCGCGTTGGCGGCGTTGTTCACGATGAGGTCGATCTGGCCGTAGGCCTCGAGGGTGGCGGCGACGAGCGCCTTCAGATCGTCGATATCGCCAATGTGGCAGGGTACGCCAACCGCCGTGCCACCCTCGGCGATGATGGCGGCTGCAGCGGCGGCGCAGGCCTCGGGTTTGCGGCTGGACACGACCACACGTGCGCCAGCCCGAGCGAGGCCTTTGGCCACGGCGAGGCCGATCCCCCGAGTGCCACCCGTGACGATGGCGACCCTCCCGGTGAGGTCGAAGAGCGACGACGCGGTTGGGGTTTCTGCCATGGAATGACTGTAGTTCCCGTGCTACTCCGCCCCTTTGGGAATGTCAGTCCATGTGGCTACAATACGAACATATGTTCGCTTCTCCAGCTCCACTCCCTGCTCGTCCTGAGCTCAACCAGGACCTCGTCGCCAGAGTTCGCCCCCTCGCGGCCGCCTCATCGCGACGCCTCCCGCTCCTCTCGGCGCTCCACCCCCTGCTCGGTGACGGGATCCAGCGTGGCTCGAGCACCGTGGTGGTTGCCCCCCGAGGGGGTGGTGGATCCACCCTCGGCCTCACCTTGCTGACGGCAGCATCATCGGCTGGTCACTGGTGCGGCGTGGTGGGTCTGCACGATCCCGGGGTGGTGGCCATGGCCGACCTCGGTGTGGATCTCCGCCGAGTGGTCTTCGTCGCTGCAGAAGGTGGGCGATCCATCGAGGTGGCCGGAGAGCTCACCGACGGTGTTGACCTGGTCCTCCTCGCCCTCCGCTCCCCCGCTCCCTACGCAGCCGCCCGGCAGCTCCTCGCTCGAATCCGTGATCGTCGAGCGGCCCTCGTCGTCGTGACGACGGCGGAACGACACTGGCCGATTGGTGGTGACGTCGAGATCCGGGTGAGCGACTCGACGTGGACTGGACCGGAGCATGGTCACGGATGCCTCACTGGTCGACGAGCAACGGTCCTCGTTGGTGGTCGCCGGATGGGGGGAGCACCTCGGCGGCACACGCTCTGGCTTCCGACCGCCGAAGGCGAGATCGCGCTCATGGAAGGAGCATGAGTGGAACGTCTGGTTGCGGTGCTCGCCACCGAGCTCTCCCGCGAAGGTGAAGGCGGTGAGGAGGTTCGCCAGTTCGCCGAACTCCTCGGAATCGTTGAGACGATCTGTCCGTGGGTCACTCCAATTCGACTGGGACTCTGCACGTTTCCCGTGCGAGGACCGAGTCGCCTCCTCGGAGGAGATTCGGCCGTCCTCGCTGCGGTGCGTATGGACCTCGAGCGAGCGGGATTCGTGGTGCGCCTCGGCATCGCCCCAGGACTCTTCGCCGCCACCGTGGCGGCCGAGCGAGGCGCCATCGTGGGCGAGGGTGAGCTCGAGGCATTCCTCGCTCCACTCGACGTCTCCGTCCTCGAGCGCCCCGACCTCACTCGTC
>TBL_comb48_EPIDRAFT_1001654_pt1 | contig 16097 bp, 14 predicted proteins | sample TroBogEpilimnion_37_FD_10681 | JGI IMG/M metagenome (IMG submission 10681)
AACTAATTTTTTGAACTAAAAACATTAACTATTTTTTTATAAAACATCGTCAGAAATTTTGTGTAAAAGTTTGAATCTAGCTTTTCCTTCATTTAGAATTAGATTTATAAATTAATCAAAAAAACTTAAAGGTTTAAAAGTAGTAAATAATATTAAGTAATATAAAAATAGACTTAGCTAAATTCTTTAGGACTGGTCAAATCTGTGCCAGCTACCGCGGTTACACAGATAATCCTAGTGAAGGTGCTCATTAAAATGAATTAAAACTAAATTAGTTCCTCGACTTCAACTCATTGTTTTCTGGGTCAAATCTGTAGAACAAAGCAAACAAGTCGTGCTCACTAAAGTATTGAATTCTAAAAATTAGATTTTAAAAACAGGATTAGAGACCCTGGTATTCTAATCAACTGAAAATTAGGGTAGTAAAAGTTGTTCTTCAAACCCAAAGATTTTGGCGGTATTCTAGCCAGACAGAGGAGCTTGTTTCTTAATTGATGATCCTCAATGTATCTTACTTTAGTTAATTAGTTTGTATACCGCCGTTGTCAGATTACCTTAAAAGAGTGTTTTCCCAAAAAATAGTTTTTAAACTTCAGGTCAAGGTGCAGCTTATACTAAAGTGTAAATGAGCTACAATTAATTTTATTAACTACGGATTACTTCTGAAATAGTTTGTATGAAGGCGGATTTGTTAGTAAACTGATTTAATGATCATTAGTTGAATAAAGGCAATAGAATATGTACATATCGCCCGTCACTCTCCTCTTAAGAGGAGATAAGTCGTAACATAGTAGATGTACTGGAAAGTGTATCTTGAAAGAAATACTACAGAGCTTGATCAGTTAAGCATCTCATTTACATTGAGAAAATAATTGTGCAAATCAATTTGTGGTAATAAATTTATCTTATTTTTATTATATAAATTAAACATAATTCAATAAAAAATTTCTAGTATCTGTTTGAGAAAAGAAAAAAGAAGTTAAAGTGTAAAGTACCGTGAGGGAAAGATAATTTTTTGAAAGAAGAAGGTTTTTACCGTACCTTGTGTATCAGGGTTAAGCAAAATAATTTGAATATTCATATTTCCCGAACTAGAGTGAGTTATAACAATTTAATGGTAAGTGTAGCAACACTTTCATAAAAATCTTTATAGCGTGAAACGCAAGTCGAACTCTTTTATCTGGTTTTTAAAGAAAAGAATTTAATTCGGGCGAATTTTGTGACATTTTTATTACTAAAAACCATCATAAAATTTGACTAAGTTTAAGAGGGATGAGCTTCTTAGACAAAAATATTGTAAGATAAAAATAAATAGAAAATTTTGTGTATTAAGACTTAATAATAGTAAAAATTAAAATGTTTGTTTTAATTTACACTTTTTTAAAAAAATTTCTTATTTTTTCTTTTTTTATTTAAACTTTAATTTTAACATCCTAAATTATGTGAAGATGCTTAAATTAGTAGAAATTAATGTAATATTTAAAAATTGGACTTAAAGTAAAATTTTAAAAATTTACAGATTTAATAAAGGAACTCGGCAAATCTTCTTTTCGCATGTTTACCAAAAACATCGCTTTAAATTAATTTAAGGTACTGCCTGCTCAATGCTAAAAGTAAATAGCCGCAGTATTTTGACTGTGCTAAGGTAGCATAATCATTAGTCTCTTAATTGGAGGCTGGTATGAATGGCAAGACGAGAAAGAAACTGTCTCTTTAAAAAATATCGAATTTCATTTTTAAGTGAAAAAGCTTAAATATATTCAAGGGACGATCAGACCCTATGGAGCTTAATTAAAGATTTTAGATAAACTTTTTTTAAAAAATTGTCTATTTTCTAAATTTTGTTGGGGCGACAGAGAGTTACAAATAACACTCTTTTTAATAAACATCTATGAATGAAAAATTGATCCCAAAAGCTGGATTAAAAGACTAAGTTACCCTAGGGATAACAGCGTAATTTTTTTGGAGAGTTCAAATCGATAAAAAAGTTTGCGACCTCGATGTTGGATTAGGAATTTAACTAGGTGCAGAAGTTTAGTTGTAGAGTCTGTTCGACTTTTAAAATCCTACATGATCTGAGTTCAAACCGGCGTAAGCCAGGTTGGTTTCTATCTTTGAAATAGTTTATTCTTTTTTAGTACGAAAGGATTAAAAAGAACTAAATTTTAGATAATTAGAATAATAGTAAAGTAACCAAAATTAATTTGGCAGAGTCATGCGATAGATTTAGGATCTACTCAGACAGGTGAGAGCCCTGTAGTTAATAGAACTAAAAAGTTTTATTTTAAATTTAATTATGTTTCTGGTTTTGGTTGTTGGGGTTTTGGTAGGGGTTGCTTTTTTTACTTTGTTTGAACGGAAGCTTTTGGGTTATATTCAATTACGTAAAGGTCCTAATAAAGTAGGTTTAATTGGAATTCTTCAGCCTTTCGCAGATGCTATTAAACTTTTTTCTAAGGAACACGTGCAACCCTTTTACGCAAATTATTTTGCTTTTTTAGTTGCTCCGGTTTCGGCTTTAGTGCTCTCTTTATTTATTTGATTAGGAATGCCTTTCTTTTATATGTTTATCTCTTTTAAACTTAGAGTAATTTTTTTTTTAACTATTGTCAGTTTAAATGTTTATAGTTTAATTGCTTCTGGGTGGAGATCAAATTCTAAGTACTCTTTATTAGGGGCTTTACGGGGGGTTGCCCAGACAATTTCTTATGAAATCAGCTTAGTCTTAGTTCTTTTCACGCCAGTATTATTTGTTGGTAGTTTTGATTGATTTTCTCTCTTAGAATACCAAACGAAATTTTGATTTATTCTCGTTTTTCCTTTAACAGCGTTGATTTGATTTATTTCTTGTTTAGCTGAAACTAATCGAACTCCTTTCGATTTTGCTGAGGGGGAATCCGAACTTGTATCTGGCTATAATACTGAGTACTCTAGAGGTGGGTTTGCTTTAATCATGTTAGCAGAGTATACAAGAATTCTTTTAATGTCTTTTTTGTTTACTTTAATCTTTATAGGAGGTTCTGGAGAGTTACTTTTTTCTTTTTTGTTATTAGCTTTCAGATTTGTATGAGTTCGAGGGACACTTCCTCGTTTTCGATACGATAAATTAATATATTTAGCCTGGAAATCATTTTTACCCTTTTCTTTGAATTTTTTGGTTTTGGTTGTTGGGCTTATTTTTCTTATTATATTAAGTGTAGAATATTAAGAGATTTTAACTCTTATGGTTCGTTTTCAAAACGAATACCTTAAACTTTAGGTTAAATATGCATTCTAAAAGAGTATCTCAGAACTTTAAAATAAAAGGTCTAAAAAGAAAATATCCGAAGTATAAAACGGTATAAAGCTGCCCAATTAGGACATAAGGCTCTTCAACAGGCTTTGCTCCAATTCAAGTTAAAACGAAAACAACTCTTACTAAGAATCAAAATAACATTTTATTTAAAGGGTAAAAAGCTAATCCTCGAAAATTTCTTTTATGTCAAAAAGGTAAAATCACTAAAATTAAAATAGACAGAAGAAGGGCAATTACCCCTCCTAGTTTATTAGGGATGGAACGAAGAATAGCGTAAGCGAAAAGAAAATATCATTCGGGTTGAATATGAACAGGAGTAACTAAGGGGTTAGCTGCATTAAAATTCTCAGGGTCTCCTAAAAGATTAGGGGTTAATAAAGTAATTCTAATTAAAGCAAGTAGTATAACTAAAAATCCTACTAAATCCTTGATTCTAAAGTATGGGTGGAAAGGAATTTTATCTCCTTCTATTTTAATTCCTAAAGGATTGTTTGATCCTGTCTGGTGAAGAAAAAGAAAATGAATCATTACGACTGCAGCAATAATGAAAGGGATCAAAAAATGAAATGTGAAAAATCGATTTAGAGTGGCGTTATCTACAGCAAACCCACCTCATACCCATTGTACAATTATATCCCCTACATAGGGAATCGCGGATAAAAGATTCGTAATTACAGTAGCCCCTCAAAATGATATTTGACCTCAGGGTAATACGTAGCCTATAAAAGCTGCTCCCATAGTTAAAAGTAAAAGAGCCACCCCTGAAAATCAAGTGAATATAAACATATAAGATCCATAATATATCCCTCGACCTACATGTAAATAGAGACAAATGAAAAAAAAAGAAGCTCCGTTTGCATGAATTGTACGTAAAAGTCAACCATAATTTACATCTCGGATAATGTGAATTACGCTAGAAAAGGCATAGTCAACATGAGGGGTGTAATGTATTGCTAGGAATAACCCAGTAGCGATCTGTGTAACTAGACATAATCCTAGAAGTGATCCAAACCCTCATCAGCTTGAAATATTAGCTGGTGCTGGTAAATCAATTAAAGCATTATTAATAATTTTAATTAAGGGATGTTGGGTTCGCAGAGTTGACATTTTTAAATTTGAGTTCGTAAAGTTAGTCTTCTGTTTTTAGAAACGAAAACAACAATAATTAAAGTAAAAAGTAAATAAAAAGCTAAAAGTAAAGTAAGGCTTCCTAATTCATAATATGAGTAAAGAGAGTTTAATCATTGAAAAGTAAGTTCTCCTTTTGTTAAAAATTCTGATTGGTTAATGGAGTTAGTGATTGGTTCAATAGAGTTATTGAGGAATATTAGAATTAAACTTAAAATTACCGATGCTACTATGAACACTATACTTTTAAAAGAGATCTTATTGAAAAGTTCATTTGAAGCTAATAATGAAACGTAAATGAAAACAACGAGAAGTCCCCCTACCAAAACCAAAATTAAGGTGTAAGATACTCATATTCTAGCACTAAAAATTCCTAAAATCAGTCTTATAAAAACCATTGTAAACAGTAGAATCACTCCTATAGATAAAGGATTTGAGGAAAGAGGGAAACAAGCAATTAAAGTAAGAAAAATAAAAAGTAATGGCCATTCTAAAATAATTTCAAAAAGTAGTTTAAAAAAAATTCAAACTTTGGGAGTTTGAGATGTGAATTTCATCTTTTTGATACTTTTAGGTAATTACCATCATTGATTTACAAGACCAATATTTTTGTTTAAACTATAAAAGCCTAGAAATTTATTCAAAATATTCTAATTTTTGGTTTTTTGGTAGGGGTTGCTTTTTTTACTTATGCTTTCGCTTCTAAGCGAAAGCATCTTTTAGCAACTCTTTTAAGTTTGGAGGGGCTTATATTCATAGTTCTTGGAATCTTCTATTTTTATAGAGTAAACTTTCAAAGTATGGGGCCATTACTTTTTATTTTTCTTACTTTAATTGCTTGTGAGGGGGCTTTAGGATTGGCTATTCTTGTCTCTATTGTCCGTGCTGCTGGCACAGATAATTTAAATTCATTAAATTTTCTTCAATGTTAAAATGTTAAAATTTTGTTTTCTTGGAATTGGACTAATCTTTTTAAATCAAAATTGATTTATGTTAATCTCTGTGCTTCTTTTGGGTAGAGTGTCTTGATTTTTTCTCAGACAAAATTTTAATTTAAGAATGGTTGACTGGGTGTTAAATGATAACTTCTCATTTCTACTAATTCTTTTAACATTTTGGATTACTCTTTTGATGTTTATAATGAGAACATATGTAAAAGAAGGAAAAAATTTTTATGAGATTTTTTCAATTTGGACCACAATTATATTAGTGTTATTGATTCAAAGTTTTTCAACCTCAAATTTTCTTATATTTTATATCCTTTTTGAAGCTACCTTGATTCCAATTTTTCTGCTTGTCATGGGCTGGGGTTATCAGCCTGAACGTATTAAAGCCTCTTACTATCTTCTTTTTTATACTCTTCTTGCTTCTTTGCCTTTGTTATTAGGGATATTTAAGATTCAAAATACAGTAAATTCTTTAGATTTTTCTATACTGAGTATAACTCCTAAGGTAGGAATATTTATATTTTTAGTGCTTACTGTAGCTTTTTTAGTTAAAATACCCATGTATCTTTTTCATTTATGACTCCCAAAAGCTCATGTAGAAGCACCAGTAGCGGGATCTATAATTTTAGCTGGTGTTTTACTTAAACTAGGAGGCTATGGACTTCTACGGGTATTTAGTCATTTTTTTGTTGATCTTTCAAGCTTAAAGTCCGCTTTCGTCACTCTAAGTCTAGTTGGAGGAGTCCTTGCTTCCTTAATTTGTATTCGACAAAGAGATGCAAAATCTTTGGTTGCCTATTCTTCTGTTGCTCATATAGCCTTAGTTGTGTTAGGCCTAAGTTTAGATAATTTTTATGGTGTAGCAGGAGCCTTAATTATTATAGTAGCTCACGGTCTTTGTTCTTCTGCAATATTTAGCCTGGTTGGTATAGTTTATACTCGGTTGTCTAGACGAAGTATTATTTTAATACGTAGTTCTTTAAGTTTAGCTCCTATTTTAGCTCTTTGGTGATTCATTTTTAGAGTTACTAATATAGCTGCCCCTCCGAGCCCTAATTTAGGAGGAGAAATTTTTATCTTCATTTCTTGTATAGGCTGGCTCGGAGGGGCAGCTATATTAGTAGGGTTAATTTCTTTTCTAGGCGCAGCGTATAACTTATATTTATTTTCTTCAACGCAGCATGGCCCCAAATCTAACCACGTTAAAAATTTCAGTGAAGGTAATTTTAATGAAATTTCCGTTCTTAACCTCCATTTCTCACCTCTTATATTAAGTCTTCCCTTGCTTATTAATCTGTTTAGCTAATTATTATAGTTTAAGTTAAAATTAAGGTTTGTGGTACCTTAGATGTAAAGATTTACTAATAATCGTGTCAAAGTTTTTATACAAAAATATTTCTTTTTTTTTGATTAATTCAAGTATACTGTGTTTTTTGTTAAGATTTTATTTTATTTTTCATCAAAATTCTATTTTCATTGAATGGAGTTTAAACAGACTAGCACATTCTTTTACATGAACTATAATTCTAGATTTTACAGCCTTATTATTCTTAAGAACAGTTCTATTCATTTCAAGAAATGTCATTTGGTACAGACAAAGTTATTTAAGAAGTGATAAAGACGCGGATCGTTTTATTTTATTAGTTTTTGGTTTCGTAATTTCTATATGTCTTCTAATTACTAGACCAAACATGATTACGATTTTGTTAGGTTGAGATGGACTTGGTTTAATTTCATATTGTTTAGTCATTTATTATCCGACTAAAAAATCTAGCAGAGCTGGAATGCTTACAGTGTTAAGAAATCGTGTGGGTGACATCTGTCTTCTTTTACTAATTGGATGGTTTAGTGTGTTTGGTGATTATAGTTTTTTGGTTTGAAGTTGAACAGAAACTTCTTTGAATCATATTGAATGAGTTTCATTCTTAGTAATATTTGGGGCAATAACAAAAAGAGCCCAGATTCCTTTTTCTGCCTGACTACCAGCCGCAATGGCAGCACCCACTCCTGTTTCAGCCTTAGTTCACTCTTCAACACTAGTCACCGCAGGAGTATATTTACTTATCCGATTTTCTAGTTTATCTAGAGAGTCCATGAACTGGGCTCTTTTTGTTATTGCCTCTTTAACAATGTTTATGTCGGGGCTAGTGGCTTTCTATGAATATGACTTAAAGAAAATTATTGCTCTCTCTACACTTAGTCAGCTAGGAGTAATGATATTCTCAATTTCCATTGGACTCCCCCAATTAGCATTTTTCCACTTAGTAACACATGCTTTATTTAAGGCTCTACTTTTTTTATGCGCAGGAGTAATCATTCATGGAAACCAAAATTCTCAAGATATTCGTTCCTATGGAAGTTTAATCTTAAATTTCCCTGTTATTGGAAGCTGTTTAAATCTAGCTAATCTTTCCTTATGTGGACTTCCTTTTTTGTCGGGGTTTTATTCTAAGGATATAATTGTTGAATTAGCTGCCCAAAATTGTTGAAACCAATTTATTATTAGAATTATATTTATAGCTTTAGGGCTAACCGTCGCTTATTCAGTTCGGTTAGTTTATTTCACCTTCGTTTCTTACGTAAACACAGGCCCAGTGATTAGAATTTGTGATACCGACACAACTTTAAACTCCCCAATTTTGGGGCTAACTTTAATAGCACTATTTTCAGGAGCTAGTTTAAGTTGAATTCAGTTTCCATTTCCTAGTTTAGTGTTACTCCCTGACTCGTTAAAGCTTTTAACTACCTTCATTATTTTAATTTCTTGTACTTTATCTTTGTCTCTAATTTCGCCCTCATTTAACTTTATTACGAATTCTTTTTATTTAAACTTTAATTTAATAATATGAAACTTGCCAGTCTTAAGTGGGCAGGGGTTAAGTAAGGTTAGTTTACCTTCTGGGTCAACAATTTTAAAATTCTATGATACTGGCTGATTAGAATTTTCATCTAAGGATCAAATTTCCAAATTTACAGACACAAATTCTTTTTATTTCAATTTAATTCAAAATAATAGACTAAAAAGACATTTTTTAGTTTTTTTAATTTGAATTATTTTTTTGATACTTTTATTATATTTTCATAGCTTAAACTCTAAAGCGTAACACTGAAGCTGTTAAAATAAGAATAATTCTTTGAAAATAACCACTAGAATGAACATTCATTTTCACAATGAAAATGTGAGGTAATACTTTATACTATAGTCGCAAAGACACGAACGGAGTTAAACCGCTCAGGAAAAGAGTTAGCAGCTCCTTCCTTACCTAAGTCTCCTTAATTGGAAATGTTTAAAATTTCTAACTCCCATTAACAGTGAGATGCTTCTAACTTTAGCTTCAATTAAAAAGTCAGGACAATTTTTGTCTATTTTTAGGCCGAAACTAAATGTAATGTTTACTTCAGACTCTAAGGAAGATCCTGAGGATACCTCTTGAATGCAAATCAAGTGTTATAATTAACTACAACCCTACTATTAGAAAGATCAATTTAATGCCCCCTTAAATCATTCGTGGTATAATCCTAAAATCAAAACAAGAATAAAACTTCCGAATACTACTGCTCAATCTGAAAGACTGACAAAACTATATCTAGGAATTGCAGGAAATAATAAAACTACCTCTACATCAAAAATTAAGAAAATAATTGTTAATAAAAAAAATCGTAAAGAAAAAGGAACACGAGCTCTTCTTATATTATCAAACCCGCATTCAAAAGGAGATCTTTTTTCTCGCTCGAACTTTATTTTTATCCCTAAAAATAAAGAGAGACCCAGTACCAGAAAAATTAAAATCAACAAAATTAAATTAAAAACAATTATATAAAGAATTATTTTTTCCATTAATATGGTCCTTTTGATTGGAAGTCAAATATACTGTTATACTAAAAAAATTAATTTCCTCATCAATAAATTGTAACAAATAAAAATAATCATACTACATCAACGAAATGCCAATATCATGCTGCAGCTTCAAACCCAAAGTGATGACTAAAAGAAAAATGATTAAAATAATGGCGAACTAAACATACAAATAAGAAAATTGTTCCAATAATTACGTGTAGACCATGAAATCCAGTGGCTACAAAAAAAGTAGAACCATAAACTGCATCAGCAATGGAAAAAGAAGCTTCATAGTACTCTAAAGCTTGTAATCTAGTAAAATACAAACCTAGAACAACAGTAAAAACTAGAGCCTGAACACCTTGCGTGTAGTTATTTTCTATAATTGCATGGTGAGCTCATGTAACTGTTACCCCCGAACCTAAAAGAATGGCAGTATTGAGAAGTGGAATTTGGAAGGGGTTAAAAGCCTTAATTCCTAAAGGAGGTCAAAGACTCCCAATTTCTACTCTTGGAGAAAGACTTCTGTGAAAAAAAGCCCAAAAAAAAGAGAAAAAAAATAAAACTTCTGACGTAATAAATAAGATTATTCCCCATCGTAAGCCAACTCCTACTATCTCTGTATGTTGACCTTGAAAAGTTCCTTCTCGCACAACATCACGTCACCATTGAAATATTACTAGAGTAGTTAAAACTAACCCTAATAACAGAAGATTTATAGAAAAAGTATGGAATCATTTAGCTATACCTGAAACTAAAGATAATACGCTGAATGCACCAAAGAAAGGTCAAGGACTCATGTCTACTAAATGAAAAGGTTGATTTATATGGTTTGACATTATTTTAATTAAGCAACTTCTCTAGAATAAAGAGTAGTTAAAACTGCAAAAACATAAGATTGAATAACAGCTACTGCTCTTTCTAGAACTAATAGTAGAATCTGAGTAATTAGAAGAAAAATTAATAAAGAGGAAGCAATTCTAGGTCCTTGATTACCCAACAATACGAGCAGTAAATGGCCAGCAATTATGTTTGCAGCTAATCGAACAGCTAGAGTACCTGGTCGAATAACATTTCTGATAGTCTCAATTAAAACCATAAAAGGCATTAAAATTGCAGGAGTTCCTAACGGTACTAAATGAGCTAGTATATGTTGAGTATGATTAAATCATCCGTAAAGTATAAAGCTAAACCAAAAAGGAAAAGCCAAACTCAAAGTTATCACCAGATGTCTAGAAGAAGTAAAAATGTATGGTATTAAACCCATAAAATTATTAAAACAAATAAATACAAATAGTGAAAATAAAATTAATGTGTGTCCAGAACTTGCTACTGGGCCTACTAAAATTTTGAATTCAGAATGAAGTTGATTTGATAAAAACTTGAAAAAAACTGTAAATCGATTTGAACTAAACCAAAAAATTCAAGGAATAAAAAATAGACCAATACATGAACTTAATCAATTAAAAGGAATAAAAAAATAACTTGTCGGGTCAAAAATAGAGAAAAGGTTAGTTATCATTTTCAAATAAGAGAAGGCTGCTTAAAATTTTTTTTCTCTAAAGAAGGGGAAAAAAAAGTATTTACAATGAAGTAAACTAACACCATAAAGATAATAAAAATAAAGAGAAAATAAATAAAGAGTATAACTCAATTTATTGGTCAAATTTGAGGCATAAAGAATTGCTTGAAAAGCATCTTAAGCATGACAAGCTTATATTATTTTTTAACTAAATTCTCTTTCATTAAAATCAGGCGTAAACTGATATTCCTAAGCTTAAGAGGCTTTTGCTTACTTTAAGCTATTTAACGAATATTTTTGCACCCAAGTTAAGAAATCTGCAGGACTAATTGATTCTAGGCTGATAGGTATAAAACTATGATTAGCTCCGCAAATTTCTGAGCATTGGCCATAAAAAACCCCCGGCCGATTCAATATAAAATTTAATTGGTTTAAACGACCTGGTACAGCGTCTGCTTTAACTCCCAAACTAGGGATAGTTCAAGAATGAAGAACGTCAGCCGCGGTAATAAGAAGTCGAACCTGCGTAAAATAAGGTAAAACAATTCGATTATCAACTTCAAGTAAGCGAAAATCTCCTAGCTCTAGAGTATTAGTAGGAATCATATACGAGTCAAACTCAATTCTAGAAAAATCTGAATATTCATAACTTCAATACCACTGGTGGCCGACAGCCTTTAATGTTAAGCTAGGCTCAGTTCTTTCATCAATTAAATAAAGCAACCGTAAAGAAGGTAGGGCTAAAATAATTAAAATAAAAGCAGGAATAACCGTTCAGATAATTTCAATTATTTGCCCATCTAACAAAAAACGATTTACATAGACATTAAAGAATAGTGAAACTATAAAGTACCCAACCATTCTCGTAATAAGGATTAAAATAAGAAGAGCATGATCATGAAAAAAAATTAATTGTTCTATTAAAGGAGAAGATCTATCTTGAAATCCTAGCTGTGCTCAAGTTGACATTTTCTAATAAAGAGACTTTCACTCTTATAACTAGAGCTTAAATCTAGGGCACTTATCTGCCATAATAGATTTCTAATTATTCTTAGGAGAAGTTAAAAAGACCAATTCTACGTAACTATGCCCAGCAGGAGGAAAATTATGTTGTCATTCAATCGACGTAGTTAAATGAGTAGGAAAAAGGGAAGGTCGAAATGAAGTAAAAGATTCTCATACAATGAAAACAAATCCTAGGGTGGCAACAAAAGAAACAATCGAACCTACAGAAGAAATAACGTTTCATGTTATAAAAGCGTCAGGATAATCGGAGTATCGTCGGGGTATACCGGCTAATCCAAGAAAATGCTGAGGAAAAAAAGTTAAATTTACTCCAACAAACATAACTAAAAAATGAATCTTAAGGTAGGTTTCATGTAAAGTTAAACCAGTAAACAACGGATATCAATGTACCACACCAGCAAAAATAGAAAATACTGCCCCTATAGAAAGAACATAGTGGAAATGAGCAACAACATAATAAGTATCATGTAAAACAATATCAATTCTAGAATTAGATAAAACTACCCCTGTCAGACCACCAACAGTAAAAAGAAATACAAACCCCAAAGCTCAAAGTATTGAAGGAGTAAAGACTAACTGCACCCCATGTAACGTACCCAACCATCTGAAAATTTTAATTCCTGTTGGAACAGCAATAATTATAGTAGCCGCTGTGAAATAGGCACGAGTATCTACGTCCATACCTACCGTAAACATATGATGAGCTCAAACAACAAATCCTAAAATTCCAATGGCCATTATTGCATAAACCATTCCTAAAGTACCGAAAGCTTCCTTTTTACCACTTTGATGACTAATAATGTGAGAAATTATCCCAAACCCAGGTAAAATTAAAATGTAAACCTCAGGATGACCAAAAAACCAAAATAAATGTTGATACAAAATAGGATCCCCTCCTCCTGCTGGGTCAAAGAAAGAGGTATTTAAATTACGGTCAGTTAGAAGTATGGTAATAGCACCTGCTAACACAGGAAGACTTAATAAAAGTAGAAGAGCTGTTAGTCCAACAGCTCAAACAAATAATGCTAATCGATCCAGAGTTATACCCTCTCTTCGTATATTAATAATAGTAGTAATAAAATTAACTGCCCCCAAAATTGAAGAAATACCAGCTAAATGTAAAGAAAAAATTCTCAAATCAACAGAGGCCCCAGCATGAGCAACCCCGGAAGATAACGGAGGATACACAGTTCATCCAGTCCCTGCCCCGCTTTCAACAGCCCCCCCAATTAAGAGAAGAGTTAAAGCCGGAGGCAAAAGCCAAAATCTTAAATTATTAAGTCGAGGAAAAGCCATATCAGGAGCCCCCAGTATTAAAGGAACCAATCAATTTCCAAACCCACCAATCAAGATCGGTATAACTATGAAAAAAATCATAATAAAAGCATGAGCAGTTACAATAACATTGTAAATTTGATCGTCTCCAATTAGACTCCCTGCCTGCCCCAATTCAATTCGAATTAATATTCTTAAGGCTGTTCCAACTATTCCTGATCAAACTCCAAAAATAAAATATAAAGTTCCAATATCCTTATGGTTAGTAGAATATAATCAACGTCGCACTAGGTGAAATAGTTTAATAAAAACTTAAGATTGCAAATCTTTAATTATAGGTCCCCTATTTTCACTTAAATCAAAAAACTCAAAGTTAATCCTCCTACAGAAATAATATTTAAAAAAAGTATACTTCTACTTAAACTAACTTCAGGCTTACTGGCTCAGCTTAACTTTTTCAGCATGAATGCTGAAAAAGTTAAGCGCAGGTAAAAGTAAAGAACGATAAGACTAGTTAGGATTATAACTAAAGATAAGGCAAAAAAATTCATGAAAATTATTTCTTGTAGAAGAATTCACTTGGGCAAAAATCCTAAGAAGGGAGGTAACCCCCCCAAGGAAAGCAAATTTAAAAACAATAACGGAGCTCAAAGTCCGAAAATAGGACTGGAAATAACTTGATTAATATGCTGTAAATTAAATTCAGAAAAAACAGAAATAATAGCTCTTAATAAAATTATATATGTAAAAAAATAAATAAAAGTCAATTTTACCCCTATTAAGAAAGCCACTAAAACCCAACCTATGTGGTTGATAGAAGAAAAGGTTATAATTTTACGTACACGAACTTGAACAACCCCTAGGAATCTACCTACAAGAACCGAAGAAATCACTCTGAAAAAAATCAGATTTTTATTCAAATCTAAAAAATCCTGCGACAATAGGATGCAAAGAGGATTTAGTTTTTGAATGGTTAATAGGAAAAATAAAACAAATCAACTTAGCGATTCAACAATTCTAGGCACTCAGGCATGAAAAGGGGCTGCCCCTAACTTCACAAGCAAAGCAATAACTAATAGAAAAGTTAAAGGTTGATCTACCTGACCAGAGATTGGAGAAACTACTAAACTTAAAAGAAAGAGCACCGAGGCTAAAGCCTGGGTAAGGAAATACTTAATGGAAGAATCTCTTAAACCTTTAGAGTTTGCACTAAGCAAAAGAGGAATGAAAGCTAAAGTGTTAATCTCTAACCCCACTCAACATAAAATTAATGAAGAAGAAGAAATAACAAATACCAATCTAAATAAAATTATCAAGAGAAACAAAATGATAGAGGGAGAAAATAAAATTAGAGAGGAGATAGAATCTATAGTCGGGGCATGAGCCCAAAAGCTTAATTTAGCTTACCTTTCCATATAAATGTAATGGCCGAATATCTAAGCATTAGACTGTAAATCTAACTATGAAATCTTTTTCTTACATTAAAATTTAGGCTCTCCTAATTTAAGCTTTGAAGGCTTATAGTTTTGACTTAACTTAAAATTTTATATCTAACTATGTATTATGGATTTAAACCAAATCTTAAAGAATCAAAATCTTTTATGCCGCATACATCAATACATAAATATAAATTAAAAAGTAGTTGTAGGAACAAAACGAGAAAAATCTAAGCTTTCAACTCGAAGTCGCGCAGCAAACTTAGATACAAAAAGATCAGCTTCATAACGAGTAGCAAACTCCTCAATAACAATGGGAACCCCAGGTAAATCTGACTTTAAAGAAAAGTCCTTAGCATAAGCCACTCTTGTATGACCAGAATCATTCAAAAACACCAACATATAAGTCGGTTGAAAAACTAAAAACTTAGAATTATTAGTTAAGGTAACATCATGACTAAAAGCATGTTCAATATGAACAAATTGTATATCATGAATTTGCTTCTTTATTTCCATCAAAGTCCCTCACACCATTCAAAGCTGGGGATGCACCTGAGGTGGTGCAAGAGAAGGTAAATTAGATGTGAGAATCTTCTCAATGGATACCTCGGTACTAATTTTAGGTATTTCTGCACCATAAATAAACTGAGTAACTTGTCAAAAAGTATGGATAGGATGATGATACTTACGGATCACCCATCAATCCTCTGGTAGATGAACTTGATTAAAGTTGATGGAAATATCGTAAAACTTTAAATGTCCAACTACACTATGAGTAACAGGCAAATTTTTCAAATGAAGTGTACCGTTAAAAGACTCCCACAATCGCGGTCCTGCTGGGGCCTTCTTAATTTCTTTTGAATCTTCAATAGGCTGAAGTGCTTCTGAATCAATTTCATTTAAAGCAAAAGCCAACGGCAAAAATATTTCTACTAAACCGTTTAAGACGTTTTCAAACACTAATCCTCTCAAATAAATACAAGCATAAAAAGTAAAACATCTAATTAAAACTAAATATAGAAATAATCATATTAGTCCTAAAACAAAGCAAAACTTTCTTAAAAAATTATAAGAAGAACTTAGGCTGTTAACAACTATCAAAAGAAAAGAGTTTAACAATCGTGGAAACCAGTTAAAAGATCCTAAAACAAAAACAAATATGTAAAATAAATACAAAGAATAAAAACACAATTGAATAACTCTTAAATTAAGATAGGACAATAACTCACTCACTGGGGCAAATAGTTGAAGCTTAATAAAACTAAAATGGCAAACTAGGTTTACCAAAAAATGATTTCAAATAAAAACGGCTGCTCAAATTATAACTAATAACCCCAGATATGACATTATTTTAAGCTTTACATTAAAAAGCCTATATCTACAACAAAATAGATTGCCGAGAACGGCTCTTAAAATAAAAGTATTTTCAGGAATAAACTCAAATCAGCTGCGCTGATTTTTCATTTGAGTTTATTCCTGAAAGTTTATGGCTAACGCATGTAGAAGTTTTTTTGATTAATTTATAAATCTAATTCTAAATGAAGGAAAAGCTAGATTCAAACTTTTACACAAAATTTCTGACGATGTTTTATAAAAAAATAGTTAATGTTTTTAGTTCAAAAAATTAGTT
>TBL_comb48_EPIDRAFT_1001661_pt1 | contig 16052 bp, 20 predicted proteins | sample TroBogEpilimnion_37_FD_10681 | JGI IMG/M metagenome (IMG submission 10681)
CTTCTTTCTTCAGTGTCATCAAGTGTAAGCAAAATTTGTGATATTTTTATTTTTTTTTTTTCAAAAAATTTTTTAAATAAATTGATAAGTTCTATTTGACCAACGGCAGCGATAGCTTGGAATTGACTTAATTTTACATTTTTTTTATTTATTTTCAAAAGATCACATCCTAATGCAATAGCCCCTGAAGAAACGATGATAACTTTTTTTTTATGCTTATGTAAAAATAGTATATCCTCAATTAATTTTGTGAACCAGTTTTTCTTAATTTTATTTTTGCTATCTACAATTAAACTAGATCCTATTTTGAGAACAATTGTTTTATATTGCAAAAGATTCATTTAATTGCTCTTAATAAACTTTTAACATTAATTTTTTTTTCAACAGAAATATCATAAACTTTTTTNTTGGTTTTTTTAATAAAATTAGCAATTTTTTCTTTTTTTTCTTCTTCGTTTATTAAGTCAATCTTATTAAAAACGATTAGTTCTTTTTTTTTCATTAACTCTGGATTAAAGCTTTTTAATTCATTTCTAATAATTTTATATTTATCAGTTAGATTTTCCTCGGTTATATCAATCATATGAATAATACTTTTGCATCTTTCTATATGCTTTAAGAACTTATCTCCTAATCCAAGGCCGTTGTGTGCACCTTCAATCAGTCCAGGAATATCAGCAAGGACTATTTCTCTATCATCAATATTAACTACCCCAAGATTAGGATTAAGCGTAGTAAAAGGGTAGTTTGCAATTTTTGGTCTTGCTCTAGTCGAAATAGACAATAAGCTAGACTTGCCTGCATTTGGAAAACCAATAATCCCAACATCTGCTATTAGTTTTAATTCTAACCAAACTATTAATTCTTCTCCAATTTTGCCATAAGTAAATTTTCTTGGTGATCTGTTCGTTGAACTTTTAAATTTACTATTTCCTAAACCGCCACCACCACCTTTAGCAATTATATATTCTTGATTTTCTTTAATTAAATCAAATAATAAAGTTTTTTGATCTTCCTCGTAAACTTGAGTTCCGACTGGAACTTTTAAAATTAAATCTTTACCTGCATGACCGGTTTTATTATTTCCAGAACCATTAGACCCATTTGCAGCTTTATGATGTTGTGCATAACGATAATCAACAAGTGTATTCAATCCGTTAACAGCTTTAATAATTATTGAACCTCCACTCCCCCCATCTCCACCATTAGGTCCTCCAAATTCAATAAATTTTTCTCTTCTGAAAGCAACACATCCATTACCTCCATTACCTGCTTTAATAAAAATTTTAACTTGATCTAAAAATTTCATAATATTGCTTTATTGATTATTAATAGGAATATCAGTTTAAAATAAACTGACTTATTGAGGAATAACTGAAATGTAAGTTCTACCGAGTTTCTTAGTCTCGAATTTGACAATTCCGTTTACTTTAGAAAAAATTGTATGATCTTTGCCCATACCAACGTTATTNCCTGGAAACATTTTAGTTCCTCTCTGTCTCATAATNATATTTCCAGCTATTACNGTTTGCCCACCGAATTTTTTTACTCCAAGTCGTCGACCTGCACTATCACGACCATTTTTTGTCGAGCCGCCAGCTTTTTTTGTTGCCATTATTTTATATTAACTATTATTTTTATTTTTTTTCACTATCTTCTTTTACTTTGCTTTCAGAAAGTAGTTTACCGTTTTTACCATAAATTTTTAATATTTTCACTATTGAAACATGTTGTCTATGACCGCGTCTTCTTCGTGAATTCTGTCGTCTTCTTTTTTTAAATATTATGATTTTGTCATTTCTTGTCTGTTTTATAAGTTCCGCTTCTACTTTAGCGCCATCAATATTTGGTAAACCAATCTCGGTATCTGTTTTATCTACAGTTAATAGAACATCTTTGAACTCTAATTTTTTGCCAGCCTCATGCTCTAATTTTTCAATTCGTAAAGTTTCGTTTGTTGAAACTTTATATTGTTTACCTCCAGTTTTTATTACAGCAAATGTCATAGGATAAATTTAAGTTCGGCGAATATATATACCCACTAAAGGTTGTCAAGTTAGCTTTTTATTGAAGTATCTTAGGTTTTAAGCGTTATCTTTGAAGTCTCTAATTTTTTTAAAAAAATCTAACTCATTTAAATGATTTAAATTTATTTCTTTTTTGAATTTTTCGTTATCAAATTGTAAAAAAATATTAAATTTATTTTCTACTTCTAAAGTAGATGGAGTGCTAAATTTTTTTTTATTTAAGTCTTTTAAAAATTTTTCATAATTAGTTTTTAATGCTTTGTTATTTTGTGTTAAATTTTTACTAAAAATTAAATTATTGCTTGTGTACTCATGTCCAAAAAATATTTTTGTATCTGTAGGTAATTTCTTTATTTTTTTTAGTGAATTAACCATATCTAAATATGAACCTTCAAATAATCGGCCACATCCAAAAGAAAAAAGTGTATCTCCAGTAAATAAATATTTTTCTTTTTTAAAAAAAAATATTATATGACCAGATGTATGACCAGGAGTGTGTTCAGTAATTATTTCTGTTTCTTCAAATTTAAAATTCTGTTTATCATTCAAAAGAATGTCAATTCCTGGTATTCTATTTTTGTCATAACGAAACCCTAAGATTTTACATTTAAATTCTTTTTTTAATTCCAAATTACCACCAACATGATCAGAATGATGATGAGTGTTAAGAATATATTTTAAATTAAGTTTTTTTTTTTTTAAAAAATTTTTAATAGGAATTGAGTCTGGAGCATCAATAACACAAGCGTTTCTAGTTTTGTTGTCAGAAACAACATATGAGTAGTTATCTTTTAAGCATGGAATAATATCAATATTCATTACTTTGATGATTTATATTATATTAACTTTTTATGTATTTACATGCTAGCGATTTTAAAAATTTTTACAAAACTAATTTAGGAAAAATAGTAAAAAATGAGATTAATTTTTTTTTAAAAAAGTATGCGTCTGTTTATAGCGACCAAATCTTTAGTACATTTGGTTATTTTCAGAATGATTTAAGTCGAAATGGTATAAAGTTTTTAAATTTTTTTGATAATAGACATGGTGTTATAAAAAATATTATAGAAGAAAAAGAAAGCAAAAATATTTTAGTTAATCAAGAATATCTTCCTATAGAAGATTCCGCGTTAAATCACATATTGGCTATTCACTATCTTGAGTATTCAAATAATATTCGACTTTCATTGAATGAATTGTGGCGAGTCCTTGCTCCAGAAGGAACTGCTTATTTTTTGTTGCCAAATAAATTTTCTTTTTGGTCAATAAAAAATATAAGTCCCTTTTCAAATGGTTTATCTTTTTCAAAATTGACAATTGAAAATTTTTTAAATTTAAATAATTTTGACATTCAATTTATTGAAAGATTAATTTACTTTCCCCCTACCAATTCTAATTTTTTGCAAAAAAAAAATTTATTATTTAATAAATTTGGCCCTACTTTATGGAAAAATTTTAATGGGCTCTATATGATAGTTGCAAAAAAAAGAGTTTATTCAAGATTAAGTAAGCAAAAAAATAAAATCTTTTCAAGAAAAGCTGAATTATCTAGAATTTAATTATTTTTACTAATTAAAAAAATTCCATATTCTGAAGACCAGTTTTTAAATTCTAAATTAGAGTTAGTGATTTTTGAAAATTTTTCTCCTGTGACAGCAATTGACTTTTTTATTATTATCTTATCCGTTACACAGAGATCAAAAAAATCTTTTATAGTACACATGTGTAGATTAGGCGTATTGTACCATGTATTAGGTAAAGTTTTAGTAACAGGCATTCTGCCATTAAATAATAAGCTTAGTCTAACTTTCCAGTAACCAAAATTTGGTATTGATACGATAGAATTTTTTCCAATTCTTAATAATTCATTCAAAACTTTTCTAGGATTGTAAAAAGCCTGCAAAGTTTGAGTTAATATAGCATAATCAAATGATTGGTCAGGATAATTTGATAAATCTTTTTCAGCATTACCTTCCACAACAGACAAGCCTTTTGCAATGCTTGTTTTTACTTTTTCATGGTCAATTTCAATTCCACGAGCATCTATTTTTTTTTCTTTTTTGAGATGTAGAAGGATGTTTCCATCACCACAACCAACGTCAAGAACTTTAGACAGAGGTTCAATAAAATCTAATACTAATCTGGACTCTAATTTCATGCATTTTAAAAAAAATTATTAATTAATAATTTTTTTTACCTTTTTAGCTGTTTATTTGCGCTCGCAATTCGGTAAATCAGCGCAAAAAAATTTTAACCTAGGTATTATTTTTTGTCAATTTATATTGCTGCTGTTGCTTTTTTTATAATTTTTTTTAAATGACGTTTATAATTAGTATGAAGGATAATTACATTATGTTATTTAAACATCATTCAAAACATTTATGAACATTAAGTTTAAAAATTTTAATAATTTAAAATATATTGGCGGAGTATCTAAAATTAAGAATATTGAAAATCCTATAAAATTATCAGCCAATGAATCTGCTTTAGGTCCATCTAAAAAAGCAATCTCTATATATGCAAAATATTCTAATAAACTATCAAGATATCCAGATTCTAATTCTGGTATTCTAACAGAAATTATATCTAAAAAATTTAAACTAAATTCCAATAATATAATTATTGGAAATGGTTCTGATGAGATTATTAGTCTTGCTTGTCAATTGCTTTTAAGTCCAAAAGACGAGGTCATTGTCACCGAGTATAGTTTTCTTATGTATAGAATTTATGCGAAAATTTTTGGAGGAAAAGTTGTTGAAGCTAAAGAAGATAATTTTAAAGCAGATATCTACTCGATATTAAATAAAGTTACTTCCAAAACTAAGATAGTTTTTATAGCAAATCCAAACAATCCAACAGGAACTTATTTAGACAAAGAAGAAATTTTGTTACTTAGAAAGAAACTTAGAAAAAATATATTGTTAGTAGTGGATGATGCTTATTCTGAATTTGTAATGAAAGAAGATTATAGTTCGGGCTTAGATTTATTTAAAAATTATAATAATGTTTTAATTACTAGATCTTTTTCAAAAATTTATGGACTAGCAAGTCTTAGATTAGGATGGGGTTATGGCAACAGTAAGATTATTGAAGCTATGAAGTTAATTAAACCGCCATTTAACGTAAATGGAGTAGCGCAAATGGTAGCTGTAGAATCTATAAAAGATGTAAAATGGTTATCCAAGAATATTGTTCATAACCAAAAATGGGCGCAAATATTTTTTAAAAATTTTTTGAGATTAAAAATTATAACAAATATACCGGTTGCTAACTTTTTTTTAATGCGTTTTGATAATAAGAACATATCTGCAGATAAAGTTTATGATCGTTTTATAAAATCCAATATTATTCTTAGAAAAATGAAAAGCTATAGTTTACCCAATGCTTTAAGAGTCACTATAGGCACTGATAAGGAAAATATTCTTTTTTTGAAAACTTTGAATAGGATTTTTGATGTTTAAAAAAATTACAATTATAGGAATGGGTCTTATAGGCTCATCTCTAGTTAGAGCTATAAAAAAAAAAAAATTATGTAAAAATTTAGTTGCCCATGATCTATCAAGCAGTGTTTTAAAAAAAGTAAAGAAATTAAAAATTTGTAATGAAATTGAATTGAATATCAAAAAAAGTGTTTTTAATTCAGATTTGGTAATAATTTGCACGCCATTAAGTTCATATAAACAAATCATTTTAAATATTAGAAATAACCTAAAAAAAGGATGTATTCTTACTGACGTTGGGTCAGCCAAAGTAGCAGTTTCTCAGATTGTAAAAAAATTAATTAATAAAAAAGAGATAATTTGGATACCAGCCCATCCAATAGCAGGAACTGAAAATAGTGGTCCAGAACATGGTTTTGCTGAGTTATTTAAAAATAGGTGGTGCATTGTCACGCCTATAAATAAAAGTAATCAAAAATCCTTAAAAAAAATAATTAATTTTTGGAAAAAGATTGGAAGCAGGACTCAATGTATGAAAGCTGAACATCATGATAAGGTAATGGCAATCACAAGTCATATTCCTCATTTAATAGCTTTTAATATAGTTGGTACTGCAGCTAATTTAGAAAATGATACTAAGTCAGAAGTTATTAAATATAGTGCCAGTGGTTTTAGAGATTTTACAAGAATAGCGTCATCAGATCCAACCATGTGGCGTGATATTGTGATGAATAATAGTAAACAAATTTTAAATATGCTTAATAAATTTAATTATGATCTTAATAAATTGAAGAAAACAATAATTAATAAAGATAAGAATAAATTATTTAAATTATTTTCTAAAACTGGAAAAGTTAGAAAAGAAATTATTAAAGCGGGACAAGATATTAACCTTCCTAATTTTGGTAGAAAAAATTAATCATATATTTCTTTTTCTAGTTTAACCATAAAATCATTTAAGTTTAAACCTGGTTCTATTGGTTTTTTAAATTCTATATGAATCTCTCCAGGATATCTTAAAAAATCATCTCTAGGCCATACATCGCCTGTATCTAACTTAACAGGTATACAGGTAATTTTAGAAGTTTCATAAATTCTTCCTACTCCTCGTTTAAGAGGAACTCGCTCATTATTTTTAATTCTAGTTCCTTGTGGAAATATAACTATAGGATATTTTTCTTTATGAATTCTTTGAATGGTTTTTTCTAAGAAACTAATATTATTTTTGCTAATTTTATTTCTATTAATACCTATATAACCCATTTTTTTTATACACCATCCATAAAATGGAATTTTAAAAAGCTCTTCTTTGACGATAAAAATCGGAGAGTTTAAAATATAATTAAACACAAACGTTTCACAAATTGATTGATGTGCAGAGGCAACAAAAAACTTTTTATCTTTTGGAATATTTTCTAGTCCCTCAAATATTATTTTTGTATTTAAAAAAAATCTTACACATAAAATAATATATAAACCTAACCATTTTGCTATCCATGCCATTACTTTTCTTGGCATTATCAATGTAGGTAATGCTATTAATGTAGAAAAAAAAGATCCACAATAAGTAGCAATATTAAAGATCAGTGATCTTAAGAAACGCATTTAATTAATTAATTAATGTTTCAAGTCTTTGTTTTGGTCTTATAACTTTAAATTTATTATCATTAATTAGTAACTCAGCGGCATAAGGTCTTGTGTTATAATTTGAAGCTAAAGACCTTCCATACGCTCCAATGTTATTAATGCAAATAAATTCTCCTTCTTTTAGATTTTGATATTTTTTATAAGAAATAAAACTATCCGAACTTTCGCAAACAGGTCCTACAAATTCAATATTTTTAAAAGTATTTGATTTATTTTTAATTACAGGCTGGATATGATGTTTTGCATCATAAAGAGCTGGCCTCATAAGATCATTCATTGCCGCATCTAAAATAATAAATCTTTTTGTTGGAGTTTTTTTAATATAAATAATTTTAGAAATAAGAACTCCTGCATTACCTACTATAAACCTTCCGGGTTCAAATATTATTTTAACTTTATTTATTTTTTTAAATTTGCCAACTATTTGAGCATATTTTTTAATATTAAATGGTTTTTCATGATTTGAATAAGGAGTTCCAAGACCTCCACCAAGATCAATATATTTTAAATTAATACCAGTATGATTTATTTGCTGATTTAATTTTGTTAAAACATTTAAAACTTTTTTAAAAGGTGAAATTTCAAAAATTTGAGAACCAATGTGCACACTAACTGCTTCAAAACTTATATTTTCATATTTATAATGTTCCATAAAAATTTTTTGGCAAGCATCTAACGATAGACCAAATTTATTTTCTTTTTTTCCAGTAGATATTTTTTTGTTAGTTTTAGCAGAAATATTAGGATTAATTCTAATACCAACTGATACAATTTTATTATTTTTTTTAGCAATATGATTAATTGTTGTAATTTCACTTTCTGATTCAGCGTTTATAAGAAGAATATTTTTACTTATTGCATAAGATAATTCTTCATAAGATTTTCCAACACCAGAAAAAACTATTTTTTTTGGGTGAATTCCTGCTTTAAGCGCAATTTTTAACTCTCCCAAAGATACTACGTCTGCTCCAGAACCATTCTTTTTTAATTCATTTATTATTTTTATATTTGAATTAGATTTAACAGAAAAACATATAAGTGGTTTAATTTTTTTAAATGCATTTTTAAATGTATTAAAATTAAAATTTAATTGTTTGGAGGAGTAAAGATAAAATGGAGTATTAATTCTTTTAGTAATATTTTCAATCGAGAGATTTTCAAAGAAAAGTTTTTTATTTTTGAATTTTAAAAAATTCATTAAGTAATTTAAATAAATTTTTTATTTTTATTGTTTTGTTGATGAGTCATTATTTGCTGATGAAGAAGAATAAGTGGTATCAATATTTTTTGGAGTGTTTTTTACTCCACAAGAAAAAATAAAAAGTACTAATAACAAAAATATAATATTTTTTTTCATTTAAATTCTTTTTGATATTTATTAATCATTTTAATAACATTAAATGCAGATGTTCCGCCATAAGATTTTTTTGACTGAACAGAGTTACTAATATTAAAAATATTTAAGACATCTTTATCTACACTTTTTTCAATATTTTTTATCGTTGAAAGATTTAGTTCATCTAAAGTTTGGTTGTTTTTTTCAGCTAAATTAACCAGTTCAGCAGATTTTTTATGCGCATCTCTGAATGAAAATCCTCTTTTTACTAAATAATCTGCAAAATCTGTAGCTGTGGTGAATCCTAATTTTGCAGCTTTAAACATTTTATCTTTATTTGGGTTAATTCCATTTACTAATTCTGTTGCTAATTGAATATTTAGTAAGACGGTATCGTAAGTTTCAAATACAGAAGCCTTATCTTCTTGCATATCTTTAAAATATGCTAAAGGTAGGCCTTTCATAGTAGTTAACATAGAAACTAAGTTACCAAATACTTGTCCAGTTTTTCCTCTTATAAGTTCTGCAGAATCAGGATTTTTTTTCTGAGGCATAATAGAAGATCCTGTGAGTAAATTGTCGTCTATAGTAATGAGATTTACTAAATCTGAATTCCAGATAATGATTTCTTCAGCAAGTCTAGATAAATGCATAGAGCATAAAGATGAGATAAATAGAAATTCTATTACAAAATCTCTATCAGCAACAGAATCTATTGAATTGTCAGTTGGCTTTTTAAACCCAAGTTTTTTTGCAGTGTAATGTCTATCAATATTAAGCGATGTTCCCGCCAACGCTGCAGAACCCAAAGGATTTTCATCAATATTGTTTAAAAAGTTTTTAATTTTTATTTTATCTCTTTTAAACATCTCAACATATGCCAGTAAATAATGTGAAAAAAGAACAGGCTGAGCATTTTTGAGATGCGTAAAGCCAGGCATTATGATTTTAATATTTTTTTTTGCTTTATTTAAAAAACTTTTTATTAATAAAGTTAAATTTTTATCTAAAATATTTGATGATTTTTTAAGCCATAATTTAAAATCTGTAATTACTTGATCGTTTCTTGATCTTGCTGCATGCAAATAGCCAGCGTGTGCACCTATAATTTCATATAATCTTTTTTCAATATTAAGGTGAATATCTTCATGTTCTCTTTTAAATTCAAATTTTTTATTTTTAATTTCAATTTTAATTTTTTTTAGTCCAGTTATAATTTTTTTTGCAGATATAGGATTAATAATTTTTTGTTTAGATAGCATCTCGCAGTGTGCAATAGATGCTTCAATATCTTCATTATATAATCTTTTATCTACATCAATAGACGAGTTAATAGATTGTAAAAGCTTTGAGGTTGGTTTTTTTACTCTTGTTCCCCAGACAGAATTTTTTTTTTCTTTAGCCATCGATTAGATAATGTATAATTTTAATCTATGTTTATTATGAAAAAAACTTTAAAAGTTTTTTACTTTATTTTAGGTCTATCAACATTTATTACTAATCAGTCTTTATCACAAGAATTTAAAAATCCTCCTTTCAAAAATATAATTATTAACCAAAAAACAATCGATAGAACTGACGAAGAATTCATAGATTTTAATGGCAATAAATTAAAATTAGCTAATTTTGATCATAAAATTAATTTAGTAAATTTTTGGGCAACATGGTGTTTACCATGCAAAGAAGAAATGCCCTCATTAGATAAGTTAGTAGAAATTTTTGGTAAGAGTAATATCAAAATCTATTCAATTAATGTTGAAAAAATTAATAAAAAAAATACTGATATTTTTTTTAATGAGCTGAAGATTAAAAATTTTGGGACTTACTATGATCCAGAATTTACTTTAGCTAATAAAATAGCACTTAGAGGCCTACCTACTACTTTAATATTAGATAAAGATGGTAAAGAAATAGCCAGAATTATAGGTGCAATTAATTTTTCGGATCAAGAATTTGTAAATTGGTTAAGAAATTTTTAAATTATTTTCCGTAAACCCAAGCTAAAATCATTAAAATAATTATTGCACAAAATTGAACAAATATTCTTAATTGCATAAGTTTGTTGCTTTGTCTTTTGGCTTCAATATTTCCGCCAATAAGAAAAGATTTAATCCCTTTAAAAAGGACTATAGCCACAATGGCCAAAGCTATAAGTGCAATCATACTCATTGATTTTTGAGACATTAAAAATCATTATCACAAATTAATAAAAATTATATAAATAAAAAATTATGCCATTAATAGAAGAAACACTTAATTTAAAAACATCTTCTTTAACACAGCTAAGCGAGAAGGCTAAAAATCTTATAGTATTTTGTCACGGGTATGGATCAGATGGAAAAGATTTAATTAGTATAGGTAGTTATTGGCAGAGATTTTTACCAGAATTTTATTTTACTTCTCCTAATGCACCAAATAATTGTTCTATAAATTCCTTAGGATTTGAATGGTTTGATTTAATGAATAACAATGAAAAAGATATTGCTCGCCAATTAAATAGTTCGATTTTAAAATTAAAAGATTTTATAGATAAAAAACTTGAACAATTAAGTTTGGATTATTCAAAATTATTTCTTGTAGGTTTCAGTCAAGGTACAATGATGTCATTGCATTATGCTTTGACAAACTTTAATCAAATTAAAGGTGTGGTTGGTTATTCAGGTAAAATATATGATAAGAAACTTATTGAAGATAATTTAAAATCTCGTCCTTTTATTTTTTTAATGCATGGTAATGAAGATAATATAGTGCCAGTCGAAGATATGCTCGAGGCAAAAGATTTTTTAAATAGATTAAAAATTAACGTAAAAACAAAAATTTTTAAAAATTGTGCTCATTCAATACCGACTCAGGGGTTAAGTTTAGGTTTAGAATTTATTAACAGTCTTAAATAATTAATAATTAAATATTACCATTTCAGCCAAATTTCATATATCAATTGTATAACAAATGATTATTAGCGAAGCACATTTAGTACCTTTAGAAAAATGTCCTGCTTTAGTATTAAACGCAGATTATCGTCCTTTAAGTTATTACCCTTTATCTTTATGGTGTTGGCAAGATGCTGTTAGAGACGTTTTTTTAGACAGAGTTACAATTGTTTCTGAGTACGATAGGGAGATTAGAAGCCCTTCTTTTTCAATGAAATTACCAAGTGTAATTTCTTTAAAAAAATACATTAAGCCTTCAGAGTTTCCTAATTTTACTAGATTTAACGTTTTCTTAAGAGATAAATTTTCCTGTCAATACTGTGGAAACAATAAAAACTTAACTTTTGATCATGTAATACCGAGATCAAGAGGAGGCATTACTTGTTGGGAAAATGTTGTTTCTGCTTGTTGTACATGTAATGTAAAAAAAGGTGGAAAATTACCTCATGTTAGTGGAATGATTCCCAAAATAAAGCCAATAAGACCTAGCGTTGAAGAATTACATGATAATGGAAAATTTTTTCCACCAAATTTTTTACATCAAAGTTGGTTAGATTATTTATATTGGGATGTTAAACTTGAAAGTTAGTATTTCTTAGAAATATTAATAGCAATTTTAGAGCAATTTTTTATTATAGAATCTAAAATAAAATAAACACCATCATTGTTTGCTCCTAAATTTTCTGCAGTATTTTTGTGTTCCAATTCATCATTTCTAAATTTGACAAATTTTTCTTTTAAGACTTTTTCTTCTTTTATTTCTTTAGATAAAATATCGATTTGTTGACCGTAATGTTCTCCAATAACTTCTTCCACGGCAGAAGTGCAGAGTGTTGTAGCTTTTTTTCCAAGCAAGACAGTGCCAAAACCAAGTACAGTACCCAACACATCCCATAATGGTAAAAAAGCTGTTGGTCTAATTTTTCGTTCAACAATTTCGTTTTCAAAAAAATTTAAATGTTCAAATTCATGATCTCGCATGTCTTTAATAGTATTTTGAAGTTCAATGTCTTTATTAAATAACTGTAATGCTTTTAATTGTCCTTCATATATTTTTATAGCTCCACGTTCGCCTGCGTGGTTTACTCTGATCATTTCAGCTATCTTTTTTTTTTTATCCATAAAAATACTTTACAATATAACATCAAAAAACTCAAAGAGCTTAATATATTGTAAGAAGCCAAAGATAATCCAACAAATTTAAAACTAACATTTTTGCAAGAAGGTAACGTATTATTTTCTAAATTTTTTAAAATAGTATCTTTGTTAAGATAGTCAGCGGTACTTGCTTTGCATAAAGTTGAATCTTTTATGAACCCAAGTTCTAATCCAGAATGATAAAGCGCAAGTAAAAAACTAATACATGAAATTAGAATTAATGAAAATAATAAATAATTTTCAAATTTTTTATTTATAAAATAAATTAAAATAATGACGATAGATAAATAATATGGATATCTCTCTAAAAAACATACAGAACAAGGTTTAATATTTAAAAAATATTGAATATATAAAACCGCAGTAATAATTAGGACGTTAATAGTTAACGCAATTTTAAAGTATGTATTAATTGTTGTTTTCAAAATTGTGATATCTAATTTATTAAATAGTATTTAAAATTAATAAATATTGTTATTATGATGTTTAATAATTTAAACTAAAAAAAATGAAATTAAAAATAAATTTTACTGAACTAATAGCCTCTTTATTTTTATCGCCTGTTATTTTCTATATCACAATTGGATTAGCAAAGATATGTGGTGCTTCATATCATTTTAGTAATGGTGAAGCATTTATTATATGGTTGCTTTTAGCAATTTTAATAAAGTTAAGTTTCATTAAAAAATAAATTTTAATTGCGGAAGTGATGGAACGGTAGACATGATGGCCTCAAAAGCCATTGCACGCAAGTGTGTGAGGGTTCAAATCCCTCCTTCCGCACCAAATTTAAAATAGAAATTTAATCAAAAGATAGCTTACAACTATAAATATAGTAATTAAAAATATTATAATATTAAAGTATTTATCCAAGAAATTCTTAATTTTATTTCCGAATTTCCAAATCAAGACACTTATTGTAAGAAATCTTATGCCTCTAGAAATAAGACTGGAAATAATAAATACCCAGAAATTAAATTTAACAAATCCGCTTCCGATAGTTAAAAGTTTATAGGGAAAGGGTGTAAAGGCGTAAAAGAATACAATCCAAAATTCTATATTCTTAGATAGTTTGCTTGTGAGGTTTGCAAATTGATCTTGATAGCCAAAAAAGCTTATTATTTTTATTCCGATTAAATCATAAAAAAAATATCCCAACGAGTAGCCCAGTATTCCTCCAAGCACCGAAGATATAGTTACCCAAAAACCAATTCTTATAGCCTTATGTTGTTTTGCTAATTGTACCGGAATCATTAGAAAAATAATTGGGATTGGAAATATACTGCTTTCAACAAAACTAATTAGATATAAAATTCTTTCAGATTTTTCTTTGGTACATATTGATAAAATTTTATTATAAAATAATTTCATTAAGATAATTTATATACATTATTTTATATATATTAACTAAATAAGATTACTTAGACAGGCAAAGATTCATATATGCAAATTTCTTTATTAAAAAATTTGAATGAATTATTGTTAATTAAAATTAATCAAAATTTATCAAAAGATCATCTTTTTTTTAATAACGAGAATATAAAAAAATTTCAGAAATATTCCTGGCAAGATACTAAAAATCATATTTCTAAAATTGCTAATTTTCTTAAAAATAAGAATCTTAAAAAAGGAGAAAGAGTATTATTAGTTTCAGAAAACAGACCAGAATGGCTAATCTCTGATTATGCTATTATGTTAAATGGAGGTATTACTGTACCGAATTACACAACTTACTCTATTAATGATTACGTCTTTACAATAAATGACTGTAAGCCAAAAGGAGTTATAGTTTCAAATACAGTTCTATTAAAAAAAATTTTAGCAGCTATTGAAAAAATTAATTATAAATTTGATTTTATTATTTTCCTTAATAAGGAAAAAGATAGTTTCAATAACTATACTAATTATGAAAGTATAATTAATTCTTGTGAAAAAGAAGAGCCAATAGAAAAAATTAATTTCAATAATAATATTATTAGATCTGATCCGGCTTGCATTATTTATACTTCAGGAACGCAGGGAAATCCAAAAGGTGTAGTATTGTCACATGGCGGAATATTAAAAAATTGCGAAGGCTCTTTAGATTTTTTAAAATTTTTAGAAAATAAACAAAATACTTTTTTAACTTGGCTACCTTTATCGCATGCCTATGAGCATACAGTTCAATTTGTTCAGATAGTTATATCAGCTAAAATATATTATTCCGAAAGTTTAGAAAAACTATTTACAAATTTTAAAATTGCAAAACCAACTATTATGACGGCTGTACCTAGATTTTACATAAATATAGTTAATAAAATTAAAATTAGTGTTGCTAATCAAAATAAGTTTAATAAAAAAATTTTTGAAAAAACATTAGACATAGGAAAAAAAATATTTTTAGGAGAAAGAATTAGTTTATATGAAAAAATAATTAATTTTTTTTTAGAAGCAGTTGTTAGAAATAAAATTAAAAAACAATTTGGGGGTAAAATATTAGCTTTTATCTCCGGCGGCGGTCCGCTTGATTATAATGTAGGAGTTTTTATGAATTCTATAGGACTTAAAACTTTGCAAGGTTATGGATTAACAGAATGTTCACCAATAGTTAGCTGTAATCCCATTAACAAAATAAAATTAGAAACAGTCGGAAAGATTTTTAAAGATATAGAAGTTAAAATTTCAAATGATGGAGAAATTTTAGTAAAAGGCGAGAATCTAATGTTAGGTTATTGGAATAATAAAGAAGATACTAATAAAGTTTTAAAAGATAATTGGTTAAGCACAGGAGACATTGGCGAAATCGATCAAGAAGGATATTTAAAAATAACTGATAGAAAAAAAGATATAATCGTAAATTCGGGGGGGGATAACATTTCTCCAAGTAAGATTGAAAATTTATTAAATAATTACCCAGAAATTTTACAAAGCTACATATATGGAGATAACAAAAACTACCTTGTTGCTTTAATTGTAGTTGAGAAAAATACTAATAATGTAAAAAATAAAATTCAAAACATAATTGATACAATTAATAAAAATTTAATGATTTCAGAAAGAATAAAAAAATTCGAAATTATAGATAAAGTTTTTTCAGTAGATAATGGAATGCTAACACCAACAATGAAAATTAGACGTCATCAAATAAAAAAAATATACGGTAACAAATTAGAACAATTATATTTATAAATATAATTTTGGTGCACTCGAGAAGATTCGAACTTCTGACACCAAGTTTAGGAAACTTGTACTCTATCCAACTGAGCTACGAGTGCATCTAGAATTGAGATTATACTCAACTAAAAATATTAAAAAAATGCAGTTAATCCAATTAAATTTTAATCAGGTTAAAAATTAAAATTATTTTTTGAAAAAGTTATTAACAAATTACAATTTGACATAGTTATCGAATGTTTTTAAGTATTTACTAACTGCGAATCACTTAAATTATTTAAGAGATCGCTAACTCAAAATGGGAGAAAAAAATGGCTAAAAAAAGAAAAAAAGTTAAAAAAACTGCAAAGAAAAGTAAAAG
>TBL_comb48_EPIDRAFT_1001667_pt1 | contig 16023 bp, 15 predicted proteins | sample TroBogEpilimnion_37_FD_10681 | JGI IMG/M metagenome (IMG submission 10681)
GTCTGGCTCTTGTCCTGGCCTTGATCAGGATTCTTGGTGATCTCCAGCACCGTGCTGCTGACGACGATGCGGAAGGAATGTTTGCCGGCTGTGTGAATGCGCAACGAATGCCGCCCTGCGGTATGCAGCTTCATGTCATACTGCAACGTGCCGTCGGTGATCGGCAATGGACCCGTCAACGTAGCGCCTTGTTCCTCCGTTTTCGGCGCGGGATTCCAGATGGCATCATCATGCATCAGCCAGGTGCCACGCGTCATGGTCCACGGCTTGACCGGCAGTGATTTGAAGTCCTGCGCCAGCACCTCATTTCCCGTCAGCGGTGGCAGAGTGGGTGGCAATTTTTTCGCCACGATAGGCGGCAGTTCGCGGCTATAGCCACCATCGCGATAGCGATTCACCAGTGCGCTCAATTCCTTCACCACCTCCGGGTGCTGCGCGCTCACATCCGTCGTCTCGGCAGGGTCTTCCTTCACGTTGTAAAGCTGGGGTTTGAACTGATTGGCATGCGCTTTGCGGGCACCGAGTTTGATGTCGCTGACTGGAATGCCTTCGATCCATTTCCACGGCCCTTTGCGAATGGCGAAGACGCCATCGGAGCTGTGGATGAACATGTGATCGCGTGTGGGCGCGGCGTCCTTGGTGCCGAGGAAGGCGGGCAGAGCATTGAAGCTATCTTCCGCTGCGGATGCTGCAGCAGGCAGCTTTTCACCCACTATGGCCGCTGTGGTGGCGAGGATGTCAGCGAGGCTGATCATGTCATCACACACGGTGCCGGCAGGGATCTTCGCAGGCCAGCGCGTGATGAAGGGCACCTTGAAGCCGCCTTCCCACACGTCGTGTTTGCCACCGCGAAGACCCGCATTCACTTTGAGCCCAGCTTTAAAAGCCTGCGTCTGCACGCTGTCCCGCGTAGGAGTGAACACGCCGCCGTTGTCGCTGCTGAGAATGACTAGCGTGTCTTGCGCGATGCCCTGGTCATCCAGCGCTTTCAACACTCGGCCGACGCTGCGGTCGAGCTCGTGAATCCAGTCGCCGTAAGGTCCAGCCAGACTCTGCCCAGCGATGTCCTTATCCGGCGTGACGGGATTGTGTACCGCGACGGGTGTGTAGTAGAGAAAGAACGGCGTGCCTTTCTTCTGCTGCGTGATCCACTCCGCCGCCTTGGTGGTGAGCAGCGGCATCACGCGCTCATTCACCCGCCGTGGCGCATCCAGGTCGAGGATGGTCGCCTTGCTGCCTTCCGTGTCTTCGGGGCCATAGCTTGCTTTGAAATTCGGGTCGTTGCCATCAGGGCCGTGCAACTTCATACCAGCGGGTATTTTTCCGCTACGCAGCCCATAGACGAATCGGTTCTCCACATACACGCCGGTGAGGTCGCCATGATTGCTCGGCACGCCGAAATGGTAGTCGAACCCGATGTCCAGCGGACCAGGAGAAAGCTCGGCGCTGTAGTCCGTGCGCCATTTCAGCGAGCCGTCATCCGTGCCGTAGCCCAGGTGCCATTTGCCAATCGCGGCGGTTTGGTAGCCATGCTTTTTGAGCAGCGAGGCCATGTTCAACCGCGTCGTTTCAATGTGCAGCAGAGAAAACGTACCCAGCACCTCATGCGTGAGCGTGGTGCGCCAGCAGTAGCGACCCGTCATTAGCGAGTAACGCGTCGGCGAGCAGACCGACGAAGTCGTATTCGCATCCGTGAAACGCCGTCCCTCTTTGGCTAGGCGGTCAATGTTCGGCGTCTGCACCAGCTTGCCATCTGCACCGTAACACCCCGCGCTGCCATAGCCATAGTCATCCGCCAGGATGACGACGATGTTTGGGTTGTCAGCGGCGAAGGCGGATGAAACGAAGAGAGCAAGGATGAGCAGAAAGCGCATCGCCCCTTCACGAAGAGGATGGGGGGCGACTTTCATCCATTTGCATCTTTCCCATGGCGACGCAGTGCACACTCTTCTCCTGTTTGTCCTGCTTTGCCAGCCTACTCATCACCGGCTGTGACACCTCTCCGCAGCCTGAGTCGACAGAACATTCTCTGCGCTATCAGAAAATCTGGCGACGGTGATCGTAAGACGAATTGCGCCGGGCAGTTATCATCCCCACTCACTTCACCTTCACCCGCGCATAATAGATCGCGGACTTCCCCTCATGGCTCGAATAATACATCACGTGCAGGAGGTCGTCTTCCCAGTAGAGGCCGGGGTAGCTGCAGTCGCCGGCGCTGGGGAGTTCGAGGAGGGGAGTGAGGCTGGACCGCCATTGCGCGGCAGTTGGTTTAGAACAGCTTTTTCGATTCACCGATGCGCCTTCGCCAGTAATACGGGCGGCGCTTGGCATGGGCGACGGCGAGGATGACCACGCGATCATTCCAGAGCATGAAAGGCAGGTAATATTCGCCGAACTGCGGTGTCAGATTGGCCCGGCGCACCACTCCTCTGCGTCGGCTGAAATGCAGAGGGTGTTCGGTCATTCGGGCTTTGTAGGACTCAAAGCTATCCACGAAGGCATCGGCTAGGTCCAGATCAATCGATGCGTAGTAGTCGGTGACTTCACTCAATTCCCGCTCGGCAGCAGGATGCATGGCCGTCGGCTTCATGCCGCTGCCGTGAGCTCGGCCCTGCGAGCAGCAAGCTTGGAGCGGATGTGCGCAATGGCTTCGTCAGCGGAGACAAGTTCTACCTTGCCCTCTTCGATTTCCTTCACACGGGCATCAATCTCTCTGTCCCAATCGGCTTCGACTGATGTCTCGTCGTCACTCTCGGTCACCGGCGGTTCGAACTCCTGGGCTAGATCGCACCATAAGTCAAAACGCTCGGCGGGCCGGAGGGTTTTGATCTCCTGCTTGATGTGCTCCAGCGTTTGGCTCATGGCGTGAGATTAACGTTTCTGGGCGCGTTTGTCGAGAGTCGAACTTCGCCGGGTAGTTGTCACCCCACCCGCACTCATCTCACTTCACCTTCACCCGCGCATAGTAGATCGCGGACTTGCCCTCATGGCTGGAATAATACGTCACGTGCAGGAGGTCGTCGTCGAAGTAGAGGCCGGGGTAGCTGCAGTCGCCGGCGCTGGGGAGTTCGAGGAGGGGGGTGAGGCCGGTGGAGGTCATGGTGTAGAGCACCATGTGCGGGCCGGGGGTTTTGCCGAAACCACGGGAACCGGCGATGACTTTGCCGTCGGGCAGTTCGATGATGTTGGGGCCGCCGATGGGGATGCCGGTGGGGGCCCAGGTCCAGTCACGGTACGGAGCCTTGGCGGTGCCGATCATGCCTTTGCGGTCGCCACCCTGGCGGGACACGAGGGCGAGTGCGGTACCGTTTTTGAGGAAGCGGAGGGTGGTTTCGCCGGGCTGGCCTTCCACCTTCATGATGGAGGAGAGCTGCCACACGGAGCCGTCGGTGCTGGCGTAAGTTTTCAGCGACCACTCCTTCTCAGGCGCAGGGCCGCCGGAGCTGGGGTGAATGTTGAAGCTGGCGCCGTAGAAGCGTTTGTCCGCCGGATTGATGGTCGCGCGCCAGAGCCAGTCGCCTTTGGCAAGGAGCTTTTGCAGCGGGGTCCAAACCTTGCCGTCCATGGAGGTGGCGTAGCGCGGCTGGCGGCCGAGGGTGGCTGAGACGCCTTCGCAGAGCAGGTAGAGGCGCTTTTCATCGGGGGTGACGATGAGCTTGGGATCGCGCAGATCGAGTCCGTCTTCTTTCACGGTGACGTGCTCCACCCAGGTCTTGCCGGTGGCGGAGACGAGCATGCGGATGGTGCCGTCGCCTTTGGTGGAGGATTCCCCTTCGCGGAAGCAGCAGTAGAAGAGGTTTTTGAACCGCGTGATGTCGGTGTACGCGCTGTGGGGGGCTTTGTCCCAGATCTTTTCCACGGAGACCAGCTCGGCCTGGGAGTCAGACTTGGCTTCAGCTTTGGGTGCGGGGGCCTGCGCATAGAGCAGGCTGGCGGAGGACAGCAAAACGACGACGGAGGAGAGGAAGAAGCGGCGCATGATGGAGTACCGTAATCAGTCGCCACGAGTTTTCATCGTTTCTTTGCGCGCAGGCAAAGAAAAAAGCCGCAGGCCACAAGGGTGAGAACATTAGCACAATCAACACACAGCTTTGCCAGCGGCAGCGTGTTCTCGGGCGAAAACACGCTGCGGCAGCAAGGCTCAGAACATGAAACGTGTGCCCACCAACAGCGCGTAGTGCGGTGCTATTTGGTGGGCTGGAAAAACCTGCCAAGTCTACCTGCTCTGAACCAGCTTCAAGCTGCGGATGTCATAGGTCTTGGCGTAGTCGCCGAGGGCTTTGACGGCAGCCTCCTGGGTGAGGGTGGCGGTGGTAGCGGTGACTTCCAGCCGGGGGATGCCGCCGTCTTTGGCGGGCAGCACCTTGACGCTTTGCACTCCTTTGATTTTGCTGAGGGCGGCTTCGACGTGGTTGGAGCAGGCACTGCACATGACGCCGGCCACTTCGCCCTGGTAGAGGTAGGTCGTGGGTTCGGCGGCGTGGCTGGTGGCCAGGGTGATGAGGCTGAGCAGGAGGGTGAGGATGTGTTTCATAGGTTTGGATGTGTGTTTATTCGCTGGGATTGTCGAGTAGGCGCTGCACATCACGGCCAAGCTGCTCGGCCATGAGCGCAGCGATTTCGGGTTGCGGGTGAAAGACGGCGTAGTAGCCGCGCACGCGGCCCTGGCGGTCGATGAGGACGAGGCGCAGATCATGCTCGTACAGGTCGAGCGGATTGAGGCGCTTCTCCGCCGGGATGGGCGCTGGAGCCTGCAACTGCAAATCGTAGGTCATGTAGTCCCAGATGCGCTGCTGGTTCCCGGTCACGAACCACCAGGGGTCTTCCGGCTTGGCCCCGACGCCTTCGCCGTAGGCCTTGAGGAAGCCCGGTGTGTCGCGTTCCGGTGCGACCGCGAGAGAGACCAGATGGAAATCGGGTCGCGTGCGGTGGGCCGCATTCAGCCTCTGCATCTGCGCCACCACGGCGGCGCAGCCATGGGGGCACACGGTGTAGAGGCAGGCCATGACGGTGACCTTTCCGCGCAGGGCGGAAAGTTTCACCGTCTGCCCACTGCGCTCGGTGGCTTCGAGATCGCCATGGATCTGGGCCACCAAGGGTAGCGGCGGCTTGGGCAATGCCTGGGTGGCATAATGCCCGAGCATCAGCACGCCCGCGAGGGCCATGCCGATGCCAAGCCCCATGCGCACCCAGGATCCGATGCTGACGCGGTAGTCAGCACCGGCGGAGGTGCAGCGAATGCTCGGGGGCAGCGGTTCGGGAGAGGAATCCGGCATGGCTTTACTCGACGGGGATTTTGAGGATTTCGGCTTCGGTCCACATCGCGCTGCGGACCTTCTCAGCATCGCGGATGGCCTTGACCTGATCTGGCGTCACGGCGCTGGCCTTGTTGCCAAAGCTGTTACGCACGTAGGTCAGCACATCGGCGATCTGCTGGTCGCTGAGTGCCGCGCCCTGCGGCGGCATGAGAGGTGCCGGGGAGGCGAAGGGCTTGCCATTGAGTGTGATGGGTCCGGTAAAGCCATGCAGCACCATGCGGATGATGCGGTCCGGCTTGCTGGCCGCCACCCAGTCTGAGCTAGCGAGCGGCGGGAACATGCCGGGCAGGCCCTGCCCCGTGGGCTGGTGGCAGGCGAAGCAGACCTGCATGTAAACCGTCTGGCCGCGTGAGAGGGACGCCGCATCCTGGGCACAGATGAGTGGGGTGAATGACAGCAGGCAGGCTGCTGCGAAGAGGGGTTTGATGGAAGATTTCATGAATGATGAGTTGGGGGCAATTTTTGAAGAAGTTGATGTGATAAGAGTGAAGTGGGCTGCTGTTCAGCGGCCTTTACCGAGGGCCTCCACCTTTTGGCGAAAGCCCGTGAACATGTCCGCCACGAGCTTTCGGCTTTTGGCGGGTGCTTTGGCAGGGTCTCCCGCCGTGGTGGGCGGGTGTGGGTCGTACTCGGCCAGCAGGGCTAGGCAGTCCGTGTATTCACGGTCCCGCCATTTCATGGACATGTGCAGTCCAAAGTCCATGCCGGCAGTGACACCGGCGGCGGTGATGACCTTGCCATCCTCCACGACGCGCTCATTGGAAACCGTGGCACCGAAGAGATGCAGCAGGTCTTTGACAAGCCAATGGGAGGTGGCCTTTCTGCCTTGCAGCAGGCCTGCGGCACCCAGGATGAGCGAACCGGTGCAAACTGAGGAGACGACTTTCGCCGCAGCTCCGGCCTTGCGGATGAAAGCCATCGTCTCAGCATCCTGCATGGCGGCGAGCGTGCCTGACGAGCCACCGGGCACGCAGAGCAGATCGAGCGCTGCCGGACAGTCGGCAAAGGTGATGTCGGGCATGATCTTCACGCCCGCGTCGGAACTGACTAGTTCCATGCTCTTGGCGGCCAGCAGCACTTTGGCTCCCATCAGGGAAGACAGAAAGTGATGCGTGCCGATGAGATCAAGCGCCGTGAACTGCGGGTAAAGCACCTGCACGATCACTTCATGGCTCGTCCAACTGGCAGGCAGGGCGGACATATCATGGTCAGGAGCAGGCACTTGGGCGCTGGTAGTTTGTGCCAGGGCGGCAAAGGCGGGCAGTACGCAGGTGAGCTGGCGCAGAAATTCACGACGCTCGGTGTTCAGGTTATTCATGGTGTACGGACGTTGAAATTAAAAGCGCACCGTGGCCTGGCAGAAGACGTTGAAGGGCGCGTTGGGGGCGACGGAACCGTTGAAAAACGCAAAGGGCTGGTAGTAGCGCGTATCCAAGAGGTTCTGGATACCGACCGAAACCGTAGCCGGGCCACGGGTGTAGCTGAGCTGCGCATCCACCGTCGCGTACGCTGGAGTGGAAAAGGTGTTGGCGTTATCACCCGGACGGGCGGTAGCCATCGTCACTCCCAGACCTGCGCCGAATCCCTTGAAAAAACCTTCCTTGCGGTCAAACCTTATCGCGATGCGGCCCGAATGCTGCGGGATGCGCGCCAGACGGTTGCCAGGTATCAGCGTCGTGTCCGAGACGACCCGGGCGTCCTGGTAGGCATAGTTCATCAGCACGCTGAACTCGGAGGCAAGCTGCCAGACGAGGTCGGCCTCAATACCTTGTGCCCGCTGCTTGCCGGACTGCGTGCTTAGCAGACTGCCGGGGATGGCCACGGGCACATTCGTGCGGTCGTTATGAAACCACGCCAGCGAGCCCTGCAGCTTTTTGGTGATTTCAAATTTAAAGCCCGCCTCCCACTGCTCTCCGTTAATGACTTTCTTGGGACCCGCGAGGGCAATGCCAACCGGTGCCTGAAATCCCTGGCCCCAGCCAGCAAAGGCCGTCATCCAGCTCGTCACATCCACCGACGCCCCTGCCCTGCCGGTGACTCGGTGATTGTCCAGGATGGTGTCGATGCCCTGTACCTTTTCAACATCGTGGACCCTGAGGTTGCTGTAGCGCATTGACCCCATGAGGTGAAACTTCTCCTCAAACGTGATCTGGTCCTGAAGAAAGCCAGCGATGGTCTGGTAGTCGTTGTGCTGGTCGATGAGAGCGAAGCCGTTGCCAGCCCAGGCCGGATAGTTTGGATTGCTGACATTGATCGTGCCGAAGGCCGGATTGTAGTACATCACACCTGGGTCCATGGTGTGGTCAAAGTCCATGCCCGCAGTCAGAGTATGTTTGATGGCTCCGGTTTCAAACTTGCCGTTTAACCGCGCGTTGAAGGCAAAGGATCGCAGTTGCTGCACCAGTTGGGCTGAATCCACCGGGTAGAGCGTGCCGACCGGCGCGGCGACAAAGCTCGGCCAGACGGAAGACTGGCGGAAGCTCCAGTCCATGTAGTTCGCTTCGAGGATGAAGTTCCAGTCGCTGTTGAAGGTGTGTTTCAGCTCGGCGCTCAGGGTGCGATTCCTGTTGGCGGTCGCGGGCTGGCCTTCGGCGCGGAAGATGTCGTAACGGCCGAAGGTGAAGGTGCCGGGGTTCACCGTGCCGCTGGCGGGCAGCCCGCTGTAGTCCGTCTGCGAGCGGTCGGTGTAGCGTCCGCGCAGCGCCAGCGTGGTGTCATCACTGAGAGCGATGGCCAGAGTGGGGAAGAAGCTGGTGAGATGCCCTTTGATGTAGGAGTTCACATCCCGTATCTCGCGCACGTCTCCGGTGATGCGGAAGAGTACGCGCCCTTTGTCGTCCAGCGGCTGGTTGATGTCCCAGATGTTGCCATAGCCACCCCACGTGCTGGCGTTCATGCCCATCATGTAATGCGCCTCCTTTTCAGGCCGCTTTGAAACAAAGTTCAGCAAACCGCCCAGTGGGCCACCAGCAGCGCCGCCGAACATCGTGCCCGTGGGGCCTTTGACGACTTCCACACGCTCTGTGTTGATCAGCGTTTCCGTTGCCGGGCCGGGATAGTAGAGTTGGAAGCTGTCTAGATACGGTGCAGACTGAAAGCCCCGGATGAAATTCTGGACGTTGTTGATCTCCCGCCAGTCCGTGCCTACGACGCCGCTAAAGTTTTTCACCACATCCCCAGGGTTCTGGGAAAGCTGGTTGTCCATCAGCTTGCGCGTGAGGACCTGTACGGACTGGGGTAGCTGGCGCAGCGGGATCTCAGAGCGCGTGGTTGTGTTGGCGTACGGAGACAGGTAGGGGTCCTGCTGCGCGGTGATGATGATTGGCGGCAGCTCTTTGGGTTCCTCGCTTGCCAGAATGGCGGCTGTGGGCTTGGCCTTGACCTTGGGATCGACGGGTTGCGGGGCGGGAGTGCTTTGAGAAAACGCCGGAGAAACGGCCAGCAAAGCGGCCGCTGTCAGAACTTGGGCGCGGGAAATGCGCGTGAGAAAAGTGGAAACAAACATGCTTGAAAAGAGAAAGGAGGTGAAACAGGGCACATGGAGGAAACCCTCACGCCATGAGTGTCCGGTCTGGGCGTGATGGTGCGTGTAGTCTGGGATGACGGTGATATGCCATGCACCTTCCGTAGGGCCTAGCGGCCTGGACGGTGGTGATGCATGAAGCCAAGCGCAGCGGCCTGTTGTTCAGGATGCGGGTGCGTCTGTAGTGCTCAACCCAGAGCAGAGTAATGGCTGCCGCGTCGTGGCGGCGGGCTGGGCGGCTTGGTACAGCGTGCGATGCCGTGGGGGAAATCTGGCAACAGCGGAGAGAGCGTCGGAGAGGGTGGCGTGAGGACCACCTGGCTGAAAAGGCCAAGCGTGAGGTCGAGCTTCTTTTTCTGCTCGGTCTGCTTGGTTTCCTTCTTTTCGGACTGCCTGCCTTTCTTGATGGCACAGCAGAGCGGGCAGGGATGCGCGTTGTCAAAGGTCTGGCTCACGCCATCAATCAGTGAACCTTCCTGCACTGTGTAGGTGATGAGCATGCCCGCCCAGGCGGCGGATTGCAGCACGATCCAGTGCAGCCCGATGGAAAACATCAGGATAGCAACAAGAAGAATGCGTGCGATGCGACGGAGCATGCTGAGGAAACGGCCTTGAGACAAAGAGGCTTGGCCGCGTGATACGGCGGACTGAAAAGAGTTGCCCCCGCCCGGATACCCACCGGACGGGGGCCTCTGATGAGAACGCAGCACACGCTGCGGAACACTGCTCACCAGAAAATGTGGCATGATCCCGGCGGGATCATGCTGGCTGCGAAGGTATAAAAAGCGGCTGCTCTCCTAGCTGGAGAGAACACGGTGCAGCAAGGCTCAGAACACGAAACGTGTGCCCACCGAGAGCGTGTAGTGCGGTGCCAACTGGTAGCCATTCAGATACTGATAAATGGGCAACTGGAAGAACACGTAATGGTACACATTCTTGGCGATGTTGAAGGTGAATCCAGGACTCACATAAATGGTGGTACCGCCGCTGTCTGCCGGGGAAGCGTACATGCCGTGATCGCGAGCGAGGAAGCGGGCATTGAACTGCAACTGCGGCACAAACTGCGGGAAATGGTGGTAGCGCAGGGCCACATTGGTGGAGAGCGAATTGCCTGGAATGTAACCTTCGCGGCTGGCCAGCGGCAGGTCAGCCACAGCTTGGGAGAAGTAGTTCCAGTCCTTGGCGATGTTGGCAAAATGGAAGGCACCCACGATCACATCCGTCGTCCCGGTGCCCATTTGCAGACCACGGTCCAGGGAATTGCCAGCGATGGGGCCGCCATTGAAGTTCTGACGAAATTCGCCGGTGGGGAGTTTCAATCCGAGCTGGAGGCCCAGGCTGCGGTTTTTCAGCAGCCCCATGAAACGGCCGATGACCTTGATATCGCCAAAGCCGGTCTTGCTGGAGGTGCCGGCATCAGTGCCGTCATAAGCGTTGCCGTTGGTGGCATGAGTACGATCAAGGTAGGGCAGTTGCACGTTGGCTCCCCAGGGGCCTTTGCTGTAGTCAAAGGTGAGGTTGAGGCTCTGGGTCTTGGTGTACAACTCCTGCTCATGGCCAGTGACGGGCCAGGCACTCGTCGTGCCCGAACCGTTGCGAACCTGATTTTGATTCAGCAAATCGTAGCGGAGGTCGAAGCGAAAGCCGTCATTGGCGGCTAGGCCCTGGCTTTCCCAGCCGGGGGTGTAGCCTGGCCCCAGCATGCAGCCGCAACTGGCGCAAGCCAACACGGCAGGGGCAGAGACGAGAAGGCACATAGCGGTCAAAACGACCAGCCAAGCACGGCGATGAGGAGGAACTTGAGGTGCCACAGTGGCACGGAAGGAAGTAGCAAAAGAGGTCATAAAACGAGGGTGAAAATGGGTATAGCGTAACAAGGGGGGCCGCAGAAATGCGCGGCATGCAGGGATGGAGATGCAGGGCGACAGCCCCGGGCAGAGTCGGACATCGGCTTTTCAAAAAGCCGCTAGGTCAAATCAAGCCAGCCCGCGTCGTGGCGGTGGTGTTTCCGGCAGTTCAGTGCGTCGGACTAACAACTCGTGCAGCGGCACGAATGAAAAGGCATCTGCTGCGGGAGCGACCAGGGTCGTGACCTCCACCAGCACGGCGTTGATCTTCTGCATGGAGTGCCCCGTTTGCTGCGGCTGCTCGGGGTTGGACCGGCGGCCTTCCTTGACCTTGTGGCACAAGGCGCAGCCGTGCTGCCCATCGAAGGTCTTCTGCACCGCCTCGATCACCGCGCCTTCACGCGCAAAGGAGATCAACATTCCCGTCCACGCGATGCCCTGAAGCAGCGCCCAGTGCATGCCGAGCGAAAGACAGATCGCCGCCACGACCACCAACCGCGCGATGCGCGGCAGCAGCGAGACTTGGGGGCGGGAGGACATGGTGCGAGTATGAGTGCGCGGCGCGCGGTGTCAACTCTGCTCAATGCGCACGAACACCAAGCGTCACGCGGCATGCTAGTGCGGCCAGGATGTTCTCTTAGTGGTTGACGCATCGTTGGTCTATCTTGAATGATGGGCTATGAGTTTTTATTCCATAGAGCTGTGTGCTGGCGGAGGCGGGCAGGCGCTTGGTCTGGAAGGTGCTGGATTCCACCACACCGCTGTAGTGGAATATGAGCCGCAATTCTGTACTACGCTGCGTCTGAACCGTCCCCAATGGAACGTGATCCAGCAGGACATCCGTAATTTTCAACCCGGTAATTTCGGCGACGTGGATCTGATTGCGGGAGGAGTGCCTTGCCCCCCATTCAGCATTGCTGGGAAGCAGTTGGGGAGCGCTGACGAACGGGACATGTTTCCAACTGCGCTCAATATTATCGCCAAGATCAAGCCACGAGCAGTCATGCTCGAAAATGTACAGGGCTTGGCGGGCGCGAAATTCAAAGATTACCGTGACGATCTGCTGAAGCGCTTTTCAAAATTGGGCTATGACGCCGAGTGGAGAGTGCTTCAGGCATCGGATTTTGGCGTACCTCAGCTACGCCCCCGTTTCATCCTTGTCGCGATGAAGCCAGATGACATGATGCATTTCGCGTGGCCCCGTGGTTCTGGAAACGCGCCCACCGTGGGCGAAACGTTGGTTGACCTCATGGGGATGAACGGATGGCTTGGAACAGAAGAATGGGTTGAGAAGGCGAACAAGATCGCGCCAACATTAGTGGGAGGGTCTAAAAAACATGGTGGCCCCGATCTTGGACCGACTCGCGCCAAGCGCCAATGGAGGGAGCTTGGTGTTGATGGCATGGGTCTGGCAGATGAAGCACCTGACGTTACATTCCCAGAAGACAAGCTGCCGAGATTGACGGTCCGGATGGTGGCACGAATTCAAGGATTTCCCGATGAGTGGCAGTTTAGCGGGAAGAAAACCGCCTCATATCGACAGGTGGGTAATGCGTTTCCGCCACCGGTGGCTCGTGCTGTGGGAAGACGCATCGTGGCGGCTTTCAAGCGTAAGCGGGTCTCCGAATTTGATGATCCCGTTGAATCTCAAATGCGCTTACTCGAAGAAACTAAAACAAAAAAGAAATGGCAAAGCAGCAAGGCTCCAAAGCGCTGATTCTCGCATATCTGCTGGATAACATCGGCAGAGTCGTTAACAGCAAACAACTTCAAGAAGCTTCAAATGGGGCCTCTGAGTGGGCACGTCGATTGCGTGAGCTTCGCGATGAAGAAGGATATCAAATCCTTTCTCACAAGGACAGCGCCGATCTAAAGCCTGGTGAATACATCTTATCGAGCGCAAAGCGGCGGCCAGCATTCAAACGTGATGTCTCGAAAGAAACGAAAGCAATCGTGTTGGAACGCAACGGTTATACATGTCAGATGTGCGGTGCCGCAGCGGGTGATCCTGATCCTTTTAATGCGAACCGAACTATCAGACTGACACTGGGCCACATCATCGACAAATCTAAAGGCGGTGAAGACATCCCTTCAAACCTGCGAGCGGTTTGCAGCAATTGCAATGAAGGACTCCAGAACGCTGCGCCAATGAAACCAGACCGCCTTCAATTGCTTTCGCAGTTAAGACGCGCGACCATCGAAGACCAAAAGGCTGTTCTCGAATGGATACTGCGCAAGTTCAAGCTGCGCGCTGTAGCTGACGAATAACCGGTTTGGGAATGAACCGCTGGGTCAAACGATGAAGCGGAACACAATCACCCGGCTCACTTCAGGGTCTCAAACCACGCCAGCAGATCGAGGATCTGTTCCGCCTTCAGGGCGTTGAGCAATCCCACCGGCATGGGCGAAGTCTCGGAGACGTTGCGCTCCTTGATCATCGCCTTGGCGATTTCTGTTTTGTCGGGAGTGAGTGGATTGGGCCGCAGCACCACGCGCTCGTCGTCCTCGCTTTCCAGGCTGCCGGTGATCGTTTTGCCATCGCTGGTTTTCACGGTCACGTAGCGGAATTTTTCGTCGATGAACTTGGAGGGATTCAGGATGTGATCCAGCAGGTCGCGGCGATTGAAGCGTGCGGACACTTGCACGAGGTCCGGGCCGAAGACGCCCGCAGGCAGCGTGGGGTCGTTGCTCACCTTATGGCAGAACACACACTGCGCACGGATGAGCGCATCCTTCGCGCTGTCGCGGCTGCGCGTCTTGGCATCCATCTTCACCAGCAGCGGAGCCAGGTCTTCCAGCGTCCAGTTCTTGAACGAGTGCCCAGGCAGCGCATGCGCCGAGAGCACGGCAGGTTTCGCGGGTTGGATCACCGCCGCAAGCTGCGTGGCCTCCTCCGGTTTCAGCGCCGCCGCCAACTCGCTGCGTGTGTCGCTGATCGCTTTGAAGAAGGTGGAAGCCCCGTTCATTTTCTCCGCCTTGTTCAGCGCCTCAAACACCACGCGCCGCTGCTCCAACGTCCAGCCCTCTTTGAGATAGCGCAGCATGAAGGGGTAGTAGAGCAGGTCTTCCGAGGTCGAGGCTGCTTGGAGAAGCGGCATCGTTTTCTCGATGACCGAGGGGGATTTCAAATAGACGAGCAGGCGGCAGAGTTCGCGGTTTTGCAACCGAGCTCCTTCAAGTCCAATCTCTCCTTCTGAGATCACCGGATAGTGTTCTTCCGTGCCCTTGAGCAGGCTTTCTCGATCAGTTTGATTGGGTTCGCCTAATCTTGCGCAAGCAATTGCGATGATCCGCAGGATCGCCAGTCGCTCGCGTGAATGGGGCAGGTACCAGGGGAAGTGAGTCGTAAGCCTTTGAAGAATAGAGGGCAGGTCTTCGTGGCTGCCGACGCGGGCCAATGCAAGTAATGCTGGTATGGCACGATGACGATCATCTTCGGCAAGTGCCTTTTTCCGCCATAGCTCGACAGGAATTCTCTCCAAGGCAAGGCGCGCAGCGTATTCAACCTGCGGGCCTTGCCAGCTAAGCAGGCGTTCCCAGACCAATTTTAACTCCGGCACTTTTTCATCCGAGAAAAGCACCGAATCTTGGAGTTCCATGAGGAGACGTGTTGATGTAGCGCCAGCCGCCCCAAGGTTTTCGTACTGCTCTTGGGTAGCCTCGCTCCCGTGATAAGATACTCGGTAAAGCCCGCTCTGAGTCCCTCGACCGCCAGTAATAAACCACATGGCTCCGTCAGGCCCGATGCAACCATCCGTGACATTGAGTGGCCTGCCAGAGACGAAGGTTTCCTGCCATCCTTCGTATCGTTTGCCATTGAACTGCATGGCCACCGCAATGATGCGCCCGTAGCTCCAGTCGAGCAGGTACAGCGCATTCTGATACTTCGCCGGGAACCTGGCTCCATACCCAAAATAAATACCCGTCGGCGAAGACAGCCCAATGTCGATCACGCTCGGCAGCGTGTCCGCATACCACGCCGGAAAACGTCCCGTACCACGTCTCCAGCCGAAGTCAGCTCCAGGCACAATCTGCAACACCCGCGTGGGCATGTACCACGGCGTTCCAACATCACGCTCCATGTCCGCATCAAAGGTGAAGAGATCGCCTTCGTGATTGAAAGCAATGTCCAGCGGGTTGCGCAAACCACCCGCGAGGAGCGTGACTTTGCTGCCATCGGGATTCACCCGCAGGATGTGTCCAGCAGGCAGTTCCACGTTGCCGTCGAACATGCTGTTGTCCCACGGGTTCGGGATGAGTTGATCGTTGGCGAAGTTCTTGAGCGGTGAATCGGGATCGAGGTTCTTTGGCAGCAGCACGTTGTTGCCATGCGCCACGTAGATGTCGCCATCGGGGCCGAGTTTGATGTGGTTGCGGCCGTGGCCCACGCCGCCTTCGGTTTTGACGAGCGGCTGGCGTTGTTCAAAGACGCCGTCGCCATCGGCATCGGTCAGGCGGAAGAGGGTCTTGGACACGTTGGCATTCGCGAACAGCGAACCATGCGCGTAGAGCAGGCCCCGGCATTCGAGCAGTTCGTCGTCGATGACTTCCAACTTCTGGTCGCCGCTGCCGCTGAGCGTGAGGCGCAGCAGGCCTTTCTTTTCTTTGCCCAGCGTGATGCGACCCTGGGGATCGAAGGCCATGGAGACCCACGAGTCTTCCCCGGGCTGCGCAGAGCGGATGAGCTCCGCTTTGAAACCCGGCGGCAGCGTCAGCGTGGCGGGGTCGGTGGCCTGGTTCTGCGCGCCGGGCTTGGCGAGCTGCCAGGAGTTGTAGGCGTCGAAGGTCTTCTTCAAATCAAAGGGGTTCGTGGCCGGGTCGGCATCGGTGGGGCCTGAAACCACGGCATTCTGCCAGGTGGCATCGGTGACGATCCAGCGCACGGCGGCGAGATCGCCATTGAGTTCCAGCAGCGCGGCGGCCTTCGCTTTGCCGGGCACACGCAGTCCGAGCTCGTGCGTTTTGCCATCGCCAAGCTGCCGCGTGAGGTCCGTGCCAGTCGCGGTCTCGGCGACTTTGAGGGTGGCGATGGGTTTGCCATCGAGGACGATTTCCACCGGGGCATCGCTGGCGGTGAGCAGCACCGCTTTGAGCAGCTTGCCCTCGTGCTTCACCGTCTGGGTGAAAGTCGCGCCAGCTTCGGGAGCCGTGAGCCACTGCGGCACCGGCGGGCTGTTGGCGAGCTGGGCGAAGGCACTGGCTGAGAGCAGCAGGAAGAGAAAGCAGCGAAACATGCGCAAAGAACGTCCGCAGGGGCGGCAGCCTGTCGGCGGAGATCAAAGTGGCTCGCTGCCGACGGCGAAGGTCACGTTTTGAAGCTGGGCTTGGTGCAGGG
>TBL_comb48_EPIDRAFT_1001671_pt1 | contig 16008 bp, 26 predicted proteins | sample TroBogEpilimnion_37_FD_10681 | JGI IMG/M metagenome (IMG submission 10681)
GAATTGAAGGATGTGCAGTTGAAACAAGCCCTGATGATTTTGTAAAAGGATACAACAAAGGTGTTAGCAAAGTATCCAGTCAGGTTAAACAGTATTTCGGAGTTGAAGAATGAACGAACGATTAAATGAACTCAGACTTGATGCTGGAATAGCACAACTCAAAGATGATCCACGATTAGTCGTAATTGACCGTGAAGGCAATGTAATTGATCCTTTGATTGGTTTGGCTAAGTTCGCCGAGTTAATTGTTCGGGAATGTGCTTATATTATGGACAAGGATGCTGATCATCCATTTGTTAGCCGTGGTAGTATTTTGAAGCATCATTTCGGAGTTGAACTATGAACGAACAAGTTACAGAATTAATGAAACAAATGCAGGAACTTTATAAGAAAATGGATAAAGTCCAAGAAATGTTAAATCTTATGGATGAGCAGATTATAATTCTTGAAAAAAACTATAATTTCGTCCCTGAAAAACCCGCAAATGTTTAATACCTATTGTAAGTCATTGATTTTGTTGGAATTATATTTCTTGACTTAATGTTGCCATTTCTGTATTATATACATATAGACTGAAACAACGGAGTTTTTATGACACAAGATTTACACGATGGCATTACAGCGTTGGTTGAGACATTGTACAATCACAAATCTTGTCCAAAAGATGTCACTTTTACTGTAAACACAAATGGTCGCAAGTATTGGCGCGTTGAATATCGTACTGATAATCAGCGTATTGCTATAGGTTTTATTGTTGCACAACCTACTAAAAAATTCAAAGTAGGCGACTTGTTAATGGCGTCTAGTTGGAATGCTCCTGCAACAAATTTTAGTCGCGGCAATGTTATTGATCGTGATTTTCGTTTAGTACGACCTTATGGTATTGGTTAATAGGAGTTGTTATGAAGATTAAATTTTACGCTGATCCTGGTCATGGTTGGGCTGCTGTCAAACGTGACGTATTAAACAAACTGGGTATTGCTGATAAGATTACGCCCTACAGTTATCAAAAAGGGAAAACTGTTTATCTTGAGGAAGATTGTGATTTGGGTACATTGCTTAAGTCATTGGAAGCAAATGGAATTTCTGTAGAGTTTGATGAAAAACACACTAACAACTACAGCCCTATTCGCAATTATGATCGCTATGAGATGGTTTAATGGATACTAATACAAAACTACAATGGCTAGGTACAATTTGTTTTTTGGAAATGTACGTTGTATCTAGTTTTTTTATTGAGTTGTATCCGCTTAATTTAGTGTTAGCAATAATGGGAACATTATTTTATCTGATGTGGAGTGTTCGAGTACGCAATAAACCACAGATGATTACTAACATTGTAGGATTGAGTATTTGTGTCGTAGGTTTATTTAAATATTATTTAGGAGTTTAACATGCCAAATTGGTGTAATAATACAGTTACTTTACGTCACGATGACGTAAGTAAAATTGAAATGATTATGGAAGAGTGTAAGAAAGAAGAAGAAACTGAACTTTTCCAAATGTTGCGTAAGCGTCCCGACGACCAAGATGATAATCGGTATGATTGGAACGTTACTAACTGGGGCACTAAATGGGATGTACACCCTGAATATTATGATCGTATAGATGATAATACTATACAACTTGGGTTTGACACGGCATGGAGCCCGCCACTTGCGTTGTATGAATACTTAACCAGTGAGGGTTATTTTGTCAAAGCAAAATTTCATGAATCTGGTATGTGTTTTGTAGGCGACTATGTAGATGGTGATACCGATACTTTTGAGTATGACAAATACTTAGATAGTTTACAAAAATTGCGTGACTACATTCCTGAAGATTTGTTTGAATATGCTAATCTAGAGGATCAACATATTTTTTATATGGAAGCACAGGAACATGCTAATCTAGAGGATCAACATATTTTTTATATGGAAGCACAGGAACGTGACTCTGAAGATGAAGATGAACTTTCCAGCGATGTAGAAGAAGTGTTTTCTGTTGAATTAGATGAGCAAGATCGTGCTATTTTAAACAAAGCATTTGCTGATTTAGAGGCAGAGACAGAAAAGGTTTTAGCAAAGAAGCCATCTAAAAAGAAACCTGCTAAGAAAAAGGTGTCAGCAAAGAAGACAACTAAAAAGAAGGTTGTTAAGAAAAAGGTAGCAGCAAAGAAGCCGGTTAAAAAGAAAGTTGCTAAGAAACCTGCTAAGAAAGTTGCTAAGAAAAAAACTGTTAAAAAAGTTAAAAAGTCTAAGGAGTAATTATGTTGTACAATGTACTTAGTTTTGTTTCAGGATTGATTGTAATGGACTTTTTATGGGCATGGAAATTGGGTATCCCCCAAGCACTTTACCGCAAGTATTTTAGTAAGGATTGCTAAGTCATTGATTTCATTGGAATTATAGTTGTTGACATTTGGGTACGGTATCTGTATAATATTCTTTATAGAGTGAATTAACGGAGTACGAAAAATGGCTTACATGAATCAAGAAAAGAAAGCGAAAATTGCTGCGAATCTCAAGCCCGTTCTTAAAAAGTACGGCGTTAAAGGTAGTCTGCGTGTTCGCAATCATATGTCTATCGTTTTAACTTTAAAGTCGGGCAAGATTAATTTTGAAGGTCGTGAGCAGGTAAACCCTTATTGGTTTCACGATCACTACGAAGGTGTTGCTAAGGACTTTTTAACTGAGGCGTTTGATGCGCTTAAGTCTGCCGATTATTATGATAATAGTGACGCACAAGTTGATCATTTCGACACTGCTTATTATTATAATATTGAAATTGGCAAGTATAACAAACCCTACACTGTAACTATCTAAGGATTATTATAATGCAATACTACATTTTAGTAAAGACCCAAGCCTCAAGCCCATATAGTATAACACGTGCTTACATTCAGGCTGATAGCCCGTTTACTGCACGTAAGTTGTTTGAGGCTATGTACGGGGTTGATCGTTTAATCGGGCCTGCTTGCCCATGCTAAAGAATTTTAATAGCAAAACACTTGACATTGGGTTGAGAGTTTGTTATCATTATATTGTACAGTTGATTACTGTACATTGTTTGAGATTGAATTTACTTAACTTATAATTGGAGTTTTTATGTTGAAGTTGTTTAAAGTTGTTGGTATTACTGTTCACAACGGTAATGCTAAGGTTCGTTTCACTGACGATTTAACTCGTCGGGTTAAACAGTTTACTAAAGGCGGCGCAACTCGCTGCGATTTTATTGAACTACCCGAACAGATGAATAAGGTTGATGCATTGAAATATATGTTATCTAACGCAAGCTTTCAGTCTGCTGAAGATCAAGCCACTATTAATGAGGCATTAACTGATCGTGAAAAGACTGCAAGCAAGGGAGAAGTCAAGGTAAAGGCAACTCCTAGCATTGACTCTATTAAGAGCCGTGCTAAAAAGTCTGTTGATCAGACTGTATAATAATAAAGAAAAGTCTAGTATTCTTCTAGCAAAAAGCCCGCGTTCTGCGGGCTTTTTTATATCCATTAAAATCAATAACTTACGTGCCAATAAAATCAAAGACTTGCAAATATCCTGTGTAAGACGATAAAATTAGGGGGTCGCTACGTATATAGCTACCCCCTGTCAAATCCTGTTATAAACGATTATAGACGGTTTTACGGCCATATAAATCAATGACTTAGACAACCGTCATAGAAAACCGTCACTTTTTCTTGCTTAAGAAGGTTCTGTAAGTATCTATATGTTACGTTGGGTCACTAACAGATTTAATAACCCAAAAATCACTGCTCATACTTGTGTTTTGAATTACTTGATAGGGCATATAAAAATAACCTCGATCACCCCAATTTGACCCCCAACTGTTTCTAACAATAAAACGTTGACTATTATTGTTATATCCTACTAACAATACACAGTGTCCACCTAATAATTTTTCTGTGCGTGTGTTAGGATAAGGCATCATGCCTGTGTTAGCAACAGTTTGACTTTCAAAACTGCTATATACATCAAAACCTATTACTACAGGAAAGCCGGCAGCCAATGCTGTCTGACAGGCAGATACATTGCCATTTGCTATACTTTGGTACAATGTTACTTTACGTCTTGCACCGTCCTGCACTGCTGCTACTGTAGGCGGTGTTTTAAATTTTGATATAGTATATGGCCATAAACTTTCTAATGGTGCGCCATATGTATAAGTTGCTTTGATACCATCACGAATATATGCACCGCTATCATAGTTTACAGTACCTTCAATTAATCTTTCATAATAATATATAAACATACGACTTACTTGTGTTTGCTTATTATTGTATCGTCTATCCATATATTCAATACAACCTGCAATTGCATTACCGGTGCAACTTCCCAATTGTCCTTGATCATCAACAGGGCTACAATACGCACGTAAATCTATTACACTTGGTGGGGTTGAAATTGGTGGCAAATCTAAAGGTATATCTCTAGTATCAACAGGTTGTCTAGCCCAATGATATTTGGGAATACGCATTGGAGAAACTGGAGGATTATAATTACTAGGTGCTATTTTTGAAATACTAGGATCGCTGTTAGCATCGATGATTTGTTTATTTTGTACTGGCATAAGTTGTTTGCCTCCTGTAAAATTTATTTTTAACATCTGTAATTTTCTCCTGTTATTTAAAATTCATAGCATTATGACAAACCATATCTACTCTTTAGCGAATAGTAGTTTTGTAAAATTTCACTATTGTTTAATGCTCTACCGTAAACAGATACAACACTAATATCCCCGTACCAATAGTTGTCACCGTACGCAACATTTTCACCGCCGTTAGTGACCCACTGAGCAAATGTTTGTCCCGGGCTAGTACCTACTGGCTGACCATTGAAATAGTAACTCACTAAACCACCGGTAGTCTGAGTAACTGCGATAGAAAACCATTGATTGGTTGATAGAGATAAGTTGTTAGAGAACCCACCACTATCAGACACCAAACAAACCCTTGTAGTAGTAATAATTTTGTTGTAGTTGTTCTATTGTTAGTTTTATGTTGTATAACTCTAAGTTAGCCACATAGCCCCATGGTTGATCATTGGCACTTTGTATATTGCCCATTGCATACTCAAAAATAATATTGCCTGTGGGTCCTGCATTACCTGCACCCATTGTTGCTCCTGAGCCAATTACTACGCCTGATCCTATGTACATATTAAATCCCTTTTGTTATCTATATTTAGTTTACCAACTAATTGTACCTGTGATTTTTGACCAAATGTTTGTTGCCACACATATGAATAAGTTGCCTCCTGAATCATATGCTACTTGACCTTGTACACCAGACGATGTATTGCTTACTGGTGCAGTGGTCCAACTGATGGGTACATTTGTTATGTTGCTACCATCACCTTTTAAGTATTGAGCACCGATGACATTACTATTAGCAAAGAAGTCAACATTGGTATTGATTCTACCATACTGACTGAATGCCATGTAACTTGAACCCCAAGTGATATTACCAACTTCTTGATGGAAATTTATAACCCCACCAAACATGTCAATGTCGCCGGGTATAGTCAGTAGACCGGTTGTATCAAATATCCAATTTTGTTCTGAACCTGCTTTGTTAGCATGAATGATAACATTACTAGCTGCCATCAAATCAGTATTAGTATTTGTTATCGCAAGTCTATCTTGTCCGGCTTGTTTGACATAGAAATTGCTATTAGCACTCAATGTCATGTTAAGACCACCGTCTACTTTCAAACTACCGTTGTTGTCTGTGCCATTGTCGCTGAATACAATACTGCCATTGTCACTTGCTGGTACAGTTAATAAACCTGTTGTAACATTGCCTGTTGTAGTAATTGTATTGCTACCATAATTTTCTAAGAACGCAGCAACATTGCTGTTACCATAAGTACCGGATCCTAATGAAACCTGTTGTCCATTAGCATAATTAACTGAAAATGTGTTGCCTGGCAATACTAAATTACCACCTGCATCAAAGTTCCAACTATAAACATTTGGAGCTCCATTGCCTACATTGATTTGAAAATCATATAATCCATTATATGTTATTGTAGCGCCACTTGGTATGTGTAATCCGCCAGTTGATGCATCAAAAATCCATTCATTTATTTCTGCATTTACAATAACATTTCCGTTGGCATTAGGAATAGTTACGTTACTATTACCATTATAAATTTTATTTGCTGTGCCACCATTGCTTAATGGAACTTGCATACCGTTAGCATAATTAATAGCAAATGTATTGCCTGGGAGTGTGAGGTTACCATGAATGTCAAATTTCCATGTATTGCCATAATTATTTGTGATTATTTTTATATTGCTTGCTGACAATATACTACCATCAGTTGGTGTACCTGTTACGTTACCTAACGAAATATCTCCTGGCGCAAATAATGTTCCTGTACCTGCATCAAATGTCCAATCGTAACTATTAACACTTATTCCAAGATCAGTGTCATTACCTGAAAAAAATGTTGTACTTGACCCACTAATATAAACTGTTGAGTTACTAGGTAAAGTAAAATCACCTTGGCTATCAAACAACCAACTATATGTTTTAGAGTTAGCATTATCGTATGTTTGTAATGTGATCGATTCTAATGTATTTGCTGTACTAATTACTGTATTACTAAATTTTATATTGTCTGTATTTGCAACTAAGTTTGATAATCCTCCACCATCTCCAATAAAATATCCAGCACTAATATTGCCTGTGGCATTCATATTAGTTGTGCGCAATGAGTAATTACCGGCATCCCAAATTAAACTAGTGCTTGCACCAAAGTTTCCGCTTTGATTAAATTGAATTTGTGCATTAGCACCAGCTGGGTAATTAGTTACGTTTCCACTTGCAGGTAAAGCCCAGTTTAAATTACCATTGCCATTTGTTTGTAAAAACTGACCGTTGTAACCGCCTGTAATGGTAACATTTGAAACAGGTCCTAAATTAGCGACACCCGCCATTGTTAAATTTGTTAAATTTCCTACACTTGTAATTAAAGGTTGTGCTGCATTAGTTACAGCATATGCAAAATTAGCAACATATGCAGGTTGTAAATTAGCACCTGCTTGTGTTAAAATATAATTACCTAAGTTTCCTAATGAAGCCGAATCAGTTGATACTACACCTGTAGTTTGCACAACTGGTAATATAGTTGAGGCTGTAAACGCATTTCCTATTGGGGGTAATTCACTTATTGTTATTGTTGTATTTGCCATTCTTTTTATCCAAATGTAACTCCATTATTTCCAATGCAGAACCATTTATTGTCGATATATTGTAATGTACATCCTTGACCAATAGCACTAAATGTTGCTGTGCCTGTACCACTACTCTTCCATCCTGCATTAGAAACAGTGATAACCATGTCACCACCGTGTGTAACCATCATAAATGTTTTAACTTGACCTGCTGTGCCTGTTGCTAATGTAGCTGTACTTGAACCTGATGTTGTAATGTAACTAGCAGTCACACTTAAGTTAGCAGCATTTCCATTTGTTAAATTTCCACTACTAAATCCAATTGGAGATTCAATGTCGATAGTTCCTGTTGATGCTATTGGACTACCAGTAACATTCAATGAAGAACTTGTTACACCTACATATGTAACTGTGCCACCTGTTACAGGACTTGATATTGTAACAACTCCTGAGTTACCGCTTAATTGTATGCCTGTACCAGCACTTAATGCGGTAACACCTGTGTTAATTACAGTAAATTGATAATTTCCATTACTACTATTATTTGTGACGGCTATGCCTGTGCCTGGAGTGATACCTACGTTAGCAATAGTAGCTCCATTTGCTGCTTGTGTTATTCTACCAAAAGAATCTACTGTAACAGTAGGGTTTGTATATGTTGCAGCATTAACTCCGCTTAATGCTAGGTCAATAGACATTGATCCTGAACTTACTATTGGCGAATTTGTAACTGTTAATCTTGTATTTGAAACTGGGGTTAATCCTACACTTGTAACAGTTCCACCTGATCCATTACCTCCACCATTTGAAGAAATTGTAATATTTCCTGTAGTTCCTGATAATGTAATTCCTGTACCAGCATTTAATTGCGTAACTCCAGTGTTAGTAATTGTTACGGTATTACTAGTAGTATTAGCAACTGTACTAATACCATTTCCCCCTACAAAGGTACTATATGGGCTAGCATAGTTTGCTAATATGTTAAAATTGGTGTTTGCTTTAGTAAAAGCAACATATAATGAGTCACTTCCTACAGATTCGTTAGGTAACCCAACATTAATAGTCTGAATATTTGCAATGGCCATAGATCAATCCTTATACTGTATTTATCAGTAGGGAGTGAAAGAACTACCGCATCCGCAGGTGCTTTTGGCCTTGGGGTTTTTGATTGTAAAACTCTCGTTGAGCAGTGTTTTTTTAAAATCTACCTCTGCCCCTTCAAGATATTGCGCTGAAATTGAATCTATAAGTACACTGATTGGACCAGCTGGAATTTCAAAATCATCATCGTTTTTGCTTTCTTCTACGGCAAACCCATAATTGAAACCAGAGCAGCCGCCCCCTTCAATATACATTCTAAGTCTTGCGTTTGGACCTTCTTCAGACAACACTTCTGAAATCTTTTTGATTGCTGATTCAGTTAAAGTAATCATACACTTATTTATTAGAATTATGACTGTTGTGAGATATTCTTTTCAGCTTGCAACCTATAATTCATAGTAGGATTGTCAAATGTCCTGCAAGTTTTCCCGCAATAGGCTAATTTATCATCGGTATCTAATTTATTGAAAACTAATTCATCTAGTACAGTATCGTTTAAAATGTCAATTAAACTACGCACATGTATATTAAATTTATCTAAACCAATTTCACCTAATTTATTAATTAAACTTATTTTATCTATTTCAGGAATTATTGTTTTATCTAATTGTAATTGACTAAATGCGCTACCTATAAAACAACAAGGAAATACATACCCATCATGTGAAATAAACAAATTAGTTTTTACACTATTGTTTTCTCTTATTATACTTATACACTTAATAGGGAATTTTTTGACTTTATCTTCTTCAATTTTATGTTCAGCACTTATAGGTAAAGGCACTTTGTCCATTATATCTTGAGATTCATAAGTGCTTTTAGGAAAAACTGTAATAACTTCTTCAATTGGTTTTTCGGATATCGAATCAATTGGTGGCAGAGATTGATTTATTTTTAACTTACCCCAGCGGTCAATTAAGTCTTGAAATTGATCTGATGTAAATTCAGTGTTCAATAAATCTCTATATCCATCAGTATTCTTTTTAGATAGATAATGCAACATAACTCCGTTGTTATTAGTAACTGGTTGTATTTCTTCCCCGTTACTTTCTCTAACATTTATGACATCAACCCCTACATCTTTGCACCAATCAACTACTGCAGGCAAATTACCTATGTTTTGATCCCAAACTATAAATTGGACCATTAATATGCCTTCTTTAGTTTTGCTTTTTGCAAATGCACGGATGTTTTCATCGACACGATTAAATTTTACATTTACTCTATGTAACTCATTAATACCATTAGTGCCGTCAACTCCAAAAATCATTTTCACACCTAATCTACCTAATTGAGCATATTTGTCTGGACTACCTATGCCGCCATTGGTATTGATGTTTATCCCACACTGATTTTGATTTACTTTAATAAATGATACAATATCTACTATATCAGGATTAGCCATTGGATCACCTAAATTACCACAAAAGGTGATTTGTTCAATCCAATCAATATTTTCTAAAGTTTTTTGTACTTGTTCAACTGAAGTATAAGTTTGTTTAAAATTTAATAAACCTCTGCCCGCACTTTTTCTAGTGCAAAATGGGCACATAGCTTGACATGCGCTACTGATTTCCCAGTGTATCGAATGTAAGTTTGTACTATTGGTCATAGGTCAACTATAAACTTTTACCCCAGCGTGTGCTGATAACGTTCCAGTTGATAATCTTCCACTGTTCTTTTAAATACTTTTTCTTATCACTGCCATAGTCTAAAATCCACGCATGTTCCCACCAGTCAATCAATAGTAATATATCTGGTTTAACTTCATGGTTTTTAATTGTTTTAATCTCGCCACTATCACTCAAATAAACCCAACCGCTACCCTGAATTTTCATGGCAACATCTTCTACTTTATCTTTAAAAGTATCATAGTCGCCATGATGTCTATTGATAAAACTCAATATTGGCCCATTGGGTTTGTTATTATCTCTCACTTCACGGAACTGTGGAAATAATGTGTTATGTAAAAAAGCCCCAGCATAGTTAAAGTCTCTGTCGCCTTCTTTATTATTGTATCTTTTTGCATAGCCCTTAGCGAGATGTTCATAGTGTAAATCAAGGGTGGCTTTGGAGAGTACAGGACTGACTTCGCTTTCTGTAAAGTTAAGAGGTATGATTTCTATGTCCTGGGGCTTGGACTTTGATTCCAAAATTGTAATAATATCTCGCATTAAGATATTTATCAATTTCTTTTTAGCGCCCTAGTTATATTTAGAAAATTTTGTTCAGGAATTATCCTATAATTTTTGATTTTATTATATAAATCAATCATTAAATCGTTGTTAGATTCTATACCAAAATGTTCATCTCTGGCAAAATCCTTTCTTATAAATTTTACAACTTGATCATTGCTATCAAAGAAGTCTTTTTCATTTTCTACATTGGCAGCACTTACATGGAAAACAGGTATATTGTAAGATTTGACTTTATATTTTGCCAAATATGCTGCTGCTTCAAAATATTTCAATTCGTTTCCGGCTATCATAAAATTAACTATTTCACTATTGCTATGTAATGAAAACATTTCTAACCTTTCAATAGTTTTAACATCTTTGTATTGATTAAAGGCAATAGATGCTGCTCGTATCCAATAAGGCCATTGAAACACAATATATTTTGGTTTTTTGTGAGTGTTTAACCACACCGTTAAATTATGTATAGCGACATCTATACCAGACCCACCCAATGCTAAATTATAATAATCGCAATTTAATTTTTTACTTAAAGTATAAGCATACGTTTTTTCTAATTCTAACCCTACACCTTCGGTGTGACTACATCCTACAAATAATATATAGTTGTCATAATTAATATCACTGGCATTTTTACAACGATGACCGTAACTATTTCTTTCATAAGTTATTTTTACATTTCTATAATACCAGTCGAGTGGTTTGGTTTCTAAATTTTTTTTAAAAAGTTCTTCAGAGTCAGAACCTGAAAATACTTCGGTTTTATTATAAGGATTGTAACCAATAAGTCCATTAGGATATAATATCATTACAATCTCCTTGTAATTCTACCCTTCGACAAATCATATGGACTAACTTCAACTTCTACTCTGTCACCCAATAAAATGCGAATTTCATGTTTACGCATTTTACCACTAATATACCCTAATAGTGTATGTCCGTTTTCTAATACTATCTTAAAAGTTGCATTGCGTTGGACATCAACTACTTCGCCTTGAAAGTGTATACCTGTTTCTTTAGCCATTATTTTTTAAGGATGTCCCACATCTTTTCTTTTTCTTTAATTTGGCTTTCAAGTTCTTTATAACGACGGCTTAATTCACGTAGTTCTTCGTACTTACTTTCAAGTTCTTCATTAGCATGATATACGCCTAAACGTTCTTCTAATCGTTCTAGTAATTCTAATAAACTTTTGCCTTTAATTTTTACATCGCCTTCAAAATCAGCATCGCCTTTTACATGTAATTTAGTTTCAATATTGTTATTAGTCCAAGTTCCTGTTGTAAAATTGTATCCTGGAGCAACAGTGTTTGGCATAGTGTACGGGAACCCATAAGTAGGATTTGTATTTGTTGCAATAGCGACAATACTAGCACTGCTCCCAAAATTATAATTTTGATATGTGCCTGTTGGCCCTATACTTGTGTTGTCTGTTATATTCATAATTTAATTTATTTTTTTCAAATAGATTTTACCCTGATCATCAACGCTAAAACTAACGTCGGTGCCTTCTTTCCATCCTAGTTGATCTAGTAGGGGCTTAGGAAGAGGAATGAATAAATCACCTGACTCAGGATCCTCTTGTGTAATAATTTCATAACGGATTTTTTCTTTACCGGGTTTTAATTTGTTCATATAGTATTTAATTAAACTATCTTAACCCAATAAATTTACCATGCACGACATGACCAATAACGTGCTTTCCAACGTGGTCCCGGGTTCTTACAATTATGTCTTGCACGAAAACTTTTACGGCGTTTTGGATTGCTTTTCTTAATACGCATTTTCTTATCGCCAAAGTTTACTTTAACGATTTTACCATTTGGTTTACGTACATATACTTTAGATTTTTTGACATCACCCTTCATTGGCTTACCTAATGGAACTGTACGACCATGATATTTGGCTTCATCCATTTTGTCTTCTATTTTTTTAATTTCAGCATTTTTGTATGAAGAATTTTCTTTTTTAAGACGTTCAGCCTCTTCACGTGTATGCACTGCTTTAAGTAATCTACCATTCATGTACAATCCATGAGTGTCGCTTTTATCGTATGCTGATGGTATTTTTTTCTGTGCGTTTTCGCTCATTTTAAATGAACCGGCACTGCTTGCATCACTACCTGTACCCATGCGCATTTGAACATGAGGTTTATCTTCGTTTGTAGCTTTTAATTTTGCTAAAACAGCTTTCTTTAATTCTGGATCGCTGTTTAATTCAGGCATTTTAGCAATATCTGCTAAACGTGCCATGTCTTCACGTATGTCATCATTATACATATGACTTGTTAATTGATCTAATTCTGGACTTAATTTTTTACCTGTTTGATCTGCTTTGCGCAAGAATGCAGGACTATCATAATCTGTGCGATCTTTTTGTGGTCTGTCTTTTGCTGGCGTGTTTAATCCACTATATTTTAATAATTGATCAAATGCTTCGTCAGTTTCTTCTTTGTTTACTTCTTCGGTAACTTCTTCTTCATTTTCTTCTATTACATTATTATATTTAATAATTTCACTTTCTGTTAATTCTTCAAAGTCTTCAAGAATGAAGTTTTCACGTAATATATTAAGAGTTGTTTCATCGGCTTCTACAATGATGCTTTCGTCATCACAGGCTACAACACCGGTTTCTACTAACCATTCGTCACCGTCTTCGCCTAATTCAAATGTGAAAGTATCACTAGCTTCCATAAGTTCGCTACTTTCTTCAATATCACTAAGCATATCCATTAAACTTTTTACATCATTCATAAAATTACCCTGTTTAATTTAGTATTTATCGTATATTTTTCTAAGTTGAGATAGTGCTTGTTCAGGATTTTCGTCACGGTAAAGTACCCCTATACCGCCCGCAGCTTCCCAACGTCTAATGTTTTCTTTATGATCGTCTACTAATACATTAGGATGCCCGCCTTTCATTGCTAATCTTTCTTTATCGCCCCTAAATAATGCTGTATCTTTCATAGAAGGATTATGGTTACTTAACCACTCTAGTTTTCCCTTGATACTAGCCTCATTATTACCTCTAAGAGGGGCACTTAGTATAGTAGTAGGAATTTTGTTAGTTTCCAAAAAGCTTAGTAGTTTATTACAGTTAGGAAGAACGGGTAGTGTAGCAAAAAACTTCTCAATAAACTCTGGACCACGTGAGTTTAAATCGTTGATTTTTCTTTCGCGTTCAGGTTTGTCCCCTAGTTCTTTGTAACGTTCTTTGCCAAAAAGCTTTGCCCATGCACTAAAAAAGTCACATTGGACACCGTCCATGTCTAGGTATAAATGTGGGGTAGTTTGAAATTCACTAAAACGCATCTAGTATTTATTTTTTCCAGACAATAAATGTCATATAATCTTTTTCGTTTTCAAATTTAAAGCTATAACTACCTGCTTGTTCCCCAGCTATATTAATTACATCAAAGTTCCAGTCATATTCACAATTATTTTGACACCATTCAATAATAGGTTTTAACTGCCCATATGGTAAATCAATAATTGTTTCAAATTCGGTTTTGATAATTATTCCTTGATAAGTCTAGCTTTATCTGGTTGGTCTTTCCAAGTCGCTGCATCGGGCAACGCATCTTTCTTTTTAGTGAGTACAGACCATTTTTTTGCTAATCTAGCATTTAAGTCAGCCCAAAATTGTAAGTTTGGTACATTTTTATCATTGTCTACAACAATGGCATCTACAGGGCATTCGGGAATACAGACCCCGCAGTCAATACATTGATCAGGATCAATTACTAAAAAGTTTTCACCTTCATAAAAACAGTCTACTGGGCAGACTGCTACACAATCAGTATGCTTACAATTAACGCAATTTTCTGTAACTATGTGAGTCATAGTAATCCTATTTATTCTCTGCAGTAATTGGGTTTAAATTTCCCTCATGTAAAAGGAACCATTTATTATCGTGCTTTATAAGCGCAACGTTTACATTTAAATATTCAACTAATTTTTTGCTACATTCTTCAAGTGTAGAACCCTGAACAGCAAATTTATTATCTTGTGCTGTTTTGTAAACATAGATTACATTGTTGATTGTTTCAGTATTAAACAATTCATCTTCAATATGTTCAACTTTAGTTTCAGGTTCATCATCAAGGAACTGCATTTTGCTTAGAAAAACTTTTTGTTGCTTTTCGTCTAACATTTCGCAAACTACTTCACTAGATTTTCTAACTCCCCAAACATAACCGAACAAGAAAGTAAAAATAAGTAATACCGTTAAAATTATCAAAGTTACAATTAACATGTGTTTATCCTATGTTTTGTGTGAAAATCTATTATAACATATTTACTAATAAAATCAATAAAAAAACGGGGCAGAATGCCCCGTAATAATAGAATGTACTTTTAGTTATTCTTTTATAGTCTATTAGACTAAGCCAGCAGACAATGCTTTGTAACCTGCGGCTACAACTGCACGACTTGGGGCACCTAAACGATACTTGGTAGTAACGCGACCCTTTGTGTCTGTGTGACGATTAGCGTAAACAGCGAAACCACTGAAACGAAGATCGCTTACTGTTGCGGTTGGGTTAGCAATACCGAAACGTGTTGCGATTTGTTTTGCAGTCAACTGTTCACCATTTTGTAATGCCTCGACGAGGCGAGCTTGTTTTGTCATCATTTTTCAATTTCCTTTATATTGTTCGATGCGTTTTAAACATCGTGAGATCATAATACTAAAATAATCAAACACTTACAAGTCTTACGGGTAACTATTTGATAGTTAATTACCCGATATCAATAATTTTATTGATATCCCAACCAGTGTCTTCATAGTTAGCATAGCCACGTGGGTTACAAACAACACGACAGTCACCAATCTTGTAATCAAAAGGATGATGCGTATGACCATGTGTCCACAACTCAATATATGGATGAGCAAGGATAAAGTCTTCTAAGTCACTATAGTATGCGCCATTCATAATATAATCATCACGATATTGTTCCGCAACACTTTGAATGCTTGGGCAATGATGTCCTACAACAACATAACGCCCAGGCTTTTGTACAACACTACGAATATAGTCTAGTGTCTCTTGATGACGCATGACAACATCAGTGCTACTAATACGGCGGTAACTTTTTTCGTCATTGCGAATTAAATTAAAATCGTTAAGATAGCCTGGAATTTGCGCCATTGTATCTTTATCTAACTTATTCATGTCGGTCCAAAGTGTACCGCCAACAAATGTTACATCGTCAATAGTATGACTATCATTTTCTAAAAATGTAATATTTGGGTAGCGAGCAATTTCTTCACGTAGATAAGCAATGCCCTTATGCCATTTGCCATGATAAAATTCATGGTTACCTGCAACATAAATCACATGTGGGAATTCATCATTACAACGCTGTAAGAAATCACGAAAACGACTGGCTTTAGCATTAGTCATAAATGCTAATGTGTCAATTACATCTTCGGGTTTATGATCGTGCAATGTTTGACTGATTAAAATATCGCCGCTAAGGATCAGCACATCCACACCATTATTTGGAATATGGATATCGGCAAATTCTAAATG
>TBL_comb48_EPIDRAFT_1001680_pt1 | contig 15961 bp, 18 predicted proteins | sample TroBogEpilimnion_37_FD_10681 | JGI IMG/M metagenome (IMG submission 10681)
ATTCCCGATTTCGACCCCAAAACCGAAGTTGAAGTGAGACTGGCCGCCACCCCTCTGGGTGAGACTCATCACGCGTAAAAAGTGAGCTTTCTGGTTAGACTTTGACCATGTCGAGCGACTCTCAAAACGCTGGAATTCCGCTTCATATCGCGGTCTATTCTGATGATTCGACGGTTCGACAGTCGGTCATCACGGCGCTTGGCGAACGTCCTAGCCAGGGACTTCCGGAACTCCGCATCCACGAGTTCGCGACTGGCCCAGCCCTCCGCCAAGCGATTTCTGCCAAGAAGAAATTTGATCTCTTTGTTTTGGATGGGGAATCAACACCCGAGGGTGGAATGGGCATCGCCCGTCAATTAAAGGATGAGATTTTCAATTGCCCGCCGGTGCTCCTTATCGCTGGTCGAGTTCAGGACAACTGGCTTGCCTCCTGGTCCCGAGCTGACGAAGTCGTCATGCACCCCATCGACCCTTTCACATTAACCGCCAAAGCAGTTGCTCTCTTGTCGAGCACTCGCGTGGTTGCCTAGTGCTAACTAGCGCACGCTAAGCGGACCACGTCATGACTCCTGACTCCCCGTGGGCCCAACTCCATAGCCATCTCCAATCCGGCAAAGAGCTCACTCCGCAGCTAGCNGCCTTCGTTATGGGCGAGATCCTCGAAGGTCGGGCGAGTGATGAGTCGATCAAAGAGTTTCTATTGGATATCAAGACTAAAGGTGAGAGCGCCACAGATATCACGTTGCTGATCGAGCAGATGTACAAATATGCGCTGCCCATCCACGTCGCGGATCGGGCGGTCGACATCGTGGGTACGGGCGGCGACGGATATAACACCATCAATATTTCAACAACGGCGGCGATGGTTATCACCGGGGCCGGCGCGCGAGTTTTGAAGCATGGTTCACGAGCGGCGTCTTCCAAGTCCGGATCGGCCGACGTTCTCGATGCACTTGGCATCAACACGACTTTGATTGGGCCCGAGGTTGAAGAGTGCGTTCGGCGAATAGGCATCGGGTTCTGTCTTGCGACGGTCTTTCACTCTTCGCTCCGTCATGCGGCCCCTGCTCGAAAGGCTTTGGGCGCGCCCAGCATCTTCAATATTTTGGGCCCACTCGCCAATCCCGCACGTCCGAAAGTGACTGCGCTCGGGGTCGCCAATAAGTCAGCTCTTCCGATGATGGCCAAGGTTTTGATGGATAGAGGCGGCGAAGGATTCGCATTCCGAAGCGAGGACGGCATGGACGAGTTATCGCTTTCGGCGCCAACGACCGTTATCTCTTTTGGAAATGGCGAGATGTCTTCGTCAGTCTTTGATCCGCGTGATATCAACATTGAGCCCGCACCCGTTGAAGCGCTGGTCGGTGGCGACGCGATTCATAACGCTGCAATCATTGAGGAAATTCTTCAGGGCAGTAAGGGGCCGCATCGAGAGGCCGTACTTCTCAACGCGGCTATTGGCATCGCAGCGTTCAAGGGCGATCGAGAGCTAGGAATTACTCAGCAAATTGCGAATGGCTATGTCGCCGCTACTCAGGCGATTGACTCGGGGAAGGCGTGGCAGGTTTTGCAGGATTGGCGCGCGGTGACCAACGAGTTGGTGTCTGCACGACCCGCTTAACAAAGGCAATCAAATTCTCGGCGGTGGTTATGTCATGGCCGCCCAACCGTTCGATCAATCCATGTAGGACTTCGACAGTAGCCTTCGCGTCATCGAGCGCTCGGTGATTGGGAGAGACCTCCGTATTAAAGAAGGCCGCTAACGTGCCCAATTTGTAATTTCTAATCTCATCTCTGGTGACAAGTAGGCGCGCCAGACTGACCGTGTCGACGGTGCGGTACTTGGGCCATTCGATATCAAGGTCCTTTGCGGCCGCCTTGATAAAGCTCAAATCAAATGGCGCATTATGTGCGACGACTATCGTCTCAGTGGGATCACCAAGAAAGGTTAAGAATTCATCGAAGACATCATCGATGATGGGTGCGCCAATCAGCATGTGGTCGGTAATTCCCGTCAGCTCCGTGATGTAAGACGGGATCGCCATAAGAGGATTGACGAAGGTGGAGAACTCGTCGACAACAACGCCACCTCTTACCTTTACGGCGCCTATTTCAGTGATTCCAGAGCCGTTGGTCGGAGATGCTCCGGTCGTTTCCAGGTCAACGATGGCGAACGTAGTTTCATGCAATGGAGTTCCCAGGTCGCCAAATTCTGGTTGCCAGTTCTCTTTGATTTCTGGCCGCCAGGAACTCATGGATAAAAGGTAGAGCAGTCGGGTGACTGACTCAGCGAGTTCCGGGGCGCGGCACGGTGAGGACTTTGAAAGGTGTGCTTGTCTGAGCCGTGTAGTTGGCGTCAGTAGGTACCAGCTTGGCGGTTATTGAATTAACTCCGTGCAAAGAGGGCTTCCAATTGCACACCGCGGTGATTGGCCCGGCGCCCGTGGTTGCAATGTTTCGACAATTCGGAACAGGCTTTCCCATCGAATAGAAAGTGACTTTTCCTGAAGTATTGACCGTTGCAGTTATAGCGATGGAAGTTCGATAGACCGCGGAGGTTGCGGAGCCCGTCAGCGAGAATGCAGAAAAGCTGGCTGCGTTTTGAAGCACAGTGAGAGTGAGTGGCGAAGATGTCACGGTAGAAATTTCCCCCGTGGGGCTGGTATCGGTAATGACCATTCGAAAGAGATTGTTGTTATAACTCGGGAGATCTGGGGTAAATGTGTAACTAGCGCTTGTTGCGCCAGTTATAGCCGTGTAAGTAGAACCGCCGTTATTACTTCGGTACCACTGCCATGTGCGCGTAAATCCACTGACGGTGCCTGTGTCGGAAATCGTGGTCGGGGAGTTGTGAAGAGTCGAAAGTGTTGGATTTACTCCATAGTTTGTAGGCGTTATGTAACGAACGACGACTATGCCCGATGCGCCGGAGCCCGATGTACCGTTTGAATAGTCGCTGTAGTTTGAAGGCGTGGCCGAAGCGGTGGTTGAACAATTCGCGCTGGTGCAATTTCCAAACCCCGCACCGCCACCACCGCTACCGGGCGTGATTCCGGACCCGGCGACGATCGCGACTGCTGCGGAAAAATCTGAAGCTCCTCCATGTCCACCAGCACCACCAACCGTGATGGTGTCGATTCCGTCCGCGCATTGCCCGCCAGCGCCAGCAGGAGACGCACTGCTCAATGAGGTACCACCACCGCCACCCGCGGCATAGCAAACCTTGGATCCAGTAATCAGATTGAAGAGCCCAGCACCGCCTTTGCCGCCGACGCCGTTGTAGTTAGTAAAGCTGCTATCCGTTGATCCAGTAAGCACTCCTGCATATCCAGTTCCGTTGCCGTTTGTAACCGTGCTTGACTCGCCAAAAGATTTCGCGCCACCGCCGCCGCCACCAGCCCAGCCCATGGGGACTTGGCTACCAGAGCCAGCGCCGCCAACATTTCCGAGAATATTTGATGACACGTAAGTTGAATCCAGCTGGACTCCAACGGCTTTGGAATACAGCGCTCCGCCACCGGATCCATACGGCTGGTTTGTGGCTAAAGGCGCTCCGCCATTACAACCTGAACCACCGGCACCTCCGCCACCATCAACTTTTGTGTTACCAAAGACGCTATCTCCGCCATCAGTAGGACAGCTTGTGGTCGTGACGTTTGCGCCACCGCTTCCAACCGTAATCGTTTCCGGACCGCTCACCACGAAGCCAGTGCCGAAGTAGTAGCCACCCGCGCCGCCACCGCCACCGCCACGAGGTCCGCCGCCACCGCCACCGCCAACAACCAGTACATCTACCTTTGTGACGGAGCTCGGTAAAACTAACAAGCAGTTTGTTGAAGTGTTCGTGAACGTATCTACCGTGTACATAACGCCAGCTTGTTCGCCAGACGGATATTGAGAATATGTTCCGGATCCCATGTGGGTCGAGGTTGTGTAATCGGAGCTCGTGCATGTCGGTGCGGCGTGCGCAGCGGGGGAGACGAACGAAAGAAATCCAGCAACTAGTGCAGCGAGCGCCATTCGCGATCGCATTTGGATTTTCACGGCATAAATATAACGGTTGAAGAGATTTTGATAGATGTTGCTGGTGGACCGTACTGGGATCGAACCAGTGACCCCCACAATGTCAATGTGGTGCTCTACCGCTGAGCCAACGATCCTTGCTGTCTTACTTGAGAAATCTTACCCGACTAATTAGCGCGTCCGAAATCGTCTTCTACACGCTCAATATCGTCCTCGGCGAACGAGGTGCCGGTCTGGACCTCGATGAAGATGATTTCTTCAGTACCCGTGTTGGCCAATCGGTGCAAAACCCCAACCGCGAATTCGACAGTATCGCCGGGTCCGACTGGTGACTCTTTACCATCGATGGTGACGACGCCGGTACCTTGCACAATGAACCAGTGCTCGGCTCGGAATTTGTGTCGCTGGTACGACAAACGCTTTCCAGGCGAAACCCAGATGCACTTTGTCTTATGTGATGTGGATTCTTGAAGAACTTCGTAGCGACCCCACGGACGTTCTGATTTCTCTAACATCAGGACTCCTTCTCCGACGCCATAAAACTCGAACAGTAAAGATACTTTCACAGTGGAGGTCGGAACGGGATTTGAACCCGTGTAGCAGGATTTGCAGTCCTGAGCCTCGCCTCTCGGCCATCCGACCACGCTGTGGTTCATCCATTAGGTGAAGAGAGCGGACGACCGGGTTCGAACCGGCGACCTGAACCTTGGCAAGGTTCCGCGCTACCAACTGCGCTACGTCCGCATGTGCTTGCCGAGTTTTACAACCCGATGAGCAGGGGAGAAATCTACCGCATCGCGGGAATCCGAACCAATCCGCCCATTTCACGTTCGGCGAGCGGGCCTTATTGGTAACCTCGCCTCATGTCTCCACAGTTGTCGATATCGGTCGATGGGGTAGCCCGTCAGATCGAGGCAGACCAGCGTCCGACCCATATTTTTGCCGACCGCCAGGAAATCGTGGTGTGCAAAGTAAATGGCGCACTGAAGGATTTGTGGACAGAACTCTCTGACGGCGACGCTGTCGTTGGTGTTTCTATATCGGAGCCCGAGGGCTTGGCGGTGCTTCGCCACTCGACTGCACACGTGTTGGCGCAAGCGGTGCAGGAAGTATTTCCAGAAACCAAACTTGGTATTGGCCCGCCAATCACCGATGGTTTTTATTACGACTTCGATCCGGAGAAGCCGTTCACTCCGGATGATCTCGAGAAGCTTGAAAGCGCAATGCGAAAAATCGTTAAGGCTGGTCAGCGTTTCCGTCGCCGGGTAGTTACGGATAGCGAAGCGCACGCGGAACTCGCGGGCGAACCGTACAAAATTGAATTGATTGGCTTGAAGTCCTCCAACACCGATGACGAGTCAAGCGTTGAAGTCGGTGCGGGTGAGCTGACGATCTACGACAACCTTGGTCGTGATGGTCAACCGGTCTGGAAGGACCTGTGCCGCGGACCTCACTTGCCATCCACCAAACACATTCCCGCATTTAAGTTGATGCGTTCGGCGGCGGCGTATTGGCGCGGTTCGGAAAAGAACCCGATGTTGCAGCGAATCTACGGAACCGCCTGGCCATCGCAAGAAGAACAGGATGCCTACCTACANCTTTTGATTGAAGCNGAGAAGCGCGACCACCGNCGNCTTGGCGCCGAGTTAGATTTGTTCTCATTNCCCGAAGAAGTTGGATCAGGTCTCGCCGTCTTCCACCCCAAGGGCGGAATCATTCGTCGNGCGATGGAGGATTACTCCCGTCGACGNCACGAAGAAGAGGCNTACCAGTTTGTNTACTCNCCACATTTGACGAAGGCTGCGCTATTCGAAACGTCCGGACACCTCGACTGGTATTCCGAAGGTATGTATCCGCCGATGGTGATGGACGAGGAATATCACGCCGACGGAACCATCAAGCGNGCCGGCCAGAAGTACTACATGAAGCCGATGAACTGCCCGTTCCACAACCTCATCTATAAATCCTCATCTCGTTCGTATCGTCAGCTTCCACTTCGTTTGTTCGAATTCGGAACCGTGTATCGATATGAGAAATCTGGCGTGGTTCATGGCTTGACGCGGGCACGCGGGTTTACCCAAGACGATGCACACATTTATTGCACCAAAGATCAGATGCCAGGTGAGCTTGATTCGCTTCTGACCTTCGTCCTCAATTTGCTTCGCGATTATGGGCTAGAAGATTTCTATCTCGAACTTTCGACCCGCAACCCCGAGAAATCTGTCGGCGANGATGCNGAGTGGGAGGCGGCCACGGAGGCGCTACGNCAGGCNGCTACGAANCAAGGNCTCGAACTCGTTATGGATCCGGGCGGAGCAGCCTTTTACGGACCAAAGATTTCGGTTCAGGCAAAAGACGCGATCGGTCGTACCTGGCAGATGTCAACCATCCAAGTCGATTTCCAATTGCCACAACGATTTGATCTGGAATACCAAGCTGCAGATGGCACTCGTCAACAACCGGTGATGATTCACCGCGCGCTCTTTGGTTCAATCGAAAGATTCTTTGGGGTTCTGACCGAGCATTACGCCGGCGCCTTCCCACCATGGTTGGCACCAGTTCAAGTTCGCGCAATTCCTGTCGCCGAAGCATTCACTCCGTACCTTCAGGGAGTCGTTGAACAGATGCGCGCTGCAGGGATCCGCATCGATATCGACGCATCAGATAACCGTATGCAGAAGAAGGTTCGTGATGCACAAATGGAGAAGATTCCATTCATGATGATCGCAGGCGAAGAAGATCAAAACGCTGGCGCGGTCTCGTTCCGTTATCGCAACGGAGAGCAAAAGAACGGTATCTCCATCGCGGATGCGACGGCCGAAATTCTCTCTGCCATACGCAATCGCACTCAGATTTAATACGAATCAAGCGGAATGAGCTAGGTAAGCGATGATGAGCGAAAACGATTCATTCGGGGGAGCGGGAATCCCCGATTCGTGGCAACGCCTCTGGGCGCCACATCGTTTAAATTATTTGGCGGGCGAGAATCGGCCGCTTCCAGGAAACGATATCGCCTGTCCGTTCTGTCGAATTCAGGAGTTGGAAGATCCTGAAGCGCTTATTGTTTTTCGAGGCAAAACCGCCTACGTCGTCATGAATCTTTATCCGTACAACGCGGGGCACGTTCTGATTTGCGCCAACCGTCATGTGGCGGACTTAACCGACTTGACCGCGCAAGAGCGTGCCGAAATTTCAGAATTGACCGCGCACGCTATGACTACATTGCGCAAAGTCTCTTCGCCAGCGGGTTTCAATCTGGGAATGAACCAAGGCGCAATTTCTGGTGCAGGAGTGGCTGACCACATTCATCAACACGTCGTTCCACGTTGGGGCGGAGACGCGAACTTCATGCCGATTATTGGACAGACAAAAGTATTACCACAGCTGTTGAGTGAAACTCGAGCTGCACTAGCCGCGAACTGGTAAGCGATCCAGATAACTCTTGATTTCTGCCTCACCTAGGTTTATCTGCTCGAGGTATGGGATAGCGGGGTAAAGCAACGCGGCTTCGAATGCGCTCTCTCCAGCAGCGTCGAGCGCTTCTAGATATTCTTTTCGAAATTCAAAGACAAGAACCTTGTGTTCCGGATCGCTTGCTCGCACTTCGCGTCGACCATTTGAATAATCAATGACATCAAGCGAATCGAGATCAATCAAAGCCGTCGGCTTGCCTGCATCGTCGTGCAAGATAAGAAATGGATTAACGACGGGTTCTAACAGTCTTCCGATAATGGGAATCATGTCGTCGAAATCTGTTTCGGATGCCTCGAGTTCATCAACGACCACTATCGAGGGTATATAAAGCTCTCGAGCTTCGTTCCAAATGTCTATGCCCTCCGGCGAGATACCCGTGGTTGCGCTGACGGTGATGAGGAGCGCGTCGGCGGATGCCAGATCGGCCATCGGTAGGGCCAATTTCCTCGCCACGGCCATCGCTCCGCCCCCGTGTGCACATACGGAGGGCTTGGGCGCAGAAATTAGGTCACTCACAGCTCGGAAGCCTACGATGTGAACGATGCTTCAAGGTTCATTACGCCCTCCGATGACGCGGTTGATTACTCCGTTGAGCCGAGTTCTGCTCAAAATGGGAGTGACCGCTAATTCGATAACCATTTTTGGGGCCATCGGCACCACCGTCTCGTCAGTCTTTCTATTTTCGTCGGGACACCTTTTCGCGGGGACGATGGTAATTACCGCATTTGTTTTGACGGATTTGCTCGATGGGACGCTGGCTCGAATGTCTCCAACCGGTACCAGCACGTGGGGAGCACTTCTGGACTCCACGTTGGATCGCCTTGGGGACGCTGCGGTAATCGGATCGCTGATGTATTGGTTGATGAAATCCCATGATCGCGTTCTTCCCGTTGCTTTCGTCGCTCTCGTTGCAGGGTCGCTGATTTCGTACATAAAGGCGCGCGCCGAATCCTTGGATATCGAATGCAATGGCGGAATTGCGGAACGAACCGAGCGACTCATCATTCTTCTCGTGGCCACCGGTTTTGCTGGTCTCGGCGTTAAATACATTCTCGCAATTGGCCTATGGCTTCTAGCCGGTCTCTCGCTCATCACGGTAGCCCAGCGACTCGCCATTGTTTATCGCGCGACGTCTCATCGGTGACAGCATGACGGAGCGATTAATGTATCTGGGTTACGCAATCGCCTGGAAGGTAATTCGAACGCTCCCGGAAAACTTTGTTTACGCCCAAGCCGCGAAGATCGGCTCTTATTTGCATCGCAAGAACGGAAAGGGAGTTCGGCGTATGCGGAGCAACTATGCGCGCATTCGACCAGGGCTCAACGCCGGTCAACTCGAAGCGCTTGTCGAAGCGGGCATGCAGTCATATCTGCGTTATTGGGTTGACACCTTTCGTTCGCCGTCATGGGATCGGGAACGAACATTAAGTACCGTGGCGATTGATCATGAAGAATATTTACGACAGCCCATGGCGGAAGGCCGAGGGTGCATCGTTGCCCTTCCTCATGCCGGTAACTGGGATCACGCGGGGTCTTATTTCTGTCAGACCGGAGCGCCGCTCACGACTGTAGCGGAGCATCTCAAACCTGAACGACTGTTTCAACGATTTCTCGCTTATCGCGAAGCGATCGGAATGGAAGTCCTCGACCTTAATTCCCGTGCAATCGCAACCCTGTCGCAACGTTTGCGCTCGGGCAAGCTGGTAGCTCTCGTCGCGGATCGCGATCTTTCCAAAAATGGCATCGACGTTGATTTCGCGGGTTACCCCGCGCGATTGCCGGGAGGTCCTGCTCTCCTTGCGATTCAGACGGGTGCGCCATTGATAACCGCGTTCGTCGGATATGAAGGTAAAGGGATTCGAATCATATTCGGACCGGAGATTCCGGTTCCGATTTCCGGTACCACAAGCGAAAAAGCAGCGACAATGACCCAGCTGGTTGCTGATTGGTTCGCGGATCACATCGCGCGTGACACCGAAGATTGGCACATGTTGCAGCGCATCTGGATTGATGGCGACTTTGTCGATCGAGAGTCGAGCGCAGCATGAAAATCGGAATCGTTTGCCCATACGGTTGGGATACCCCGGGCGGGGTGCAAATTCACGTTCGAGAATTAGCCCAACATTAATCGGATTAGGTCATACCGTCTCGGTGCTCGCGCCGGTTTCGGATGAGAGTTCCATCGATGTCCCGTGGTTGGTGTCAGCAGGACGTCCGATTTCTATTCCTTATAACGGAGCGGTCGCGCGCGTTCTCTTTGGTCCGGTTGCGGCCTCGCGTGTTCGGCAATGGATTGCAGCGAATGACTTTGATGTTCTACACATCCATGAACCAGCAATCCCTTCAATCTCTCTGCTTGCCTGTTGGGCCGCGGATGGGCCAGTCGTAGCGACATTTCATGCGGCATCAACAAAATTGAAGGCGATGTATGCAGTCGCTCCGATTTTAGAGCCAGCGCTGGAGAAGCTACGCGCGAAGATTGCGGTGAGCGAAAGCGCGCGAAGGACCCTGAAAGACAATTTCGAGACCGAAGCCGTGGTTATTCCAAATGGCATCGACCGGGCCAAGTTTTCCCATCACTCCTACCGTGCAGAGTGGAAGAGTCCAGGAACCATTGGTTTCATCGGACGATTCGACGAACCACGAAAGGGTCTCGACGTATTACTCGCCGCGCTACCGAAAATTGTTCTTGCAAACCCCTCCGCACGAATTTTGGTCGCCGGGCCCGGCGATGAGAAGTCCTATGAAAAGAAAATTCCCACCAATCTTCGAGGGCGCGTGACATTCCTCGGCCGGTTGAGCGAGGAAGAAAAAATGCAATTCTTTAAATCCATCGACCTCTATGTAGCTCCGAACACTGGAGGGGAGTCCTTCGGGATAATCCTTGCCGAGGCAATGGCCTCGTCCACGCCAGTTGTTGCGAGTGACATCCAGGCCTTCGATGACCTTCTTCGCGTCGACGACGGTTCGCACGCGGGCGCCCTCTTCTCGTCGGAATCCTCAGGAGAGCTGGCCGGCCTGGTCACCGAGCTTCTCGATTCACCCGACCGGCGAAATAATCTTGCGATGGCTGGTTACGAACTTTCGGCAAAGTTCGATTGGAATTTGGTCGCTACTCAAATTCTGGATGTCTACGAAATGGCAACCTCTGCCGGCGAACGAGTAGGACTAAGTTCTGACAGTCGGCCATGGAATCGCCTGCGCGACCGACTGGGGGAGAACTAAATGCACACGAATTATGTGATCGCGGGTCTCGTGATTCTGCTCTTCCTTTGGTCGCTTTCGTATTCTGCAAGCCGGTTAGATCGAATGCACCATCGCGTGGAAACCTCGTGGGAGCATTTAGACGCGTTACTTCAGCGTCGAGCGGCTATCGCAATCGAGATCGCGCACGAAGCCGGGATAGATCCTGCGTCAAGCTTGGTTCTTATGGGCGCGGCATTTCAGGCTCGTGAAGCGGCGATCGTAGAACGAAGCGAGGCGGAGAGCGGTCTCTCCGAATCACTCAAAATGATGATGAGCGATCCTGCTGAATTGCAATCGATTGACCCACACCTTATCGACGAGTTAAAACAGATCACCGACAAAATTCGACTTGCAATCACGATTCACTTAGAGGCAGTGAATACAACGCGTGCATTGAGAGGCAAATGGAGTATTCGGCTTTTTCGGCTCGCTGGCACCGCGCCGCTTCCCGTCAAATACACATTTGAGGACGACGTATTGTGAAACGTTTATACGTAGCTGCAGTTCTTACATCATCGCTAGCACTCGCCGGTTGCGGAGGGCAGGGTTCGGGTTCTAGCGGTGGCAATGGATCGGTTAATGCGCTCAACGGTGCGCCAGGTATCAATGGCCCTGTTCTTGTAGTTAAAGTGGATGACACTCCACCGGCTCATCCACAAGTCGGACTATCGGCGGCGGACATTGTCTATATCGAACAGGTCGAAGGCGGACTTACGAGACTTGCTGCGGTGTACTCGCAGTACCCAACGTCAATTCCCGCATCCATTGGACCCGTTCGATCGGCGCGCATTAGTGATATCGACATTCTTGCTCAGTATGGCAAAGTCGGATTCGCCTTCAGCGGTGTTCAAACAAAAATGTTGCCAGTGATTGCCGGGGCAAATCTTTTTGACCTCAGCGCCGAGCACAATCCGCCATCGATCTATAGCCGTGACACGTCACGATCAGAGCCGACGAACATGTTTCTTGATCCAGTGGGTTTGTTGAAAAAATCAATCGAAACTGAGGGCAAGTCCATCGTCAGCGCGCACTCGATTGGTTTCCAATTCGGAAAACTTCCGGATTCGCCGTCATGGCGCGCAACGAACAAAGTGGAGACGGCTACCGCGGTTTCGTTGAAGTGGCCGAGCTCTAGCTACCAACTTCTCTGGTCCGCCAGCTCGGGTAAATGGCTGCTCTCTTACGAGCATCGTCCAGACCTAGATGCAAACGGTGCGCAACTATCCGCTGACACCTTCATCGTTCAAAACGTTTCGATAACGGATTCCATTTATCACGACAAAGTCGGCGGAATAACCCCGTTTAGCAACACGGTAGGTTCGGGCACGGGATACATACTTCGCAATGGGCTAGCCATTCCAGCGACGTGGAATCGATCAGACCCAACTTCTGGCACTAGCTGGCGGTTATTGGATGGGTCGCCCGCCTTAATTAATCCCGGACAGATCTGGATTGCGCTTACGGATACCCCTCCTACTTTCAACGGCACATCTAATTCTGCGAGCTCGCCGAGCGGACGGTAGACTTGGGGACTCGCTCTACTTCGTAATAATTTCCCGTCTCTCGCAAGGAGTTTTGATGTCAAACGATTCCTCTTCGGCCCAAGTAGGCACCGCTCGCGTTAAGCGCGGAATGGCGGAGATGCTCAAGGGCGGCGTCATCATGGACGTGGTGAACGTTGAGCAGGCGAAGATTGCGGAAGATGCCGGTGCTGTTGCGGTCATGGCGTTGGAGCGCGTACCAGCTGACATTCGCGCGCAGGGTGGCGTATCGCGTATGTCCGACCCAGACATGATTGAAAAAATTCAGGGCGCGGTTTCTATTCCGGTCATGGCAAAGGTGCGGATCGGCCATTTCGTTGAAGCGCAAGTTCTGGAAAGTCTCAACGTTGATTACATTGATGAGTCCGAGGTTCTGACTCCTGCCGATTACGAGCACCACATCGATAAGTGGAAGTTCACGGTTCCTTTTGTGTGTGGCGCGACCAACCTTGGCGAAGCGCTCCGACGCATTAACGAAGGTGCCGCAATGATTCGTTCGAAGGGCGAAGCGGGNACNGGAGANGTTTCTAATGCNACNACACACATGCGAAAAATTAGCCAAGAGATTCGCCGACTAACCTCGATGCGCGAAGACGAGCTTTACGTTGCGGCTAAAGAACTGCAAGCTCCATACGCGTTAGTAAAAGAGGTCGCCGAGACNGGCAAGCTACCCGTAGTTCTCTTTACCGCCGGCGGAATCGCCACTCCAGCAGATGCGGCAATGATGATGCAACTCGGTGCAGACGGCGTATTTGTTGGTTCAGGAATTTTCAAATCCGGCGATCCGGCAAAGCGAGCAGCTGCTTGCGTCAAAGCAACCACATATTTCACCGACTCCAAGATCGTTGCGGATGCATCCCGTGGTCTGGGTGAAGCGATGGTCGGCATCAATGTTGCAGATATCCCGGTCCCACACCGTTTGGCCGAGCGCGGCTGGTAAGCCGACTCGACCCAAACTATCGCTTTAGTTCTATGAAATTCGGAGTGCTCGCACTACAAGGTGATTTTCGAGAGCACGTCGAATCGCTGAAGAGTTGTGGTGTGACCGCAATCGAAGCGAAGTCGCGTGATGATCTGGAATCGATTGATGCGCTGGTAATCCCGGGTGGGGAATCGACAACGATCAGTAAATTGGCGAAGTCTTTTGGTCTCTTTGATGTGATTAAGGATCGAATTGCCTCGGGCCTGCCCACGTATGGATCGTGCGCAGGAATGATCATGGTCGCAAACACAATTATTGAGCCAGCGTCTGGCCAAGAAAGCTTTGGCGGAATCGATATCTCGGTGCGCAGAAATGCTTTTGGTCGCCAGGTTGAATCCTTCGAATCTGACCTCGACATTGAAGGCGTGGGTGGCAATCCGGTGCGAGCCGTTTTCATTCGCGCCCCCTGGGTAGAAACGTGGGGGGAGGATGTCGAAGTTCTAGCGAGCGTTAACAAAGGTGGCAGTGAACATCCAGTTGCGGTTCGGCAAGGAAAAGTCTTGGCCACCTCATTCCACCCTGAACTAACCGCTGATAATCGAATCCATAAGCTCTTTGTGGAGCAGATAGTCCAGGCTTAACCAGTTCTATACGGTAGTTTTAGGCCATAACTTTTCCAGGCTTTTTAGGAGGTTGGACGTGTCAGGCCATTCCAAGTGGGCAACGACCAAGCACAAGAAGGCAATCATCGACTCCAAGCGAGCGAAGAACTTTGCCAAATTAATTAAAGGTATTGAAGTCGCGGCTCGAACCGGTGGACCCGATGTTGATGGCAATCCAACCCTCTTCGATGCGATCGCCAAGGCGAANAAGAATTCTGTACCCGCCGACAATATCGAACGCGCTATCAAGCGAGGCGGCGGNCTTGAATCCGGTGGAGCCGACTGGCAGACCATCATGTACGAGGGTTATGGACCCGGCGGAGTCGCACTTCTGATTGAGTGCCTGTCTGATAATCGAAATAGAGCGGCATCCGAAGTCCGCGTGGCGGTTACTCGCAACGGTGGCAATATGGCCGACCCTGGTTCCGTCTCTTATATGTTCAATCGCAAAGGCGTCATCATCGTTTCTAAAAATGGTGGCCTTACTGAGGACAAGGTGTTGGAGAGCGTTTTAGAAGCGGGCGCCGAGGAAGTTAATGACTTAGGAGATTCGTTCGAGGTCGTTACCGATCCGAGCGACCTGGTGAAGGTGCGCGAGGCGCTGCAGTCATCTGGCATTGACTACGAATCAGCTGATAGCTCGTTCTTGCCTACCTTGTCCGTGCCGTTGGATGCGGATAACGCGACCAAGCTGTTCAATCTGATCGACGCAATTGAAGATTTAGATGATGTTCAAAATGTCTACGGAAATTTTGACGTTTCCGATGAGGTCATGGCATCGCTCTAAAATGAGAACTCCGTGCGCGTACTAGGCATCGATCCGGGCCTCACTCGGTGCGGTATTGCGGTTGTTGATTCGCACGGCCAACAGAATTTGGAAATGGTCGCCGTCGGAGTAATTCGAACGGGGACCGAGTTAGGGCTGGAAACACGTCTTCTTCAGCTTGAATCTGAAATCACCGATTGGATATCGACACACCGACCAGATGTCATCGCGGTCGAACGAGTCTTTTCGCAACTCAACGTTCGGACCGCTATGGCGACCGGACAGGCGGCTGGGGTCGCGTTACTTATCGCTGCTCGTTCAGGAATTCCGGTCGTGATGCATACTCCCTCTGAAGTGAAGGCTGCTGTTACTGGTTCCGGTCGAGCTGATAAGAAGCAAGTAGCGCTCATGGTTACCAAGTTGCTAAAACTTTCTGAAACTCCAAAGCCAGCGGATAGCACCGACGCGTTGGCACTAGCCATTTGCCATCATTGGCGGGGTTCGGCAAACAACAAACTTGCGACGGCGGTCTCGGCCGCTAAAGCGAAAATTAAGGCGAACGCCCGATGATCGCCAGTATCTCCGGGGTTATTTCCGCACTTGGACTGTCTTCCGCGGTTATTGAGGTTGGGGGAGTCGGGATTCAAGTTCAACTGCCTGCGCGCACCGCAATGGAACTGCGTCTTGGCAACGTTGCTCACCTGCATACGTCGTTAATAGTTCGCGAGGATTCCCTCACGCTCTATGGATTCGAAAGTGCAGCCGCACGAGATTTCTTTGAACTATTGCAAACAGTGAGCGGCATCGGACCCAAGGTCGCGCAATCTGCCTTGTCGGTGTTGGGTGAGCGAGAACTCGTCAGCGCGATCTCGACCGGTAACGCCTCGATTCTCGAGAAAATCCCGGGTCTTGGGAAAAAGGGATCGGCTAGGGTCGTTCTGGAACTAAAGGAAAAGGTTGGGGCGCTGCCCCAACACCGCGGTGAAACGACGAGTTCATCGTCGTGGCGAGAGTCGCTGACTTCGGCATTGATGAATTTGGGATACACCGCCCGCGACGCGGAGAGTGCAGCGAGTTCGGTCGCTGAGGAGATTGGTGCTGCTATCTCTGAAAAGCCAATCGCAGAGATTCTTAAAATCGCCTTACAGAGTCGCGGTCGTTCTATATGAGTTCGGACATGAGTTCGGATATGAGTTCGGATATGAGTTCGGATCGCATAACCTCAAATTCCGCTTCATCCGAGGAACAGTCGATTGAGTCCGCGCTGCGGCCTTCCGCTCTGGCGGAGTTCGTTGGGCAAGATCGAGTTAAACAACAACTAGATCTT
>TBL_comb48_EPIDRAFT_1001688_pt1 | contig 15906 bp, 34 predicted proteins | sample TroBogEpilimnion_37_FD_10681 | JGI IMG/M metagenome (IMG submission 10681)
ACGAGGTATCGGACGGGCACCAGACTGAGATTGTCGACGCCCTGCTAGTCGACTATACGTCATTCTGCAACCACTCAAAATATGTACAGGAGATGACATCATGAGACAGTTACCAACACTTTACGACAATTTCAATTATCAGGAGTATGACGCAATGAAGACCATAACGACACGAGAGATTTTAGGATGGCTGCACATCGATGACGAGGGCAATCGTGACGTCTGGGACAAGGCGAGGGATTGGCCGGGTACGTGGGTACCGCTATACACAAACGAGACGATAGAATGCGACGAGAATGGAGTGCCAATCAAATGACTACAGTCACCAGAATGTATCAGGAGCAGTGGGAGAGACGATACAGCCCGCTAAAAAACCACTTGCGTGGTGCGGGGGCCTTCGGTGGCTGCCTCTACCAACCATACGGGCTCGATGACGAGTATGTGCGACACATCAGCAACGCGACACCGAGCCACGTCTGGACGGTGGTGCATTGTGACGAGGGATACTACATACTCTCTGGCTGGCACTACGTCAACGTTATCGGGTACCTAATCACGCTGCTGCCGGCCGAGGGAGACGTCGAGGTTGACCTGAATGACTAAACTCTATCAAAACTCTCTATTTAATAGGCTCTATCAACCAAAACTAATCGGGAGACCGATAAGGTACGAGAGCCGACTAAAAAAGTATCCCAAAAATAAAAAGTTACCACTCATAGAAAGTCAGCGTAAAATATGCCAGACTCGAGCCAATTTGATTCTAGGCCGACACATGCTGCTAAGTGTCCGAGGCCTGAGATTCAAACACTCGGCATCGATATTTTTAAGGAGACTACGTGCCAAAAGACAAAAACAGCCTGAGCGATTATCTTCGTTCCCTTTACGGTATTGACCCACTCTCTGTCGAGGAGGAGGTCAGGCTCGCCGGGCTGATACAGGCCGGCGATGAGGATGCGCTAGATAAACTCGTGACCCATAATCTGAGGTTTGTCGTATCTATACTTAAGGAATTAGCCTCGTGGCACCATGGATCGATACCGATCGAGGACTTGGTCGGCTATGGTAATTATTGGCTACTGTATGCAGCCAAAAGGTGGACGCCGACAAACGGTGCCCGGTTCGCCACGTACGCCAAGCAGTTTATACTTAAGGGCGTCCGGAGGGATGTCGACAACACGTCCAACATTATCCGTCTACCGGTCAACGTCAGCGAGGAGATCAAGCGCATGAGGTACGCAGAGAGAATCCTATCCCAGAGTCTGGGGCGTGAGCCCCGCCCGGGTGAGGTGGCGCAGCACATGGGTATCGGTGAGGAGCGGGTGCAGCAGCTGCAGGGTTATTTAATCAGGGAGCCGAGCAGTCTCGAGGCTCACAGGCAGGATCAATTAACAGAGGAGAGCGAGGAGTGATAAAACTAGACGAGGAGCAGGCGGCGGCCTACGCACGCTACAAGCGTGCGGCTGACGCCGTGGGTATAGGCAAGCGTGTAAGGGGTGCATGGGTGCCCTTTAGCGACGTTTTGGGCTCACTAAAACCGGACGGTGTAGCTACACCCCTATTTATACCGAACGATGCCTGGCTCGAGTATAAATTGGCCGCAGAGGCGTGGCTGAGGGTCGAGCCAAGGTTTAGGCACGATGAGAGGCTGAGATCAACGAGGGGCGACTATGATCACGAGGACTCGTGGGATGAGCCAGAGGCTAGAGTAAAGGATACCTTTACACTAATAAAGGAGGGCGAGTCTTGAACAGCGGGGAGATGATATTCACGGCACTAAGTATATTTTTGGCGGCACTCGGACTCTCGGGTCTCGTGCTGAGGATCCACATTTGGTACAGGAACAGGAATGAGCGAGATTGAAAAACTTAGGCATGCTGCAAGGAGCGCACTCGAGGCGCTAGAGAATCCCTCTACGGTATCGGTGCAGCACGCACTGTGGCTGCTGAGGGAAATTTTAAACGATAAGAGCGAGGACATAGATCCATGGATGGAGACAAGATGAAGCGTGCGATACTAATCGAGCATCACGATGGTGATAAACTGACGATGATCGTCTGCAGTGATGACAGCGGCGGCCACATATTTGACGCACTATGGGACCCGACCGAGGCAAACACGCCAGAGAATCGTAAAAAATTCAGGATGTGGGTCTCGACAATGTTAAAGAGAAAAGGATATATAGATGAGTGAGAATTCAACAGCATCGGCGATACTAATCGCAGTATGGGTGGCGGCCTTCTTTTTTATGGGCATGGCTCTCGTGACGAGGGGCGGGTCTCCGACGCCGACCGTGACAGTCGTATACGACTGCAATACCAACACGGGCGATGCACCGCCCGCAGTACTTCAACTGTGTGGGAGAAAATGATGCACCCGTCAGGACTGACACTTGAACGATGGAACTGGCCATTCAAGACGGACGAGGAATTAACCAATGAAATACAAGACCGATTAGGGTGGGCGGGCGATGAATAATTTAGAGGTTAACCGCAGTACGCTGAAGGTTCTGGACTTATTCTCTGGTATCGGAGGATTCAGTTTAGGATTGGAGCGTACTGGCGGGTTTGAAACAGTAGCCTTTTGCGAGATAGATGCTAAGGCTAGAAAGGTATTACAAAAACATTGGAAAGATGTACCAATTTACGAAGATGTAACTAAATTAAAAGGTGAACAACTTGGAACAATTGACGTTATCTGCGGTGGATTCCCTTGCCAAGACATCTCCCTCGCAGGAAGGGGAGCAGGACTCGAAGGGGCAAGGTCTGGACTCTGGTGGGAATTCCACAGGCTTATCAAAGAAATCAAACCGAAGTGGGTCATCGCAGAAAATGTCTCAGCCCTTCGCTCTAGAGGATTGGACACAGTCCTCCGGTCGCTTGCTGAGATCGGGTACGATGCGGAATGGCATTGTATACCCGCAAGTGCCGTTGGCGCTCCTCACCAAAGGGACAGAATCTGGATTGTGGCTTACCCCCAATTGCATGGATTCTTTACCGCCGAGATCGCCGGAAGCATTAGAGAGACAGTATCAAAAGAACAGGAAAGGCAGAACAACGCACTCGACGTTGAAAAAACAAGTGTTCTATCCTCCTCCGACACAGATGTTTCCGACTCCCTGTGCGAGAGATTGGAAAGACAACGGGCGGTCACCGGCAGAGTTAGCGAGGCATACAAAAACCTTGGCGACTCATGCGGGTGGGATGTTGAACCCGATGTGGGTCGAATGGTTAATGGGCTTCCCAATAGGGTGGACAGAATTAAGCAGTTAGGCAACGCAGTAGTACCACAGATTCCCGAATTTATTGGGTATTCAATTCTTAATAGGGGTTAAAAATGGGGTTCGTTTCTAAAACTTGTGCTAAGACAAATATGCCAGTAACCAATACTTACAAAGGTTATCCAGACCTTTATAACGTAGTGGCTCTCTTACCGTGTGGGAGAAAATGATGCACCCGTCAGGACTGACACTTGAACGATGGAACTGGCCATTCAAGACGGACGAGGAGCGTGCCACGATACAGGCTTGGCTCGAGGGCGTACCGAAAGACTTGTCAGACAAGTCGATACCATTCTAGGGGCGCAAAATGATTAGTTTATTGACAGCGTTTGTCTTAGTGCACTTTGATGCGCATGGGGGTTGGTGGATAGCGTTTGGGTTGGTGCTAATAGGAAAAGCTATAAAGGAAATGCAATGAAAGAGCAAAAGTTTTTTAGGGGTGACTTGGTTCAGATAGCCGACGATCTTGGCAAGACAATGAGTCACTTTGAAAAAGGATGCAAGGCTATTGTTATTGGTACCTATGCTGAGTTGTGCCATGACGATAACAAAGTGGATGATTATCAGCTTTATATTTTGCCTAAACAAGGTACTTCAGCTTGGTATCACACGCACCAACTAACCCTGATCGAACCGAACCGATACGACCTGCTACCAAAAAACAACCGCACACGCCTGAACTGGGAAGCGCAACAAGCGAGGGATGCAAAATGAACGAACGAATCAAAGAACTTGCTGAACAGGCTGGGTTTTGCAGAGAGTTTGCTTTATCAGGATTATGGCTGGCTGATGACGAAGAACTTGAACGCTTTGCCGAGCTAGTGCGACAAGACGAGCGTGAGGCTTGTGCGAAGATTGCTGATGATTTGGAACGAAAACAATACGATGCTATTGGTGACCCCAGACACCCAGAATTCAAGTCTTTAATTGGTAATGCGATCAGATCAAGGAGTAAAGAATGATTGATGAATTTATAAAAAATAGTATCAATGATTGTCTGACAGAAAACACTTTGCGAGGTCAAACAGAAGCAATTGCCATAGCAATTCGTTCTCTAAAAGATCTTGATGGTAAATATTTCAGACCATCATTCGGCTCACTTGAACTTGATATGCACTGCTGTGAACAAATAGCAAAAATGTTGTTTGGAGAATCAAATGACTGAACAAGAACTAATCAAACAAGCAAAGCTAGTTTGGCACGACAATGATTGCAAGTACATAGCTATACCTATCTACTCAACGAATGGAACACACCTACAAGATATTCTTTTCTACAAAGAGGGTAAACAATGGGCTGGCAGGATTTGGCATGAGGATATGATTCAGTTAATCGAGCTTGCCGAGGACTGCAGTAAAAAGGAAGTGAAAGATGAACACACAGAGAACTTTGCAGAACTAATCAGGCAAGACGAAGCAAAAAAATGTGCAGAACATTACCTTGGCATCATGCGTGATGCGGTTGAACAAGCAGTGCTGAAAGAGCGTGAAGCGTGTGCGAAGTTGTGTGAAGATAGCGTTGAATATGCGGGTGACACATTGGCTAAATCAATCAGAGCGAGGGGAAATAAATGAACAAAAAATATGAATTGCTTGCAAACGACACAAAACAATCGGTAGGTATAACACTTTATCGCATACGTGCTTTAGTTGCAATTGGTTCTTTGGTCGCTGCTGGTGATTTAGGCGGATATATAAAATCCGAAAAAAACCTGTCAACGTCCGGCGATGCTTGGGTGTACGGCAATGCTCGGGTGTCCGACGATGCTCAGGTGTACGGCAATGCTCGGGTGTCCGGCGATGCTTGGGTGTACGGCAATGCTCGGGTGTACGGCAATGCTCGGGTGTACGGCAATGCTCGGGTGTACGGCGATGCTCAGGTGTACGGCAATGCTCAGGTGTACGGCAATGCTTGGGTGTCCGGCAATGCTCAGGTGTACGGCAATGCTCAGGTGTACGGCGATGCTCGGGTGTCCGACGATGCTCAGGTGTACGGCAATGCTCGGGTGTACGGCGATGCTCGGGTGTTGAAATCCGCAGATACATTACAAATTGGTCCTTCTAAATCATCCGGTCTATTTACAACTGCGCATATTGATAAAAAAATCGGCGTTAGGGTTAATTGTGGATGTTTTTCAGGGACAGTCAAAGAATTTTCAGACGCTATTGAGGAAACCCACAAAAATGACCAAGAATATCTGGAACAATATCGTTTGTTTTGTCAGCTAATCGCCTTTAATTTTGGGGTCACAGAATGAGTGACTTACTTATCCATACTGAGCAACAGGAGAATCAAATGAACCGTGAAATTATGCAGCAAGCATTAGACAAGAAAGCCGATAACGCTCGTGAACTAGGGTTGGATTATGAGCCTGTCTTGTGTGGATGTGGTGATGGTATTGTGGCGGATTCTGGTGCGTTATGCGGGATATGTGCAAGCCTAAAACCAATTAGAGAATGGGTAGGTCTGACGAATGAGGAAATAAAAAACATACTTGATTGTGGTCGTGGTGGTTTAGTCGATATTAAAAAAGCAGAGCAAATACTCAAGGAGAAAAACACGTGAATACACTCAATACGCACAACATAATGCGCAACCTGCGCACGAGTCGCACAATGCAGGGCATCATGGGCACGCCAGACTACGGATCCGCTCTCACGGTCTACAAGAGATCGATCTACAACCCTTCCGGCGAGTTTTGGCTCGGTATTTTGCTCGGAATTTGTCTAGGATCCCTCGCCGTGGCCGGGATTCTGGTCAAATTTTGAGAAACCTAGACGCAGGAGAGCCTTTATCCATGCGGCCGTGGCTAGGTTGGCTAGGTTGGCTAGGTCACTTTACACTTATTGCTCTACTTTTATTTTTTATTTTTTAATAATAATAATAAAAATAAGAAAAAACCTAGCCAACCTAGTCAAACCTAAGCAGGAGTAGGCGTGGAACCCCGCCACGACCCGGCGGAGTCAATAAACATGCGGTTCTAGGCTTTTTTGACCGCACGTGATAGAATTTTGCATTAGTAGTACACGACACAGGAAAATCAGACGATGAAACCGACAGCACTACCAGTCAATTTTGGCAACATACCAAACGAGCTAAAGAGGATCAACCGTTGGGTGATGTGGCGCTATCTCCCCGTCGGGGAGGAGCAGGACCAGAAGTACAGCAAGGTACCGATGACTACACGTGGATCAAAGGCCTCATCCACAAACCCAATGACGTGGACGGACTTCTTTTCGGCGCAGGAGGCGTACAACACCGGCAATTTTGATGGGCTCGGTATCGTATTTGATGGCACCGGGAACCTGACAGGGATCGATATAGACGACTGCCTGACGAATGGTGAGCTGTCACAGTTTGCGAAGGATATACTCGACAAGGTCGAGGGCTACTGCGAGGTGAGCCCATCAGGTACCGGGGTCAAGATATTCACACTGACGGAGGGCGTGGATAAGTTTGTCGATCACTCTATCGGTCTGGAGGTCTACACAAAGGGTCGGTACTTTACGGTCACGGGGCACCACCTGCAGGGCACCATGCCCACCGAGTTGCAGGATATGACGCCGCACATACCCAAGAGGACGATCACGCACTCTGGTGACGCATTCGAGGACTACAAGCCGCCACTTGAGGATTGGACGATAGAGCGTGTCGAGTCCGAAATCATGCCCCACTTGGATCCAAACGGGTACGAGAACTGGCTCAACGTGGGAATGTGCCTACACCACCAGTTTGAGGGTGATTATGAGGCTCTAGAGCTCTTCGATCGATGGTCCGAGGCCGGCACCACGTACGCAGCCGGGAGGTGCCAGGATAAGTGGCACACCTTCAAGGGATCGGGGCAGACGCTGCGATCACTGATCTACCTAGTCGGTCAAAAGAAACTCAAAGAAGCCCTCGATAATGGTGACATCGTGCTCGAGGCCAACAACCCGATCGATAACGCCAGAAAATATTTGGAGTCCGAGCACAACGATGAGGAGGGTTTTAGACTCGTGCACTACGCAGGAGACTTCTACATATACACCGGGACCCACTACAGGCCGGTAGAGGAGGCCACGGTACGATCCGGTCTCTACATGTACCTGACGGCGTGTAAAAAGATGGTCAAGGGCAACCTAGTACCATTCAACCCCTCCCCTGCCGTCGTAAACGGCGTTCTGGACGCTTTAAAGGCGATCGTACACTTGGAGCAGGTGCCTGAGTCTAGACCGCCCGTATGGCTCAAGAATTTTGTCTCAAGCAAGCCACCCGCCGCACAGTTGGTATCGATGCGCAACGGGCTGTTTCACTTCGAGACTGACGTCCTACTGCCGCACTCGTTGGGGTTTTTTAATACGCACTCTCTGCCCTACAGGTACGACCCGACTGCGACGTGCCCCAACTGGGACAAGTTTTTGAACGATATCTGGCCAGATGATCAGGAGTCTAAGGATCTGCTGATGGAGTACATCGGGTACGTGCTATCTGGTGATACCAAGCAGCAGAAGTACCTATCCATCATCGGCCCACGCCGGTCTGGTAAGGGTACGATCAACCAGATCCTACTCTCGTTACTCGGGGAGGAGAACGTCGTCAGTCCTCAGCTATTTGAGCTGTGCGATACGTTTGCGCTACAAAACTGGCTAGGTAAGCCGCTCGCATCATTCTCTGATGCACGCATGACGCACCAGAATACGATCGGCGTCGTATCTCAGCTGCTGAGGATAGTCGGGGGTGATCCCGTCACGGTCAACAGGAAGAACAAGGAGGCACTCAACGTCTTCCTGCCGACTCGGATCATCATGTTCTCCAACGAGGCCCTGCAGTTGTCGGAGAACAGCAACGCACTATCTGGCCGGATGCTCATGCTGCAGATGAGGACGAGCTTTTTTGGGAAGGAGGACATCAACCTATCCGATAGGCTGACGAAGGAGCTCTCGGGCATATTCAACGCCTGCATGGCGGCCAACAGGAGGAGGCTTGCCAGACCCGGTGAGAGGTTTATACAGCCACGCTCGGCGCAGGAGACGCTCGATATGGCTGCAGAGATTGCAAACCCGATGTCATCATTCATAGAGGATGTGCTAACATACGACGAGGATGGAATGGTCGACAAGGACGACATGTTTGCACTCTACAAGCGTTGGGCCACCCGGCAGAATATTCAGCCTGGCACCTCACTCAGCTTTAAGAAGAGATTCATAGCATCCACGCAGGACCACGGCGTCAGCTCGCACAGGGACAGGACCGGGGGCAGTAAGGGTGAGTACGTATACCGTGGCGTCCGACTGAAGGAGAAGGCGCAGAGGTATATAGACTCGATCAGCGACTTTGAGAAGGAGGAATTTTGAGTGAAAAACAAGACAGAGGCACAGCACGCATATGATGACTGGAAGTCCCAATTCCGTGTCAACATGGTAGTATTTACGGATGAGCAAATGTTTTGCATCGGTTACGAGTCCAGAGACGAGTACGTCAAGGATCTGGAGGCCGTCGTAAAGGATCTGGATAAGGAGCTCACGAAGTACAAAAAGGCCGCCATCAAGTCAAAGGAGAAGCCTAGTGTCAAGCCAAAATAAAACTGCGCCAGATACTGAGAACTGCGCCAAGTGCGCCGAGTGTGGCGATGTGATAGAGAGCAGGCACAGGCACGACTTTGTCTGGTGCAAGTGTGGTGCGATTGCGGTAGACGGCGGGCAGGACTACATGCGCAGGATCGGTGACCCGAAAAACTTTTTACCCGTAGAGGATTAAATGCCGAAGGCTAAAAACAAGATTAAGTTAGAGTTTGCACCCGGATGTTTTGATGACATCGGTGATGACGTGACTCAGGAGGATATCGATCAGATGGTCGCATACATCACTCAAGCGATAGCGGATGGGAGTATTATGGAGATGTCGGAGCCGCTCTCGGATGAGGAGGCGGAGAAACTATTTCAGGATATGGAAAATAAAAGGAATACAAGGCAATGATATTCACAAAGACGCAAGAATTGATACTGGATATGTGCACCGGGGAGGGGAAGACCAAGCGTGAGATATCCGAATTGACCGGCATACGTCTGGATACGATCAACCACCACCTGAGAAAACTGAGGGTATCTGGGCACCTCAACATGGTAGGGTACGACCGCAGCAAGGCCACCAAGGGCACGTTTATCACGGTATCGAGCGGTGTTGATCAGTTTATGACCGACAACGTAATACGCAGGGCCCACAGACTGCCCCACATGGCGCACGACCCGTTTGGTCTGGCTAGGAGAAAAGAGTGAGGCTGATCATCAAACTCGTCAAGGAGAACCCAGACGGTTCCGGGGTATGCAACGTCGAGTATGACAGTGAGGCCCTCCAGTTACTGATCCAGTACGGGCTCACGTCCATCATGAAGGAGGCTCTCGAAAACGAGCGTCTAAGGAGTCTACAACCATTTGATGCCCACAATACGTGGCCATTCGAGAGTAAACCTAAATCACCTAAAAAAAGGGCACCCAAAAATGAAGCTAAATAGTGACGAGAAGCAGGCCAAAGACTTGGCGATGTTTATCGATAGCCAAAAGTGGGGCGATCCGAGGGCCCTCCTGACGGCACTCATACTCATCCTAGGCAGCACGACGATACACATGGGCATCTCTTGCGAGGATGCTCAGGATCTCGTATCGGGCGTGATAGAGAACGTATACACGCAGATAGAGTCGATCACGACGACTCAAGGGATGACGATGCAATGAAGAAACCCAAGTACAACTACTACCACGTCGATGCGGGCCACTTCCCGGTATCAATAAAACTTTGCTTTGACAACAGTGAGTTTCAGAAGATACTCAAGGATCACGATATACGTGTGCGTGCCAATGCACTCGAGCTCGGGATAGCAGAGACGCACGTTATATCGGACGGGCGTGAGGCGATCGTCATCCTAGTATTTGACCTGGCTGAGTGTGATCAGGGTGAGGCCTACCTGGCGGGTACCGTGGCGCACGAGGCCACTCACTGCGTCAGTCGAGTATTTGAGCACATAGGCGAGGAGCCGGACTATATCGGCGAGGAGAGCCGGGCGTATCTCACGGAGCATATTGTCCGGCAAATCACTCAGGCCGTTATTAACGAGAAGGAAAAGCGTGCTAGAAAAACAAATCGAGCAGCATCTAGTAAAAAGGGTGAGACAAGCGAGGGGCTTGTCCTACAAGTGGATATCGACGGTGACGGGGGTACCGGACCGGATAGTCATCCTGAACCAAAGGCTACACTTGGTAGAGCTGAAGACCGCAAGTGGCGTCTTGTCGGCACGTCAAAAAATCGTATTTAAAGATCTTGAGAGCCACGGGCTCACGGTACACATTCTAAGGAGCAGGGAAGATGTCGACAACTTCATTGAAGCGGCAGTACGTGATGGAGGAGTACCCGGATGAAGAATTCCTTTTCATGGAGCCAAACGACTTCGATGCAGCAATTGTTGGAGTGACTTCATTCGATCCTGTCGTCGTCTATGATGCCCACAAGATCATCGAGATCTTAGAGTCGCAGGGCATGTGTAACAGCGAGGCTCTCCGATATTTTGATTGTAATATTGCCGGGGCGTACATGGGCGAGAAGACTCCGGTTTATATTTGGGGAGTCTGACGAAGTGAAGGCATGCTCTAAGTGCGGCAAACAAAAGCCGCTGACTGAGTTTAGCAAAGATAGCCGTATTAAAAATGGTTTTCGGTCAAAATGTAAAACTTGCGAAGCGGCCTATCGTGCCACAAATAGGGAGCGATATGCAGCCTATCGTGCCACAAATAGGGAGCGACATGCAGCCTATCGTGCCGCAAATAGGGAGCGATATGCAGCCTACTACGCCGCCAACATTGACAAATTTAACGCACGTAGTGCAAAACGCCATGCAGCTAAATTGCAGCGGACACCGCCATGGCTAACACAGGAACACTTGGAGCAGATAGCCAATTTTTACAAATTGTCTAGACACATGACAGAAATAACTGGCGAACAATACCACGTTGATCATATAATCCCGCTACAGGGCGATACAGTATCCGGGCTCCACGTACCCTGGAACCTGCAGGTCATACCGGCTAAAATCAACTTAAGCAAACGTAATAAACTAATGGATAATTATGCTGACCAAACAAAATCTACACCCGTACCAGTTGAGCATGATCAAACTGGGTACGAGCGTGCCAAATCTGGGGCTATTCATGGAGCCGGGGCTGGGCAAGACAGTGACAGCCCTCACGATTATTGCAGAGAGTCCAACGGGCAAGACTCTGATTGTTGCCCCGAAGAAAGTTGCAGAGTCAGTATGGAGTCAAGAGTGTCAGAAGTGGCAACATCTACAGCACCTGAAGGTAGTCAAGGTCATGGGGACGCCACAACAGCGCCTGTCAGCTTTAAAAAGTCAAAGCGACGTGTACGTCGTCAACGTCGAGAATCTCCCATGGGTACTCGACCAGATGGGCAGTTATCCCTTTTTTGATTACCTGATAATAGACGAGTCAAGCCGATTCAAGGACCCCAGCACGAAACGGTTTAAGGCTATTAAGAAATACTTAGCCAAATTTGATAAGCGCATCATACTGACGGGTACACCGACGCCTCAGGGTCTGGCCGACCTATGGTCACAGGTCGGGATACTTGACCTCGGCAAGAGACTGGAGACCTCGATAACCAAATTCAGGGCCAAGTACATGTTTGCGGCGGATCGAAATCGTCACACGGGAGTCGTATACAAGTGGGACCTAAACCCGGGAGCAGCGCAGATCATTCTTGACAAAATCTCGGACATCTGCATATCACTCAAGGCGGAGGACTATCTGCAACTTCCGAAGTTGAGCAAGATCTACCACAAGATCGAGATCGATAAAGACGTGCGTCAGCAGTATGCGAGGATGAAGAAGAGCATGGTCCTCGATATTGGTGAGGAGCAGATCACGGCACCCACGGCTGCGACCCTCGTCAACAAGCTGCTGCAGCTAACGTCTGGGGCCGTCTACGGCGAGGATGGATGGAGCCACGTGCATGACGCCAAGATAGACTACCTGGAGGAGCTCCTGGAGTCCTCGAGTGCCCCTACGCTACTCTTCTACCACTTCAAGCACAGCAGGGAGCGGATACTGGAGAGATTCCCGCACGCCGTGGAGTTGAGTGAGGGCAAGATACAAGACTGGCGTGATGGCAAAATAAAGCTCCTGATAGCACACCCGCAGTCTGGCGGTATCGGACTCAATCTGCAGTGCAATGTAGGAGATCTGGCTCAGTTGGTCTGGTTTGACCTCCCGTGGTCGAGTGAGAATTTTGTGCAGGCGAATGCGAGAATTTATCGTCAGGGCCAGGAGAAGCCGGTAGTGATACACCACCTGACTGTACCGGACACCATCGATGAGAGGGTGGTTGACGTACTTGAGGGTAAGATTAAAATTCAGGATGCCCTACTTGACGAGTTAAAATTAACATGAAGCACATAATCAGTTATACTGTCAATGCGGCACACCCTCGCCTATCTGACGAGGAGCCGGACCTACTTGAGCAGGACGATAGTCAGCCGGAGGGCTCGACACACTCCCAGGAGGGTTGGCTCCCGTGGAGTGCTGAGGACTTGATGGATATCCGTAAGATTATCGAGCACCAGATGCCTCGCAAGGAGCGTGAGATTATAGAGGCGTATTTAGCCGGGCTAAACAACAAGAGCCTCGGCGTGACAGAGAAGTACTGGAGGTACCACTTTGAGAGGGGTATCAAATTTATTAAAAAGGAGCTTGAGATATGACAGACTTGAAGAGCTACATCGGGATGATTGAAAAGCGGGACCCCTACATCGGCGCATACTCACTCGGGCTTGGTACGGGTAGGGTCAAAGACGTCGTCAACCACCCCCCGCACTACACGCAGCACCCGAGNGGTATTGAGTGCATACAGATCACGGAGCACATGGGTTTTAACCTCGGCAACGCCATCAAATATATCTGGCGTGCGGACCTGAAGGGCAACAGCATCGAGGACCTCAAGAAGGCGGTCTGGTACATCAATCGAGAGATTGCCAAGCGTGAGAAGTCCAAATGAAGTACTTCGATGAGTTGACAGAACTCGAGACTGTCATGATTGATCTGTCTTGTCATGTATCGCTCCTGCAGGCGTATGCACTCGCATGCGAGTCCGGATTAAATGAGGAGGATAGGCAGAATGCGATCGGGCTGATTACAGACTCCATGCAGGGGTACTGCAGCAAGCTGTTTGATATGCACGGGGCACTCTTTAACAGAATCAGGGAGGATACGCATGAGGAGCCCAAAAAGGCAGAAAAGGGATGCGCTAAAGGAAAAGACAAGGTTTGACCTGGAGCAGGAGATTCAATTGGCCTGGAATACTAAGGAGGATCTCGAGCTCTTTCTGCGGGCCAAGTTTGACAGAGTGGAGCCCATGACGGAGGATGAGGAGGCTAATATTCTGATAGGAATCATCCACCTATTCAATATGCGGATGCAACAGGTCTGGGATACCCAGGAATTTTTAATTAAAAAAGGAGCACTACTGTGAGTGAAATTAGCATCGATTTTACCGTTGAGCAGATCAATAGCCTACTCAACATTCTAAACACGCCGACCCAGGTACCCACCGTCGTCTTATTTAACTTCATCAGCCTGATTCAGCAGCAGGCCGAGCCCCAGTTTAAGAAACTAGAGGAGACGCAGAAGGCGATTGCCGATGCACTGGCCAAACAGGGCGGTGAGGTACCAAAAGATGGCGAGTGACCTACTTTTGAAGATGCTATCCAATGCCGGCGTATCTAACAAGCAGAACGTCGAGCAGGCACGCATGGAGCTCGCAGGGGCCATTACACGTGTCGTCCTCAACCAGACCATACAGGAGGCTAAGCAGCGTGCAAAAATTCGTGACGAGGCCCTAAACAAGGGCGAAAAGTCCGAGTAATTTGCATAAGTAGTAATAGGACACGTCGGGAGACGCTCCGTTACTCGGTCCTTACGACGCCGGATAAACGTAACCGGCATGGACAACACCCCCCAAGCCTCTTAACAATGCTCACCCCGGGGGGTTTTCTTAATGACAATAACGTCGCGAACAGGAGGCATCCTTGTCCGGCTCCAAACGGACTAGCGGCACCAATTCCGAGCTTGGAGGCTCACATGAAACGCATAAACCCGGAAACGGGTATGCCTTTTAAAAGGGGAGATGTCAGAAAAGACGGTAAAATTTTTTGGCAAAGAAAAAATACGGAAATAGATAAAGAAGGTTATTTTAGTGAAACTTGGTATACTCCTGAAAGATATGCTGAGGTATACCAAGACAACTTAAAAAGATTAAGGAAGTTTGCTAAAGAAAATCCTGAAATAGTAAATGAATGGAATAGAAAATCTGCAAAAAGAAATAGACCCCAAAGAAATGCAAATTGGGCGAAATACTTTTATTCAAAAATAGACCGTACGCCAAAATGGTTAACCAAAGAACAGCATTTAGAAATAAAAAAGATATATGCTGAGTGTATGGAAATGACCAAAATAACAGGTATTAAACACAACGTAGACCACATTGTGCCTTTGAGAGGTGATTTAGTCAGCGGATTACATGTACCTTGGAATTTAAGAATAATTCCGGCATCTGAAAACTTTAAAAAATCAAATAAATATGGTAGCCAATAAAACAATATCTAATAAATACGACCCAAAGATGCTTGAGACAATCATCGAAATGGGTAAGCAGGGTGCATCCCAAAAAATGATCTGGTCCGAGTTAGGCATCAGTAAATCCACCGCAGAAAGTTACAGGAAAAAGTATCCTGAGTTTGCCGAGGCGCTCGATTTAGCCCTTGTCCATAGCCAGGCGGCATGGGAGCGACTGATGCTCGCCAACGCCGAGAACAAAAATTTCAACACACGCATGGTGGAGGTTGCGGTACGTGGCCAGTTTCAGCAGGACTACCGTGAGCGTATGGATATCAAGCAGGACATCAACCAGAAGGTCGAGGTCGACTTTAACGCAGCCGTGACCGACCTGATCGCCCAACTCAAGAAGGCCGGCGAAGAGTAAACCCCCCAAAAAATATATTTTCAAGAAGGGCAGACCGAAAGGCTGCCCTTTTTTGCATAAGTAGTTTATACTCACAGTAATTCAACGCTAAACAGGTAAACAGGTAAACAGATCATGACAGCACACGCCCTCCTATCCGCATCGTCATCCAAGAGGTGGCTGACTTGTACACCGGCACCAAGACTGGAGGCGACACTACCGGAGCAGAAGCGAGCACCGGGCCAGAAAGATTTCTCCGCCGAGGGCACCATGGCCCACACGCTCGCAGAGGCCAAGCTGAGGCTCTACTACGATCAAATAAAACCCCCCGAGTTTGAAAAGATCTACGATGAAGTTCGTTCATCTGAGTACTACTCCTGCGAATTTGAGGAATATGTAGACAACTACGTCGTATACGTCCGGAGCCAGATCGGTGAGGGTGACCGCCCGCTATTTGAGCAGCGTGTCGACTACAGCGACTTTGCCCCAGACGGGTTTGGTACGGCGGACGTCGTCATACTATCCAGGTACAAAATTAGAGTGATCGATCTAAAATTTGGCATAGGGATACCCGTGAGTGCCAAGGATAATCCTCAGCTGCGGCTATACGCACTCGGGGCATACTGCAA
>TBL_comb48_EPIDRAFT_1001698_pt1 | contig 15867 bp, 14 predicted proteins | sample TroBogEpilimnion_37_FD_10681 | JGI IMG/M metagenome (IMG submission 10681)
CGGAGTTCATCGCCCGGACCGTCCGCGACGGCCTGGCCCTGCGCGGCATCAAGACCCTCTACATCGACCCGGGCTCGCCCTGGCAGAACGGCTTCATCGAGTCGTTCAACGCCTGCGTAAGACGCGAGCTCCTCGACCGCGAGCAGTTCTACACGCTCTCCGAGGCCCGGGTCGTGTTCGCCGGCTGGATCGACGACTACAACGCCTACCGCCCGCACGGCACCATCGGCTACCTTACCCCACACGAACTCATGGGCGGGACACCGGGCCTCCGGCCCAGTGTCTTGACACTAGAAGCACCTCAAACTACCTTACCTGAAGCGACCCAACTGTAGCATTACGGTTGGCCCCACAAACCGTCCCCGATCAGTAAAATTGTGAGGCGCGGATGCCACGCATGCCAGTCCGACTAACTATATCTTTCGAAAAATTGCGGGCGTTAGTGAAAATGACGCGGTCTTTTAAAGATTTTTCAGTACTTGCAAAAAAGGAGTCTACCTCTGCGCTAGGCAAAGTATCGTAGTCGGTTCTGTATTTTACCTGATAAGGTATTAACTCTCCTGACTTATCTTCATACACGCCATCAATGCCTTTAGTGCCATCTGGAAGGTTTAGTTCTTCACGGATTTTAGCTGGAACACTGCCCACCAAGTAGACATTTTTCGCTCTTAAAACTGGATTTAGATATAGGTAAGCTTCGACTAAAATTTCGAATGCATCACCTACTTCGGTGGTATTGGATAATGTCTTAGTTTTCTCTTCGAAGTCTTTAAATGACTTCAAACCTTTAAAGAATTCCTGACGGAGGAAGAGTCTGGCATTTTTATGTTTTGAAGGCACGAATAGGTTATAAAATAACCTACAAGAAACACACAAACTATAAAAACCCTGTTTGGTTTTCGGTATGAAATCTGATATTAATCTACCTTATGCTCGATAGCCTATTACAACGCCTTTTGAATCTAAAGGTCGCGAAGAATCGACGTGGTCTTGCTCCTAATAAACCATTACTTGTTTTGGCGATTCTAGACCTCGTAGAGGCTGGGTTAGTGGGGGTAGATGGGCTAGTGCATAAGGACGCACAGTTAAACCTACGTTTCCGGGCTTATTCACCCATTTGTGCCACGCGCCGGGGTAACACCATTGACTTAGAATTACCCTTCCGACACTTGGCCTCAGATGGCCTATATGTTCATGTAGGGGATGAAGAGCGAGTGGTGCGCTTGGAGGCTGGGTTGTTAGCCGCGATGCAGGAGCCCTCTTGGCGCCAGGAGGCACGGAGGAGGGTAGTGACTACCTATTTCCCCATTGGCGAACAAGTGGCCCTCTGTGCCGCCTTGGGCTTGTCTATGCCTTCTCAAGAGGACTTGAAGGTGGTTCAGGAGGATCTAGCGACTTATCGAGCACAGCTTTCCCGAGGTCGGGATGCACGTTTTAAAGTCGCAGTCATTTCTGGGTACCATTTTACGTGCGCACTAACGGGCTATCAACTGATTGCTTCTAAGTCTACTTATGTGCCCCTTGAAGCCGCCCATATTCATGCACATGCCCGTAAGGGCCCTGATAGTCCAGATAACGGCTTGGCTTTGACCCCTACTGCCCACGACATGTTTGATGCTGGCCTTTGGACTGTCGATGATGACTTACGCATTTGTGTCACACAGTCTGACATCATTGAATCAATCCTTCCTGGAGGAAATCACTTCAGACTAGGTGATCTGCAGGGACGTCGACTCTCATTTGCTCCTCAAGCGATTTTGCGTCCTAGTACGGAGCATTTTGCTTGGCATCGCCGGGAAGTATTTAGGCGTTATTCCTAATTATCTAAAGTGATGTAGTTTGGTAAAAGTATTGTAGTTTTTAAGTTCGGTGAGGCCATCTTGGGTAGGGATGGGATTACTATCCCATCCGTTGGCAACGTTTAGCATTGGTGGTAAGAGTTATGCTAAAAGGTTTCCAAACGTCGGACGGCGCCAACGGACGACATGGTAATGTCGTCCCTACCCGATGCCTCAGGTAGGGAGGCTGCTGCGTCAGCCTCCTTGTGTTAATATATTTTGAATTGTGGGTGCGAATGGAATGGATTCGCAGACATGCGTTGGCGGGTGAGAGCGGACGACATGGTAATGTCGTCCCTACCCGAGCTACAAGGACGGTGACGCAGCACCGTCCCTACCTATTAAGTTCTTATCGTTCGGTGAGGTAATGAAGTTGAAGGCATGCAGAGAGACTCTAACTTCATCAGTGCTCCATCGTCATGAAATCACCTGCTACGCTTTTTCTTGTCGCGGTTTGGCCGCTTCTTTGGGCGGCTTCTGTCTACGCCGCGGAGGCCACGCCTAAGGACGGTATGGTCGGCATCGGTACTGATGAAGGCGAGAAATCGCACTTGGCGTTTAAGGTCGAGAAGGGCGCGAAGATTGTGAAGGTCAGCACCCATCTCAAGGTTGATAAGGTATCGCCTAATGGGCTCAACTTCTTCGCAATTCAGGTCAACTATCCCAACCAGACCTGGGCCCACGGCGGGCCGCAGGCTAACAAGAAGGATAGCAAGCTGGTTCGATACGCCAACTGGGGCGGCCTGGTGAATCGCGGTGGTGGTTCTAAAGATTATCGCGAGGCCGACCCGAAGAACGATTTTGCCTTGATTGAGTGTGGCATCGGTAAACCCAATACCGTGCCTTGGGAGTGGAAACTCGACACCGAATACATCCTCACGGTTGAACGCGGTAAACAGATCGAATTGCCCGCTGGCAAATACGGTCCCAATCATGACGTCGCCCTAGGCGAGCGCACGATGTGGGAATGGAAATTTACGATTGTCCCGGTCGACAAGGCAAATGGTGGCGTAGAGTTCGTCTCGATGATTCACGATTCAGCGGAATACCTATCGTCCTTTTACCTCTGGAACGAAGCCGGTTATGGTTCGAAAGGCAGTGAGCAGCACGCCCGTTGGTCGGTGCCAACTTATTGGACCGTCGGCGACGAGCATCCCAAGCCCGCGCTTGGCTGGTCGCGTTTTTGACGCATGGGGTTGAGTATCCCTGTTAAAATTTCAAGTCGCGGTATAACCCCTGCAAACATTCCAATTAAACCTTTAATTTTTGGCGGGGTCGCAGACGTTATTTTTCTGGAGGCGACTTCTTTTTCGGAATGTCGACTTTCTGCGCAAGTGCGCGGAGTTTGGGATAAAGTTTAACATAGGATACATCTTGCACGGCTGAACCCTCCTTGAGGGCTATTGATGCTGCGACGCCGGCTGATTCGCCTAAGATCATCCAGACTGGTTCCATGCGAATTGAAGTCATAGCAATGTGGCTGGCAGATACACAGACGGGCACGAGAAGATTGGTGCATTGGGCTTTTGGCGGAACAAGGGCGCGGTAGGGGATGCGGTAGATGCCCCGATTTGTCTGCTCGAGGTAGAGCATGGAGTAATAACCTCCCATCAGTGCCACCTTGCCGTCGAAAGCCACGGTGGCGTAAGGCCATTCATCGACCCCGTAGGAAGCTAGCCCAACCGAATCGTTGGGATTGGTTTGTCCCTCTAAGTCTTTCTGGGTGATTACATAATCAGAAATCATGCGGCGGGCCTCCCGGACGTAGAGTTGGTGAGGGTATCCTTTAGTCTCATCGAAGGGGCCCTTTTCGAGACCGACACTCAGGGCGATTTCCTTTTGTTTGGAGGGCACGCTGGGGTCGGTGCGTAGGAAGTGAGTCATGCCTCGGACAAAATCTTGCTGTTCTTTCCAGATGCGAGCCCGGGTTGCGTAATCGCCATCAGGATAGTCGGCATTGTGACCATAGCTTGTCGGTGCGTACAAGGCGCGGGCGAGATTACCTGCCCCACCAGAATAGATACGCCCGCCGCTTTTCTCCCAGCCATCGATTTTGCCGCGCATCACGCGTCCAGAAAAAATATCCACGCCCGCTTGAAATGCACGTCGGTATAGTTCGAACTGTTCCGGATGGTAGTTCGTTGGTGGCTCAATCGGTAGGCGTTCACCCTTGAAGACAAAACGCCAGCGGAAGCCGTAACCCATGGTGAGTTTGTCGGCTGCGCCGACTGGGGCGACGGGGGTTGACTGTAATTCGGGCAGCAGACCACTGAGTGGATCACCAGGGTGTACGTAAGGGTCGATGGCGTAGACGGACATCGGAGGCTGGGCGCCAGCGAGGCTCTCGCCGTAGGTGGATTGAGCCTCGCGACCGTACGTGTAGGCCACCCCAGCACGTGCCATCAGGTCACCTTCGTAGGAACAATCAATGAAGACCTTGGCCACAATGGTTTGGTCGGCGACTTTGGTCGGAAGAGCCGGGGGGCAGCCAAATTCGTCGAAGGGAGCCAGATCGACGTCGATAGAGCGGATGACCCCAGCGTTTTTCGAGACGGTGCTGACGCGGTGCTCGTAGAGTATCGTGACGCCAGCTGATTTGATCAGTTCAGCGAACGCCGCCCGATATTGGGCGTCTTGATATTCCTGTTTCAGGATAGGGCGGGTAGAGCCGCTGACGGCCTCTTCGCGACCCCAGTCGATATGCATCAAGCCCCCGCCCGTCATGCCACCCAGCCAGCGGCTGGGTTCGACAACGATGACCTTCGCCCCTTCTTTGGCGGCGGCGCAAGCGGCCATGACGCCGCTCGCGTTGCCCCCGTAGACGCAGACATCGTAGGACTCGGTCGCTGCAAAAGACGTCAGGCTGACAAGGAGGGCGGTGAGCAAGCGTCTCATGCTTAGCCCTTTTCATACTTCCTCGCCCCTAGAAGTCAAAGCACCGCTTCTTTGAAGTTCATCGTATTGACCTTGAGTAGGACTCTTTGGCGTCAGGCCAACTAGGAGGGGTCAGATGCTTTGCGACTGACGGCTCAGCGAAGTCGTGGACGAACCCAGACTTCGTTAGTAAGGCCATCGATTGGAAGCGAAGCACCTCATGAATTTAATTTTTTTCTTCAATAAAACCAAGCTCCAAGGTGCAGCCGTAATTTTTGTAGTAAAGGCGCAAGGTGAGGTCGGACGATGAGTCCTGGATGTCCCATACGTAGGGATAGGTGATGCCTGTCTTCGCTTGGTAAGGGTGCTTTGCAGTTTGATAAGCTTTGGGGCTTAAATCCACTAATCCCTCGACGTGGTGCGAGAGGGCGGTGATTTCATCGAAGAGTTGTTCGGTGTTATGCCAGCGTACGCATTGCGATGCACTGAGGAATGCAGCCGGTGAAACCTTGATGAGCTGGTTAAAAGGCTGAGAGGTGACTTCTTGGAGAAGTTTGAATACTTTCGATTCAGATTTCGAAAGTGCAGGCATAATTAGAGCCTGATTAATAAAATTCGAGAACAACTTGGCGACCTTAGGATGGTAGCGGTAGCTTGGCGTTTGCGGCTTAGAGGCCTTATTCGCATGACGTTTGCGTAAACGTGGGCTAACACCTTTTTTTGCGTTAGACCGGCTCCTTTTAAATTTAAGCTCAGACGGAGCTTCGTGGAGATTATTGCTATTCGCGATGATGGGGCTGATGTCTTCGATCATAGTGTTTATGGGTTTGGGTTTATGGTTTAGAAATTAAGTGCGGCTTCGACGGTTGGTGCAGTGACGACCAATATGGCCAATCACCAGACATTGGGCTGTAGCATCCCAGAGAAAATGAATGGACATGCATCGACAGTCGTTGGCACCGCCGCCTAACGTTAGATGTTCACGAAAGAATTGTTTCCGGCCTTGGTAGTTGAATTGATACTCGTGACCGTATTTAAATTCAGCGGTATCGCTGATATTGCCGCGATAAACGGTTCCGAGACCTACCTCCTGCGCAATGGCGTCGAGGGCTTTTCCGCGGGCATGGATACGCTGATACACGAAGAAAGGGAGGAGGTTTAAGACCTCGTAGAGACGTTCCGTTTGCAGGAAAGGGCAGTCTTCGGCACTTTTAAAGGCTTCAGGAAGAACTTTGATATCATTTCCCCAGACCCCTTGGGTAATGATAGCCTTGAGGACTTGAGCAACGTTTTGGAATTGGGGGGCCTCTTCTACGGCGAATTCAGGTTTGGCTAATACTGCAATCAAACCATTGCAGCAGGCCGCATCGTAGGTGTGGTGTTCAAAGCAGAGCTTCACACCATCCGAAACTTCCCAGGGGGATACGACGATAGCGTCACTTAGGGTAGCAGACGTCCATTGCAAGATGCCCTCCGCCTCGTTAATGCTGACCAGGGCCTCGGCGTCNAAGTCTAGGATAGCTTCCTTGACATGAGCTAGAGCCACTTGGGCGTTGCTCCAAGACGTCTGGAATTGGGTGACGTTTTTGGGATACTGNTGGTAGTTTTGGTAAATCATGGTGAAAATTGGGACGAAGGGTGGGTGTTCCGGATGATAATCCGCAATGAAGTGAGGTGGAATGGCGCGGCAGAGCCGCTAAGAGAGGGTTATTGGATTAGGCCTTCAGAGGTGGTCGATGAATTGTGAGTTGAACGTTTAAACCATTCTCCTCCGATATATTCTCCGACGTGAAGAAGAACATCATAAGGCGTTTTCCGGGTTACTTCGAGTGCGAAGGCGTATTTTGCGTGGAGATGGCGCAAGCGTTTCTCATTAATCCCAAATCCTTTTACAGTATCACCGCCGTTCGGGCTTAATTTTCCCCAGAAGTCTTCCGCATTTAGTTCAAGCCATAATTCCACCGCTTGGTTTAAGCCTACTTTTTCAAACTTCTGAACCACATTGGCTAGAATTTGGCGAATGCGTTCCCGGGTCAAATTGCGTATTTCCCCCACTTCTCGAAGAGTGAGGTTACGATCCTCGTTAAAGTATTTTAGATTTACGATGTCTAGTTCTTGGACATTTAATCCGGCCAGGGCCAATGCTTCTTTGGGATGAATTGGATTAATGCTATCTAGGTCTTCATCGACTAGTGCAGCCCAAGCTAAGCACAGAATAATGAGGCGTAGTTTTACTTTACCATAGCCACGCATGTTAAGTAAAGCATCAGCGGATGGCTTGCAGTAATGCGAAAGTAAATGGCCCGAGTATTTTGCTGGCCAGCGTTCTTCGATTTTTGTGCATATACGCATCATTGGCAAATTGCCTCGTTGCCGATTCTGAATTAGTTTCCACCATTTTTCGTAGTGTTGTTGGCAGGCGGCTTCAAGTTGCGCATGAGTGTATTTCGCAATGGAAGCAAAAGAGTCTAAATCTGATGAACGAACGTCTGAAATACTTTCGTCGGGAATGTTCGCCTGATATTTTAAGAGTTTTTCTAGAAGGAACTTAGTAACATCGGATGCCAGTATTTCTTCTGACTTTTTCCCCCAATTAGGGATTTTCATCCGATCGGTTTTTAAAATAAAATCCACATTTGAAACGTTCTGATAATATTTGAATCCATTAATAACCCGGACGTTTTCGGTAATCATCGAAATATTAGTTTCGTTGAAAACTCGATACAGAGTTGGATGTTTCAACCAGGATTTAATCGTCTCGTTCATGTGGATAGATGATTTGGTAGAGGAGGGCTACGGGCTAAGCGCAGCCCGTAGCCCTAGGATTTAGAATTCGACGCCGTTGTCGCGGAGTAGGTCCAAGATGTGGTCAGCTAGGTTATTAAAGCCACCATAACCACCGCCAAAGCCTGCTGCTTCACCGTCATTTTTATGCCAGTAAGATGCTTCGCAGGCATCGCCCGCTTGTTTTAAAACTTCCATATAGTCTTTAACCGTCGGTGAATTGATTCCCTTGACCTGCTTGAAGTGGTAATAGACCTCAGCAAAGACTCGGTTTAGTGACACAAAGCCGTTATTCTTAGTGATAAGATAGTTTTTGTGATCTTCGAATGCCTCTGGGACCAATTTTTCCCAAGCCTGCCAATATTTGGCAAGTTCTTCAGCTAATTCGTCAGCCTTCTTCGTTCGGAGTGCGTAAGCACTGTTGATAATGGGCTTTAGTGAGTTAGCGAAACTTAAGATCGTATTGTAGGTTCGAGCGCTTTTTTCGAAATTTGGTCCAGCAAGAGTACCTTTCCAAGGCGAACTCAGGCTGTTAGCTAACATGTTCGTAATGTTCGTAGCCTTAATGCCAACTTCTTCGTTTTGAGGGATAATGTTTTCGCCCTTTTGACCTAACTGGATCATTAATTGACGAGCTAAGTCGGTCTTAACCTTCTTCATGTTATTGTTAATAAGAAGGAACTGCTTAATTTCATTAACCAGTTTGGTGTTTTCAAAAATAATTACAGGTAATTCATAGTTGAGCAGCTGATTTAGCCCTAATTCTTCAATCGCCATTTTAAAACCATTTGTCCGGTGTTGGCCATCGACGACATAGAAACTTTCCCCATCAGTGAAGACAGCTTCGCAGATGCCATTTTTTTCCGTATACTTAATCGGCTTCCGGTAACTGAGTAATACGGAGGTAGGGATTACTGGACTGCGCCCAGCTTTAACTTCTTTGTCCAAGTAAGAGGCAAAGTTTCGTGCACGCTTTTCGTCCAAGTTTCGTTGGTAGCCGTTGGGATTTTCCACCTGGTGGTAGGTGTCGATCTTGTAGCTCGAGATGAGGTGCTTTACGGCGATTTTTCCAGCGAACACGCTGTTGTCATTGCCTTGGTTGATTTTGATTAGGTTGATGATCATGGGAGGAGTCTTCGCCCTCAATTATACCCGAGTTTCTAATAGTTTCTTTTAAACTTGACAAAAGTTAAAAACAGCCGCGACTTTATTGCCGTATTTATTGGTATTTTTAATATTAAATTAAATCAGATTTTTATTTTAGACTTATCTAAAAACAGAATATTCTTGACAAATTAGGTTTAAGGTGCTTTAGATCTAAAAGGTTTGGTTGCGCCAATTTTAAGAATGGGGGCCACATTCAAATCCTTCCCTGTGTTTTTACTGCCTAGATTAGGCTCTGAATGTAGCTCTTATTCAGCCAGAAGCAGCGGTGCTTCTCAATTGTAGGGTCTTTGCCGTAGCGAGCTTTGGAGTCATGCGGGCGCACATGAATAACTCGGTTATCTTTTTGTCCCGGCATCGCCTCGTAATGGTGGGTGCGTGCTTTCTGAACGGCAATTTCCCAGGCTGCTTTTGCGTCATCTAAATCTTGCTCTGATAAGGAATGAAAAATGGCTTTCTGAAAAACAGGATCTTGATTCTCACCCATTTCCTTTAGGCAAATAAAGAGAAAGCGATTGGTGAGCATGCTGTAGAGTTCAGAATCCTCCCAAACTTCTTCCGCGGCCAATTCTTCGTAATTGAAATGTGGAAATGAAACAGCTTCGGCTGGTTTATTATTATTTGTAAGACGAACAGTTTTAATTTGTAGGCCTGTGTTTTTAAATTCGGCTAAGTTTTCTGACTCAAAATTTTGACTGCCCGTAAGTACGAAATTTAAACATTTGCGCATGCGACGAGCGTGACGGTCTTTGCTTTCGAATTTTCCTGTGACTCCAAGTTCATTACAAATATCTGTAGTGCTTTTGCCTCTGTATTGGTTGAGACGATTGGTAACGAAATCTTCGAAGCGGACTTTCGCTTTGCGATAAAGTTCCATGCCGGCGAGATGTACTTCAGGCTCAGCGGCTTTGTTATTCCGCTCATTAATAAGGCGTTCGTAAATTTGTGTTACAAAAGCCTGTTTGAGTGCAAAGGCTCGCGGTTTGGCCTCTTCAGAACTCTTGGCCTGCTTAACCCTGTCCGTTCCCTTAGCACCTTTGGTGCAGGCTCCTAAGAGATTTGTCATACTCTCGCTGATAAGGTGTGCTTTACCTTCTCTAACATATCCCTGAATGTATTCCCAGTCTTCCTGAATCATTCGTAGCTCGGATTCATTGGGTAACCAATGGTCAACTAAAAGAACCTTAAGGTCTAAAATGGGAACATCTTTGGCATACTCGTAAAATACGAGGAGCAGGCTATCTAACTTTTTCTTAGCGTGACTAAGATCAAAACTTTCGTCGAGAATGGAAGGGGTTTCTAGGCGTTGGCCACCCCCAAAATTTATCATACAAATAACTAACCGTTCTTTCGCACTTAATTTAGTGTTTCGGCGTGTTGTTATTTTTTTAAGGCCAGTGCATTTTAGTTCGGCCCAACCTAAATCTGGTTCTTTATCTGAATTAGGACGGTAGTAAAAATGACCGGCTTCAATCGCGTTTCCGAATTTCCCTTTTGCGTTCCCTGACATGTATTTGGCAGTTTCTTCCATCACCACTCCAATTTCATCCTTTGGTACCAATAGATTAATCGCTTCCCGTAGTGTTTTTCCTTCGAGTTTTCGTGCGTGGTTTAAGACGGAGTCCCGGTCTTCAGGGTTATAGGGGGCACGTTCGATAATTAGGGCACCTTTGCGGCTCACTCCCTAGGCTTACCATGCACCCTTGTAGCCTACCAGTTTATATTATTTAGAACCAGAAATAGTTTTACTGAGGGATTCTATAAGACATCGGGCGATTCCCACTACTAAAGCGTTGCCCATAAAGAAAGCACGTTTCCCATCGCTGATTTTTAACTCGGTACATGTCTGTGAGTGTTGATGTGAAAAGCCATTCATCCGTTCTAACTCTTCGGGGTAGAGACGACGAAGTTTTGCTGCTCTAACACAATCTTCGGAAGTCTTGTGGCGCCCTTGATTTGCGGCGCAAATTTCACAAATGACGTGTTTAAAGCGTGAAACAGAAGCTCCACCCTCAGATGTAATAATGGTTCTTCCAGGCCCTTGAATTGGATCGGGGAAAGGGAGACCTCCTTCTTTGTAGCCGTAGGCGAAACTGTTAGAGGCGAGTGTGTCCCGGTCGATTTTAAGCGTTTTACCAGAAACAGTTATTTCTGTAGGTTTTGTTTTTTTAACTAACTCGTCGACTGCTTTAATGGTCAGGGTTCGAATCTTTTCACTGATTTTAAGTAGTGCGTCTTTATCTTTTAGTCCTAAAAGCGAAATCGCACGATCAGTCGCAATTGCCACCATCGATGATTGAACTTTACTCCAACAGTCTTGATTCGCTTGGGCTTGTTCAATTTGTGTTCGGGTTAGCGCATTTGGACGGTCAATCGTGACTTCCTTGCGATTCAGGGCAATAGCGATGCGGAGGTTGATTTCTTCTCGAGCTAAACTCACTCTTACGGTCTTGTTAGCCCAGGTGAAATCAAAAGATTCATCCATTTTAAGGTCATGTGGTAGTTGTTTCGCTGCCTTAGCGATATCGTTTTTATCAAGGCCGTTATTGCCTAATTCGTTTCTGATGAAGGCAGTAATAGCGGTTGTTTTTCGCCTTGGTTCATTTTTACGACCCTTTGCATAAGCCCACTTTGCTAAGACTTCAGTTGCAATTCGGAAACTGCTACTGTTTGAAGGCAGTGTGTCTTTCTGAGGTTTTAGAAGGATTTCTTCCAGAGTGATAATCTGCTTAGGCGTGATGGCTTTTACACTTTTAGTCCAAGCTTTTCCATTCGTGACAAAACCAGCGTTTAAAAACGGAGATTTGCCCTTGGGGGCTTTATATCCCGTCGCAAGTTTATCATCGCTATCGTAAGGCTTTAAGTCGAAGGATGTTTTTTCGCTATGGGCACGACAGGGTAGAGCCTTAGCAATTAGGCCTTTGCTATCGAGTGCTTCGTCGATATCCAGTTTTGCTGCATTAATTTTTTTGGCGACGGGAGAGTTTTTTTGATATGCGAAAATGAAAATGCGCCGACGCTTTTGTGGAAAACCATAATCGGCCGCGTTTACAATACGCCATTCAACAATGTAGCCTAGACTATCTAGGCCTTTAAGAATGACTGCAAAATCACGCCCACGATTAGAAGCTGGGGAATTAATCAACCGATCAACGTTCTCAAGTAAAACGTAATTGGGGGTTACATCACGTAGCACGCGCTCAATGCTCCACCAGAGAACTCCTTTAGGACCACGAAGTCCTTTAGATACATTTTTAGGTTTGGCCACCGAGTAGTCCTGACAAGGGAAGCCACCAACGAGCATATCGATTTCTTTAAGATCGGTAGGTAGGTCCTTTTGAGAGTCTGTAATTAGATGTATATCGTTGGTATAGTGTCCGTGCTTACCAAATTTAGCGATGTATACACGATTGGCATTTTGGAGTTCGCCTGGCTTGGCTGCCTCGCTTGGCTCCCACTGATTTGACCATGTAACTTCGAAATGATTCTTTAGAGGGCTGTGTTCTACAGCCTCTCGAAACCCGCCAACGCCGGCGAATAGTTCTGCCATCTTGATACGCATCTTAAAATCTTAGTTTGGGGGTTTATCTTCGGGATTAATCTTTGAAAGATCAATCGCGAATAATTGACATTAGTGAACATATATTCACTAAATGGCGACCCCTAATATTGCTACAAAAAACTTAATTTTACTTCTTTTTACGCTTTTTCCGTTTGAAGGGGCGAAGTTTATAAGAAACCGCTTCGCAACTTGGATGAGTCAGGAGGGCAGCATTCATCTCATCGTCAATCCCCCGGCAGACGCCTACGGACTTCACGACAGTAGCGCCGAGCTTTTCCATGAGGTATTTCGAGACTACGACCTGGCCAATGAGTCCCATGCCTAAACGACGGTTCTTAGACTGAATGACTACGACTTTTTCGCCTTTTTGGAGCTCACGTTTCTCAAAGGGCTTTTGGAAGATGATAACACCATCCATGAGTCTACGGCCATTAGTTTTACCGCCCTTCAGTGCCATGAACTCTTCAATGAGAAAGCCTTCAGGGTGATAGGTGCGGTGATACCAGCGTGTCATCTTAGTCTCGTGTTTGCTCATGATCTTGAGGGTTGGTATTGTAGGTTGCGACGTGTGCGATGGTTAAGTTTTCAGCTAGGCCTGTTAACCAATCGAACTGAGGAACAGGAGGAAATCCTTAGGTACGAGGTGGTTGCCTAGGCGCTGGACGGCTTTGTCGCGGCTTACGATGATGGTGTTAGCATCTGCTCGTTGGTGGTCTTTGACGTAGTGAAGGATTTCTTCATCGGCTTGGCCTTTGCCCGATTTTTGCTGCGTGGGGGTGATGAAACGGACCCCGGGGAAGGGCTTCTTACTCTCCTCGAATCGGCCATCGAGGAAAATCAGAACGCGACAGTGCTCACTGTTTTCGGGGATGATTTTGACGAGCTCGGCCAGGTGCTGGTGGGCCTCGGCGCTGAAAATGGGGTTATCGTGTTTATCTTGGGCGTCGGTTTTATATTTATCAAAATGCTCCGGTAACGAGTGCATGAAGTTGTAACCGTCGATAAAGAGATCGATGGCTTTATCGCGGAAGTAATCATTTTCGAGTTTGGCCAAGGGCGAGTGATGTCGTTGGTGTCGATCGAGCTTAGCCCATTGCTCAATTTTGATATTTTTAATGAAAGCATTGGCTTCTTCCTTCGCGAGCACCCCAGTATCTCGTAACGATTGCACCGCATTGATAACGCGGGAGATATCCGCTTCGGGTACACTGCGCACTGCAGACATCATGGCTTTGACAATCCCGCCCAAGGGTTCGTCGATGCGCACTTTCTGGCGACAAGCTAAGACCATGGAACGAAGCTGGCGATGGAGTTGAATCAAGGTCTCCGAGGGCGTTAGTAGCTGATTCATGAGTTCATCCAGTTGCTCCAGCCGCTTTTCCATTAAGGGCAGGGCTTTGGCTCGATCGGTTTCCCACTGGAGGAGTAAGTCGTTCTGCTTCGCTTCTGCTTCCGCCAATTTTAGGGCTTCCAGGGAAAGCGTCTCGAATTTTTTAAATTGGGCCTGTAAGTCCTCCATCTCTTTTAACTTCGCTAGCCATGGACGTAATTCAGCGGATAACTGCTGCTGCATCTCCGCTTGAGCTTCATCCTGATACTGGGCTTTGAGTTGGGCCAGACGTTCGGGGGTGGCGCCACCGCCTTGTTCAATTTGACCTAACCGTTGCCGTGCTTCTTGGAGTTCGGCCTCGAGGTTGATGTTTTTAGTTTTAGCTTTTTGGAGTTCAGCGTTGAGGTTTGCTAATGCGATCTGGTGTTCTTTAGCCACCTCCGCGATGGCTTCTTCCCGGGCTTTTTCTTTCCCCCGAGTATGGGCTTTGTTTTCACGTTCTTGGTTTTTAGCCCAATTCAACTTTGCTTGGGTGAACTCTTGATTTAGCACACGAAAACTTTTTTCTAATTCCTGCAGCCGGGCGGGGAAATGTTTTTCCAAGATTGTCGCAACGCAGACAAGCTGAGCGTTTACTTCATCGGTTAATTCTTTCAGTTGGGCGGAATCGGGTAAGTTTTCTAAGACGATGAGATCTTGCGTCGTGAGCCGTTCGTTGACGAAAGACTGGGCACTTTTATGAGCATTATGTAAATACATCATGACTTCCAAGATGAGCAGGGTGCGCGTTTCCCCTAATACTTTAACCATCTTTTCAACCCAAAGTGGAGTATGGGTGGTAGGGAGGAGAACGTTGATAGCGTCGAAAAGGTTTTTCAGCGGAAGTTCCTGAATGATATCGAGGTATAGTCCGACATAGCTGCGGGAAGATTTTTGAAGGTACTCTTTGACTTTATCGGAGACCATCACGGCATCGCTGGCAAACTTGGAGGCTAACTTAACTTGAATCTCATTGGGAAGATGGCCGAAGTCTTGGAGGACTTGGAGTTTTAAGGTTTCCTTCGAATCAGGTTTGGGAGTTTTGGGTAAATGTGTCATCGGGGAGGGGGGTCAGTTGGGGGTGCTGATGGAGGTTTAAATTAGAGATTAAATTCAAGGTTTCACGGTTTATTATAATTATATTAAAAAAGGCCGGCTCAGGTGAGCCGGCGTCAGGCTTAACGATCACTGGCGTGGTCGAAATGGTCTTGGGGGTGTCCAATCCAATGGCGGATGAGTAGGCGGTCTTTGTCGCCTTCGATGGCGGTACGGCCGTGGAGGAGTCGGGTATTATCGATTAACAGTACTTGGCCTGGCTTTAATAGTATCGTCTCGGTTTCGACCTCCTGCAGGGCTACGACGAAGGCGTCGAGGGCTTCGTTGGCTCCTTCACGTCGAAACCAAGGGGTGTAGGAAATCCAGTGCTTGATGCCCCATTCTTGACGTACGACCGGAAAACGCACCGGGTCGTTCGGGAAGACTTGGTGGGAGCCCATGGTGATGGTTTCTAAAGCGAGGCGGGTCTCGGGCGGTAAGGTTAATAGCGCTCGCCGCGCATCTTTGAGTAGACTCATGCCTCCGGCAGAACTCTGACGCACGCAGTGCCAAGCAATCCAGCATGCCCGTGGGTAATCACTGTGAAGTTCCATCTCCAAATCGGTAGCTAAGGCAGCGCGGGCGTTTAAGCGGGGCTGCACGTGAGTCTTTTGAATGACTGGACCGAGTGCAGAGATTGTAAAGGCCGTCGCTTCGGGCGATGAGGATTCAAACGTGATCCAACCCTTTTCAGTTAACTGTTTTGTTAAGTCGTGCTCAGGTGACATGTGGAGGTGAAACCAAAGTTTGCCCGAGAAGTTTCAGCTCACAATGCCCCTAGAAAAAACGTCACGTGCGTGCATCGAAGACGTCAGGCCGTAGCACGAAAACGTCGGAGATTTCTAATATAATTAGAAATTATGGAGTTAAACGGCGTGACACGAATTCGGATTTTTTACCAGCTTTTGACGAATCAACCTGCTCCGTTATAAATCACTAATAAAAATTATAAGTCGTGAGAAATGATTGGGTAGGGAGGCTGCTGCGTCAGCCTTCTTGCATTTAATAAAATTATCCGGCGAAGGTGAATCGTGGGTGCGAATGGAATGGATTCGCAGGCGCACGTTGGTGGGTGAGAGCGGACGTCCTGGTGATGTCGATCCGACCTGTCGACCCAAGGACGACGACGCAGCGTCGTCCCTACCCGATGCAGATAAATCGGAATAATCCATGCCTTGGGT
>TBL_comb48_EPIDRAFT_1001700_pt1 | contig 15862 bp, 11 predicted proteins | sample TroBogEpilimnion_37_FD_10681 | JGI IMG/M metagenome (IMG submission 10681)
GGTATGGATAAAAATGGCGATTATATAGAGGCACTATCAGACTTAGGGTTTGGCTTTATAGAAATAGGTACGGTGACTCCACGACCACAACCCGGCAATCCTAAACCTCGCTTATTTAGATTGCCTGAACATCAGGCCATTATTAATCGCATGGGTTTTAATAATCTGGGTTTAGATCATTTGTTAAGCCAAGTTAAAGATAGTCATTACAGCGGCATCTTAGGCATTAATATCGGTAAAAATTTTGATACCCCAATAGAGCAGGCTGTTGATGATTATCTAATTGGTTTGCGCAAAGCCTATAGCTTGGCTAGCTATATCACCTTAAATGTATCATCACCCAACACTAAGAACTTACGGCAACTTCAGCAAGGTGATGAATTAAAAAGTCTAATCAGCTCTTTAAAGGAAGAGCAAATTAAGCTGGAACGAGAACACGGTTTTTATGTACCTTTAGCACTAAAAATTGCACCTGATTTAAACGATGATGAAATAAGTCATATAGGTCGATTGCTATTAGAATTTTCTATTGACGGAGTCATTGCCACTAACACGACTATTGCTAGAGACAAGATAACTGGCCACCCTTTTGCAAATGAAGCCGGTGGTTTGAGTGGCGCGCCTGTTAAAGAAGCGGCAACCCGAGTCGTGCGAGGCTTATCGGCTGAATGTCAGGGAAAAGTTCCAATTATTGCTGCTGGTGGTATTTTAAGTGCCGAAGATGCTCAAGAAAAATTAAGTGCTGGTGCAAGCTTAGTACAAGTATACAGCGGCTTAATTTATAAAGGCCCTCAGTTAATTGCTGATATTGTTGATGCGTTATAAAGCGAGTTATTGATACCCGTAGGTTGGGTTAGCGACAGCTTAACCAGGTATTTCGTAGTCCATTGCGTCGGGTTACGCTATCGCTAACCCGACCTACAAAGGCTTATACATTATTCCCCCGCAATAGACATCTGCTCAACTAAAATAGAGCCGGTACGCACATTACCGCGATACTCAATATCATTGCCCACAGCTACTATGTTTTTTAACATATCTTTTAAGTTTCCAGCAATGGTAATCTCTTCAACTGGATATTGGATTTCACCATTTTCTACCCAAAATCCTGCCGCTCCGCGCGAATAATCGCCAGTCACAATATTAATGCCTTGCCCCATCAATTCTGTTACCAATAAACCTGTGCCAAGTAGTTTAAGCATACCTTGAAAGTCTAAGTCACTTGGATCAATGGTTAAATTACGAACGCCGCCTGCATTACCAGTACTTTGTAAACCCAGTTTACGTGCAGAATAAGTGCTTAAAACATAACTACGTAAAATACCATCACTGACTATATCACGAGCATGAGTGGCTACGCCTTCGCCATCATAAGCAGAACTACCTAAAGCCCCAATTAAATGTGGTTGCTCATGAATATGGATAAACTCAGGAAAAACTTGTGTATCGATAGCATCTAATAAAAACGATGATTTACGATATAAATTACCGCCACTAATAGCGCCAATAAATGAGGATAACAATCCGGATGCTATTTCTGAGCTATAAAGCACAGGACATTGTCGTGTGCTTAAACTACGTCCCTCTAAACGTCTCAAAGCACGTTCAGCAGCTTTGTTTCCAATACTTACAGCAGATTCTAAATTTTGAGCATTTCTAGATACGCTATACCAATAATCACGCTGCATACTCTCACCACGCTGCGCCAATACCGAACAACTCAAAGAATGTCGTGTTGATTGATAACCTTGAAGGAACCCTAAGCTATTACCCATTACATGTATACCTTGATGAGTATTTACTGACGCACCTTCAGAATTACTGATTTCAGCATGATAAGATCGTGCAGCATCTTCACATTCAATAGCGAGTTCAATAGCGGCATCTACACTCAAATCCCAAGGATGATTAAGATCAAGATCAGGAAAATCAGTTGCCAAGCGTTCTTTTTCAGGTAAACCTGAGTATTTATCTTCATTGGTATAACGTGCAATACTACAGGCAGCACTCACTGCTTCTTTAATTGATGCGGGTGATAAATCAGAGGTACTCGAAGAACCTTTATGCTGTCCAAAATAGACCGTTATCCCTAAACCTTGTCCACAATGATGCTCTATGGTTTCTACATCACCCAAACGCGCCGACACCGACAGACCATTTTCTTGACTTAATCCAGCTTCGGCAGCCGTTGCACCTTGGCTTTTGGCTTCATCTAATAAGTCTTGGACAATATTTTTTAATCGATTAATTTCTTCTTGGTTTTGCACAGCTTTCTCGTATTTTTAATAAGTCGGGTTAGCATTAGCTCACTCGACATAAGCTACTTAAATTATTGGATAATGTTATTTACAAGCATTGAATATACTGCTTTAAACACTGGTTCCGCCCACCGTTAGACCATCAATTTTTAAGGTCGGCTGACCCACACCTACAGGGACACTCTGACCGTCTTTTCCGCACGTTCCCACACCACTATCAAGCTCAAGATCGTTTCCAACCATAGAGACTTTAGTTAATACATCGGGGCCATTACCAATCAAGGTTGCACCTTTAATAGCACGGGTTATTTTGCCATTTTCAATTAAATAGGCTTCACTAGCAGAAAAAACAAATTTACCGGAAGTAATATCAACCTGACCTCCAGCAAAGTTTTTAGCATACAAACCTTTTTTAACCGAACCAATAATATCTTCTGGGTGATGTTGTCCCGCTAACATATAAGTATTAGTCATGCGTGGCATAGGTAAGCTCGCATAAGACTCACGCCGCCCATTACCTGTTGACTTAACACCCATTAATCTTGCATTAAGTTTATCTTGCATATAACCTTTGAGGATACCGTTTTCAATCAATACGGTCTTTTCTGTCGGTGTACCTTCATCATCGATACTTAATGAACCACGTCGCCCTTGCAAGGTACCATCATCAACTACTGTACATAAATCAGAAGCAACTCTTTCACCGACTCGACCACTAAATGCAGAAGTACCTTTGCGATTGAAATCACCTTCCAAACCATGGCCTATGGCTTCATGCAATAAAATACCCGGCCAACCTGGACCTAATACGACAGTCATATTTCCGGCCGGTGCATCTTCTGCTTCCAGATTAACCAAAGCCAATCTTACAGCTTCCTTACCGTAGCTTAGCGCTCGCTCATGTTCGAGAAAATAGTTGTAATCACTACGGCCACCACCACCCATACTGCCTTGTTCACGACGACCATTTTCTTCGACTATTACTGTTACATTCATGCGCACTAAAGGCCTAATATCTGCCGCTAAAGAACCATCCTGATTAGCCACCAAAATGCTTTCATGAGCGCTCACCAAACTGACAATAACTTCTTCAATTCGGTTATCCAATTTGCGAGTTTCGGTATCAACCTTTTGCAATAATTCAACTTTCTGCTGATCAGATAATGATTTTAATGGATTAGCGATAGGATAATACTGCGGCCAATTTACAGCCTGTTTAAGGCCCACTTGTGCCTCTTGACCTTGCCGAACAATGGACTTTACATTGTTAGCTGCCTCCAACAATACCGGCAATTCAATACGGTCACTATAAGCAAAGCCGGTTTTTTCACCTGATACCGCTCTTACGCCTGCACCTTGCTCAATATTATGACTGCCTTCTTTAATAATACCGCCTTCCATAACCCAAGATTCACTATGACTGGACTGAAAATAAATATCTGCCGCATCCACGGGTGAGCTTAGCAAGCGGCTCATAATTTTTTCAATATCACTATCTTGTATGCCTACTGGCATTAAAATAGATTGTTTTACAAGATTTAATAAATTCATCAGAACATTTAGTTAATTTAAACGATACCGGTTGGCAGGATTAGGATGCGCAAAGACTATTATTAGTCTTTAATTATGGCGACGACCCGTTTTCTTCTCTTCATTTTTATCAGACTGCGGCTTATCAGTCATCGATTTATAAATCAACAACAAGAGCTGATTAGCATCTTCTGCTGAGGGCGTAGATCCATCTAAAGTCTTTTTTTGCGTGTTAACTGAAATACTCACTTGGGTTTCAGAGTGTTGCTCAGTGACTGTTAAGAGATAATATTCTTCCTGACGAACATCCTTAAAGACAGACAGGGCTTTGTCAAAAAAACCGCTGTCTTTCTCATCTAATACTTCAGGACTATAAGTTATTAAATAAAGTCCTTTTGCTTGCTCACGATAAGTAACCCTTACATAATCTTGCTTTAAAGCATGTCCTAAAGTATCCCATCCCAATTCAAACGGCTGCCTAATCATTAATAGCGGCGGTGTTGTGCTCGTCATGTAAAAACTGGGCTCTTCAATCTCTTGCTGCAACTTTCTTTGCCCATACTTAGAATCATCCACAGCCAACTGCTCAGTTGATTGATGGGTAACGGGTAAAATGGGAGGACGTTCTAGCATAGCGGTATCTCGATAACGACTTTCAGCCGGCCCTCCACAAGAAACTAATCCTAAAGACAATAATAAGATTTTAACGATAAGGTTCATATTACTCACAAAAAAAACGACGATGATTTAAAACAGGAAAAGCACCACGAACTTTTTCAATTCTCTCTTGATCAATATCCGCCATAACAAAACCACCACCGGTTTTATAACAATCCAACACCGTACCCCAAGGGTCAACAATCATACTATGACCAAAAGTTTTACGACCATTAAGATGAAAGCCTCCTTGATTAGGTGCAATCACATAACAAAGGTTTTCTACCGCTCTTGCACGTAACAATATTTCCCAATGAGCAGAACCGGTTTCTGCAGTAAAAGCGGAAGGTACCACTAAAATATCAACGCCTTCTTCACTCATTTTTCGAAAGAATTCTGGAAAGCGTAAATCATAACAAACGGCTACACCTAACTTACCAAAAGGCGTATCAAAAACCTGTGATTCTACGCCTGGCTCGACAGAGTCGGATTCGCGATAAACGTCATCAGTGCCAGGTACATTAACATCAAATAAATGCACCTTATCATAGCGCCCGACTCGCTCGCCTTTATCGTTATAAATTAAACAAGCAGCCCGTGCTTTATTGTCATCATTCGCTACTAATGGAATAGTGCCACCCACGATCCATACTGCATATTTTTTAGCGGTAGTCGCTAAGAAATGTTGTATTGGCCCTGTACCATCAACTTCTTTAGCTTTAAGTTTGTCGGATTCATGATCGCCCATCAAGGCAAAGTTTTCAGGCAAAGCAACGAGCTTTGCACCTGCCTTAACGGCTTCTGCAATCAATTTTTCGGCTTCCAGCAAGTTAAAACTGATATTTGGACTTGATGCCATTTGTATGGCCGCGCATTTACTCATGTCGTCTCCCTATTATTGTTTTTTAGGTTGCTGTACCCATGGAAAGCCAGTAATCCCATTCCAAGTTTTTTGCAGCAAGCCTTCGTTTTCATGTAATGGAATAATTTGTGCATCGTCCCAGCCGCCCTTAACTTGGTACTGTGACCCAAAGAAAAAACCTTCCTGATCTTTACCCGTTAATGTACGCCCAATGAGCCCCGTAACTTTGGCCATGATTGTACCAGCAATAGGCACAGCATCAGCACTTTTTGGAATCACACTTGCAACTTCATCTAATTTTTTATTAATGAAATCAGTCTGTCCTGAAATATTGATTTTGGCAGGTATTGCGTCTATCACTAAATCACGAGTCATTGCTTTACCATTCAAAATATTAAAATGACCGGTAATGCTATTAACAGACAAGCCTTGTTGAAAGACATCACTAAAATCAAGCTGTAATCGCTTAACCCACTGTTCCATAGCCAATATACCCAATAATCGTCCAAAGCCTGGTTCTATGCTAAGAATTCGACCATTTGTAACATTAACATCTAATTTTCCTAGCATAGACTGCAAAGAAAAATCATAAGGAGCCGCATGCCAATTACTCGTAAAATCAATAACCGCTTTGGTATCCACTAAGTCTTTAGTAATGCCGAGTTGGTTCAGCGTCTGCCCCGCATTAGAAAGCTCTAAGCGACCTTGTAACCGAGTTTCAGAATGCAGGCCTTTTTCTTTCCAATCACCTGAAATTTGTAATTTTTGTTCCTTGCCCACCAAATTGAAATGCTTAAGCAACATGCCATTATCTATGCGCTCAGTTTCTATGGCTAATTGTCCCAGATTGACCGAGCGCCAGTAGGTGTTATCGCTATTGATTGAAAACAACGGAAGTTCAGTAGGTAACAAAACTGCCCTAGACTCCACCTCTTTGACTGTTTCATTATTAGCTGTTGGCTCAACTGACTTTAGGGCAGATAGATCAAGAGCAGTCAAACTCAAATTAATTTTTTCAGTGCCAGTCACATTATTCGGAATTTTTATAGTACCGCTAGCCAAATCACTTTTGATAATACCGGACCAATGACTTTTTTCTGGAGTCAAAATCAGATCTAAAGCCCCCAAAGGACTCTCTTTCCATTGCGCATGTGGGCTATGTATTTTAATTTCCCGAATGTTATTTAGAGCACCACCTTCTTCATTTTTATGGCCTGACATGGCCAGCCATTCATGTAAATTTAATGTGTCTTGATTAATTTCTAACTTTAGACCTGGTTGGGTCGACTGTTGAACAGCGCCTGTACCGACTAATATCTGTCCTGATTCCAGTCGCTTTTTAGCTAAATTTACTTTTACTGCAGCCTTTAGACCCTCATCATAATTTAAACTAATTGGCAGTAATTCTTCACCGCTAAGCCCAAAAGTCAAAGACAAGGGCTTTTTTTGCAACTTTGTTTTGGCAAGAAAAGCTGGTAACTCCAACGACACACCAACAAGATCAGATTGCACAACCAGTTCGGTTGGACTATTAGGATACGGTAGCCCCAATTTTAATTGATACTCCATTTCACCTTTTGCAAGGTCCCAGCCCGGCATTTTGAATTGTTTTTGTAAATCTGTTATACCAGCACTTCCTTTTATGTCTAAAAAAGTTTGCTGATGATCGGCTTTATCAATATTAATTTTAATAGGGCGACCTAAAGCAACACCAAGAATACCCTCACTATAAACACCCAACTCTGTAAACTTCAAATCTCCAGTAATTTTATTGATCCATAAATCAAGTGCACTGACATTAAGTCTAGCCTGATTAAAGTGAGCGGCCCCATAGACGATAGGCTGAAGTTCTTCTGATAACGGCAAACTAAGATCAAGCTCCATTTTAGTATCGCCTTGAGGCACTACCGCATCAACCAAAAATCCCACTGTTGAACTTAAGGGTGTCTGCTTTAAGAATTTGAATACCTCGTTAATCTCACCTTCAAGTTGACCCTTTACCATGAGGCGTTTACTCGTTCCTAATGCTGGATTAATAATCGTTGCTTGGGTGATATTGAGATTACTACTCTGTCCTTGAGTGATCTCACAGTTCATGAAATTTTGTAAAATAACCATTTTACCGGCTATATTGGTAATCTGAGGCCAATCAGGAAGATAAGCTAAATTCAGTTGATCAATATCAACATTAGCCTCAAAGACACCGTCTTCGACTTTTGTTGGAAAAATACCTAACTTACCTGAATATAACAAATCACCTTGGGTCACTCGACCACTAAGAAAAGCCAGATCATACCAAATGACATCAGCTGGCTTCATGACCTTAACAGGTAAATAGTGCTTTAACTTACTAAAATCATCACTTATAAATGATGTTTGCATATCTAAAAAAGGTAAAGCGTTAGCTTTAGGCAATGTTAAGTTTAATCGACTTTTACTCGTTAACCCATGCAGATCTAATTCAAGCGATCGACTCGATAATAGCCAATCGGCATCAGTTTGCTTCCAATTTATATCGCCCTTAAGACTGCTGATGAAAAAAGGTTCACGAAGAAAATCGGAGTCAATTAATTCTGCGTTTTCAGTCACTAAACGCAAGACACCCGATTTTTCATTACCTAGGATTTGACCTGTTACGTTATTTACGCCAGGAAATTTTTCATAAGGATTTACACCAAGATCTACAAACTGACCCTTAACAGCCCAGGCTTTCTGATCAAAATCAGCATCGATAGAAAAATGTTCTAAACGTCCTTTTAACTGTATTTGCTCTAAAGTATTTAGCTGCTCAGCCTTCAATGGCACTATGAATTTGGCTAACAAAGCAAGTTCTTGCAAATCCAATTGCGAGGCGGCTAAATTAAGTTTAGGCAAAAACTGTCCATCTTTAATGCTGCCCGCAAGTCTAAAAACAGCATCCGGCCATTTAGTTGAGCCATTAGCATCGGTTGTTTCCAATAAAAATTGTGAAACATCAAGCCGCCATTGATTATCACTGAATTGCCAATGCATTCGTGCGTTTAATCGCTCTATAGGCAAAACATCATGATTTTTATGCACTAAATTCAATTGTTTTAATTGAACTTCACTGGTCAAGGCAAGCAATTGCTCCTGCTCTAATTGAGCCCAAGCCTTTATATCTGCAATACCCGATGTCACATTCAGCGACATAGGCAAATCTAACTCTGCCAACTCGGATAACTTAAGCCTTTTTCCTTCAATATAAAACGCACCCTTTAAAGCCTTAGCCTCAAAGACATTACCTTGTAAATCCATGGCAACTGTCAAAGTATCACCATATTTTTCAGGTAGTTTCATCAAAAGATTGATTTTGTGGTGCTGTTCTTGGTTAATAATGGCCAAATCAACCGACTCAAAGCTTATTGCCTTAGCGTGTCTTTTTTGATCTTGCCAAGTAATATCACTTTGCACGACTTCAAATTGACTGCCTTCAAGTAACCACAAGGGCTGCTCATCACCCGCTTTTAAACCCTGCACGGCAACGCTTCCATCTAGCTTACGAACTATTGTCAACTTAGTGCCCACTAAGGTCACTCGCGAAGAGGACAAAATTTCTCTATGTACCAGCATATCGAATAGATTAATCGCTAAACGTATTTCTTTAAGCTGAATAGCAGGTGCTGCATTAGCTTCAATCGAAGCCACCGTAATGTCTTTAAGAATTAACTCAGGACTTAAACCACGCATTTTAGCGCCTAAATGACGAATAATGACGGGCGCACCCAGCAATTCACTAACGCGATCTTGCAATTGAAGTTGATAGCCTTCTATACCCGATAAAACCAAACGTACACCGGTTAAACTAAGCGCTAATGCCAGTAAAGACCAAAATACAAGGTGCCGAGTTGCGCGTTTAATATGATGAATCATAAGATCAATTAAAGACGCTTAGTTGAATAATTTATAATAAATACTCTGTGAAGCTTAAAGTAAAACAACATCATACTGCTCCTGATTATATTGTGCTTCTGCTCTAAACTTAATTTGCACACCTAAAAAGATTTCCAATTCAGCCAGCATATCTGCATCTTCATCAAGCAGCATCTCTACCACTTCATTAGAAGCCAGCACTAAAATTGTTTGTACTTTGTATAATCTGACTTCTCTAATGATTTCTCTAAATATCTCTAAGCACATAGTTTCTGCTGTTTTCAACACGCCTCTACCGCCACAAGCACTGCAAGGCTCACATAGAATATGCTCAAGACTTTCTCGCGTTCTTTTGCGAGTCATTTCAACTAGACCTAAAACCGACACTTCAGTAATTTTGGTTTTCGCGCGATCTTTTTCTAAGTTTCGTTCTAAGGCTTGTAAGACTTGCTTCTTATGCTCCTCACTTTTCATATCGATAAAATCGATAATGATGATGCCTCCCAAGTTTCTAAGCCTAAGTTGGCGAGCAATCGTTTGTGCAGCCTCAAGATTCGTTTTAAAGATGGTTTCTTCCAGATTACGGCCACCGACATAACCGCCCGTATTAACATCAACCGTGGTCATAGCTTCGGTTTGATCAAAAATCAAATAACCACCGGACTTTAATTTAACCTTACGCTCTAAGGCTTTTTTTATTTCATCTTCAACACTGTAAATATCAAATACTGGACATTCACCTGAATAATGTTCGATAACAGGCACAATTTCTGGTACAAAAATCTCAGCAAAATCTAGCAATAATTGATAGGTTTCTTTTGAGTCTACTCGCACTCTATCAATGCCTTCTTTATATAAATCCCTTAAGGTTCTAATACTCAACGGTAAATCTTTATGTATAAATTGCTTAGGTTTAGCACCTGCAATCTTTTCTGAAATTGACTCCCATAACTTTAATAAAAACATCATATCGGCAGTCAATACCGATTCTTCTACACATTCTGCCGCTGTTCTTGCAATAAAGCCGCCACAGTTATTCTCCTGCCTGAAGCCATCAAGACAAGACCTTAGCCGAATTCTCTCGGACTCACACTCAATTCGTTGCGATACGCCGGTATTATTCGAATAAGGCATATAGACTTGATAACGGGAAGGAATTGATATTTCCGTAGTAAGCCGTGCGCCTTTAGTCCCTAACGGATCTTTAACGACTTGAACAATAATATGCTGACCTTCATGCAAATAGTGCTCAATAATTTCAGTACCGCGTTTTTCCAAATCTTTAGCGCATAAGTCGGAAAGATGAATAAAAGCAGCCTTAGGTAAGCCAATATCAACAAAAGCCGCCTGCATACCTGGTAACACTCGGCACACTTCACCCTTATATATATTGCCGACTAAGCCTCGTTCACGGGTACGCTCAATGATAACTTCTTGCAATACACCATTTTCAATAACAGCAACGCGCGTTTCTGGGGGTGTGACATTAATTAAAATTTCTTCACTCATTTGAAAACGGTCACTCCTTGATTAGATAAAAGTTGGGCTGTCTCGAACAAAGGTAAACCCACCACCCCCGAGAAGCTGCCTTTAATGGCTTGCACAAATAGTGCGCCTAAACCTTGTATGGCATAACTACCAGCCTTACCTAGCGGCTCACCACTTTGCCAGTAAGCTAATATTTCTGGCTCGCTCAAGCATTTAAAGGTGACCTCTGTCATACTAACGGCCTGCCCATGCTCTCTGCCACGAACAGAAACAGCACTATAAACCTGATGGGTTTTTCCAGATAGCCGCATTAGCATCGCCAGAGCATCAGCCTGATCTTTGGGTTTGCCCATAATCAAGCTCCCTAAAACAACCGTGGTATCGGCTGCCAAAATAGGTATCTCTGGATTCAGCCTCGCCTTGCAAGCTGCAGACTTTTCTGCAGCTATTCGCTGCACATAAGCTAAAGGCGCCTCATTTATTTTAGGCGTTTCATCAATATCGACTGGATAGACGTTATAAGTCACGTTAATTTGGTCTAACAATTCTTGTCGACGAGGTGACGCTGAAGCGAGAATAATTTGTGCAGTCATTAACGATGATAGGGGTGGTTATTAAGAATACTCCAAGCGCGATAAATCTGTTCGGCGACAATTATACGCACTAATGGATGCGGAAAGGTCAACTTAGATAAACTCCACGACTCTCGAGCTAATTGTTTAACGGAATCAGCTAAGCCTTCAGGCCCACCTACTAAAACAGCAACATGCTGACCGCCTTCCAGCCAGCGCTGCATCGCTTGGGACAATTCAGGTGTAGACCAAGGTTTACCGGGTATGTCCAAGGTAACAACATGCGTACCCTGAGGAATAGCCGCAATCATACGCTCACCTTCTTCTTTAACAATTCGGGCAACATCACTGTTTTTAGTGCGCTTACCCGGGGCAATTTCTTTAAGCACTAATTCGCACTCACGCGGCAAACGCTTGGCATATTCATCATAGCCTTGCTGCACCCAGCTGGGCATACGGTTTCCTACTGAAATTAGATTTATTTGCATGGGTACGCAGGATACAGGCAACATTGAGTTGATGCAATGACGCGTATAAGACCGAAGCATTTGCGACATTAATTCTTCAATAAGCTGGCCGCACAATCATCACATTAAGCAACACTTGTAAGCGCGTCTTTTTCTTGCTCACTCTCATCATTGCTAAAAGCTTGCAAACTCTTTTTTTCTAAAAGGCGGTTTGGCTTAAACATTAACATAGGCAATGGGTAAAGTCGCTATCAGCGCTTCACGCAGACGATATAAAATTATCAATTTCACTGCCAAAAAAGGTTTTCAGCCTCAAAAACTGGTTTTGTTCTTAGTTATGAGTAGATATACTCACTTATCAACGAATTTAGATTAGTATAAGAAACTCATGACATCATTATCTCAATTAAAAAATCAATTAAAAGAAGTTGAAGTATCTGCAACAATACAAATTATTTCAGATATAGAATCACTTAAAAATAGCGCAGAAGACCAAATCAGAACGCACCAAAAAGACGTAGATTTTCAAACTAAAGAATATACTGTTGAACTAATTGTACAAAAATATTCTGAAGGCCTTGAAGATGATAAAAATGAGTTATTTATACCTGATTATCAAAGAGATTTTACATGGCCTGAAAAATTCAAATCAAAATTAATTGAATCTCTGCTAATCGGGCTTCCTATTCCTTATATTTTTATTGCAGATGTTGCTTCTGATGATCCTGAATATGATGGACGCACTGAAATAGTAGATGGCTCACAACGTATTCGAACATTACATGCTTTTCTAACCAATAAATTAGAATTAACCGAGCTAAAGTTACTTACTGAGATTAATGGCTTTAAATTTGAAGACTTACCATTATCAAGACAGCGTAGGTTTAATCGTATTCCTATTCGAATCATTGAGCTTAGCCAGCAATGTAATGAAGATACGAGACGTGACCTTTTTGAGCGCATCAATACTGGAAGTGACACCCTCAAAGCTATGGAAATAAGAAAAGGCTCAGAGTTAGGCAATACACCTCTATATAAACAAGTAATTAAACCTTGCTCGCAACTTGAGTTATTCAAAGAACTAGCACCAATGTCACCCAACAAAGAAATAAGAGATGAACGCATGGAGTTTACCTTACGATTCTTCGCTTATCTTGAAAACTACCAACAATTCCAACATTCTGTTCGTGAGTTTTTAGATGAATACATGGGTAAATATTCTTCTAAAGATGATGAAAATACTCAATCTATGAATAATCAAGAAATTCAGAGAATGAACGAGGAATTTGCAAAAGTTCTTCAGTTTGTAAAAACTTATTATCCTCATGGCTTTAAAAAAACAGAAAATGCTAAAGAAACTTATCGAGTTCGATTTGAAGCTATTTCAGTAGGCACAGCTTTAGCTCTAAGAAAAAATCCTAATTTGACCCCTGCTAATATGGAATGGCTTGACAGTTTTGAATTTAAAAAATTTACTACTTCAGATGCTTCAAACAGCAGACCTAAAGTTATAACTCGAATTGAATATGTGCGAGATAAGCTTTTAGGTGCATAAATGGATTCAATAACGGACGATTTTGAGACAAGAGTAAAAGAAATACATAATTATCTTAAATTACTTAAATTTATTGAAGATACTAGGTCTATATCCGATGATAAACACAATACTCATGAAATAGATATAACTTTAAAAAGCACGCTAAAGGGTATGGTGTTTCTATTACTATATAACTTAACTGAAGCGACAATGAGAGAGTCAATCGCTCACATCTATGACCAGATGGATCAAAGGGCTATTGATTTCAATCATTTAAAAAAATCCATAAGAAAAGAAATATTAAGAAAAGCCAAATCAGAAAAAATTGATCTAGAGAGTTTGCTAGAAAAAACAGCATCATCAATTTCACAAAAGTTAGCAAGGGCTACTTTCAATAAAAAAGATTTATTTTCTGGAAATATAGACCATCAAGAGGTAAAAAAACAAGCAAAAATCTACGGATTTAATACCGACTCAGATTATAGTAAAACTAAACACGGTAAAAACTTAATGCTAATCAAGATAAAAAGAAATAACCTAGCACATGGAAATGACTCTTTCGCAGATATAGGAAAAAACTATACAACTTCTGATCTTAAAGATTTTTCTGAAGAGATTATTAGTTATTTAAATCAAATCACTTCACACATTTCCGAATATGTTAGTACCCAAAGTTACTTACATGATTAACAAATGTCCTTCCTATAATTTCACCCAATTTTACTGGAACTGCATTACCAATTAATCGGGCAACCTGAGATAGATTAAATCGATCGACTTCTGGATTAACAAACTCATAGCTAAGTGGAAATGACTGCAATAAAGCCGCTTCACGCAATGTAATTGCTCTATTTTGGACTGGATGTCCAAAACGCCCACTACCATAGTTGTAACATTGAGTAGTTATAGTAGGTGCTGGACTATCCCAGGCCATTCGTCCATAAACTGCAACATATTTTTTTCCAGAACTTCTCTTATGACATGAAGCCATTAACTCCTCAGGCCAATCACGCCAACTACCATTTTGTTTTGAAGCTTTTATCCGTTTTAAATTAATGCTGGTTAAACCACTGGCTTTATGTAGGGGATCATTGATATCTGATTCACCAGCCTCAAGTGTAGGTAAATTTAACAACGCATCTTTCGTTGTAAGGTAGGCTTCTTTTTTATGCGTTGGCTCAATTAATTTAATCTTTCCAATTTTTGAAGCAAGTAGCACTAATCGTTTGCGATTCTGAGGGATTCCATAATCGGGACAAAACACAACTGAACTAGAAATATAATAATTTTGCTCTTTTAGTAGGTTAATAAAATCAATATAGACTTGATGTCGAGTTAATTCAGGAACATTTTCCATTGAAACAAGATCAGGTTTAACTTCTGTAATTAATCTAGCAAAACTATACAGCAACTCCCATCGCTGATCTCTAACCTTACCTTGACGATAATTTGAAAACGGTTGACAAGGCGCGCAACCTACTAACAATTTAATAGTATTCAAATTATAATTCTTACTAATTAGGTCTCCATCAATATCAAGAATATTCTTTGAGATGAACTTGGCGTCATTATTTTTTTCATATGGGTAACGACATGTATCATCAATATCATAACCACAAATCACATCAATACCAGCCATTTCAAAACCATGAGTTAGCCCGCCAGCCCCGCAAAATAAATCTACCGCTTCAATTTTCATTCAAAATAAACTTTATTTAAACTTATTAATTGTTATATTACTATTTCACTACAGCAGGAGGGAGATCCATTATTGCTTTTCCAGCACCTTCATAAAGTGGCAAATTAAAAATATCGCTAATTTCACTATGCGACGGTGATGGAAACTGAAAATAAGATATATTTTTGGCGGCTATAAAAAATAAACGCCTTCTCTTTTGTGGAGTGCCAAATTCTGCGGCCATAAGCTCACCGTGTTTAACCTGATAACCAATATCTTCGAATGATTTACAAATCTCTTGTACCATATTTATTGTTTTTACCTGTGCAAGGCCATAAACATTTTCCATAACAACGATTTCGGGATTCAAATTTTTTATGTGATGAATATAGTCTCTATAAAGTGTACTCAATGGATCTTTTGTAGCTTTTTGCTTACCTGCAACACTAAATGGTTGACATGGTGGACCGCCAATTATGACGTCTGGATTTTTACCTAATACCTCTTTCACTCTACTAGGGTTTAGCGTTCTAATATCAGCTTTATGAAAATTCCATTCTGGTCGATTCGTATTAATAGTTGCTTCTGTCCATTCCTCAATATCCGTTGCAAACTTAGTTTTAAATTGTATCAATTCATTACTAGCCTGCTCAAAGCCAAGATCTAAACCACCTGCTCCACAAAAATAAGATGCAATAAGTTTTTCGCCAACATTATTTTGTTTTATGAAGAAATTCGCTATTTCACCTGCTACGGCTTTCGCTAATTTAACAGGTACAGCATTCCCAATCTGTTTCTGGATCTGTCCTAGGGTGCCTTTAAACTCATAATCAATTGGAAAATCCTGAAGACAAGCGGCTTCTCTAGGGGTTAAATAACGATCATAGTATGGATGAACAAATTTATTAAAAATATACGCAGT
>TBL_comb48_EPIDRAFT_1001701_pt1 | contig 15847 bp, 11 predicted proteins | sample TroBogEpilimnion_37_FD_10681 | JGI IMG/M metagenome (IMG submission 10681)
GGGAAGTCATACTTAGATAACAACTCACGCACTTCCATTTCTACGAGTTCTAACAATTCTTCGTCGTCCACCATGTCGCACTTGTTCAAAAACACAACAATGTATGGCACACCAACCTGACGCGCTAACAAAATATGCTCACGTGTCTGTGGCATTGGGCCATCAGCAGCTGAACATACTAAAATCGCGCCGTCCATCTGCGCAGCACCAGTAATCATGTTCTTTACATAGTCAGCGTGGCCTGGGCAATCTACGTGTGCGTAGTGACGGTTCTGAGTTTCATACTCAACGTGTGCTGTGTTAATCGTAATTCCACGTGCCTTCTCTTCTGGCGCCGCGTCAATTTGGTCATACGCTTTCGCTTCGCCACCAAACGCTTTTGATAACACAGTCGTAATTGCCGCTGTTAATGTTGTCTTACCGTGGTCAACGTGACCAATCGTTCCTACGTTAACGTGCGGCTTTGTCCGCTCAAACTTCTCTTTTGCCATTTTTAGCCTCTACTCAGTTAGATATTTAAAAAGTGTTTAATTATTTCGCTTTTGATGCAATTACTGCATCTGCTACGTTTTTCGGTGCTTCAGCATAGTGCTTGAATTCCATGGTGTAAGTCGCACGTCCTTGTGTTAAAGAGCGCAAACCTGTTGAGTATCCAAACATTTCAGCCAAAGGTACTTCTGCACGAACGATCTTACCGCCACCGCCTGCAATATCATCCATACCCTGAAGTATTCCACGACGTGATGACAAGTCACCCATAACGTTACCCATGAAGTCTTCCGGTGTTTCTACTTCAACAGCCATCATCGGCTCAAGTAATACAGGACTTGCGCGACGCATACCTTCTTTAAAGGCCATAGACCCAGCCATCTTAAATGCGTTCTCGTTAGAGTCAACATCATGGTAAGAACCAAAGAATAAAGTTACCTTAACATCAACAACAGGGTATCCAGCAACAACTCCATTGTTTAAAGTATCTAAAATCCCTTTGTCTACAGCAGGGATGTATTCACGTGGAACAACACCACCCTTAATTGCGTCTACGAACTCATAACCTTTTCCAGGTTCCTGTGGTTCGAGCTTGAGGACAACGTGACCATATTGACCACGTCCACCAGACTGTTTAACAAACTTACCTTCGATTTCTTCGCAAACTTTACGAATCGTTTCTCTGTAAGCAACCTGTGGTTTACCAACTGTTGCTTCAACACCAAATTCACGCTTCATACGATCTACAAGAATCTCTAAGTGCAACTCACCCATACCAGAAATAATTGTTTGGCCTGACTCTTCATCCGTTTTAACTCTGAAAGAAGGATCTTCTTGAGCTAAGCGGTTCAAAGCAATACCCATTTTTTCTTGGTCTGCTTTAGTCTTAGGTTCAACAGCCTGAGAAATAACTGGCTCAGGGAATATCATTCTTTCAAGAATAATGATTGAAGCAGGATCACATAATGTTTCGCCAGTTGTCGCATCTTTCAAACCTACTGCAGCAGCAATGTCACCAGCGCGAACTTCTTTAATCTCTTCACGTTGGTTTGCGTGCATTTGAAGCAAACGACCAATACGCTCTTTTTTACCCTTAATTGGGTTATAAATCGTATCGCCAGAGTTAATCACACCGGAATATACGCGGAAGAAAATTAATTGGCCCACGAACGGGTCAGTCATAATCTTAAAAGCCAATGCAGAGAACTTTTCATCATCAGAAGCTTGGCGAACACTTTGCTCTCCATTTTCTAACTCTCCAGTAACTGGAGGAATATCTACCGGTGAAGGCATGTAATCAATAACACCGTCAAGCATGGCTTGAACGCCTTTATTTTTAAATGCAGTTCCACACATCATAGGAACGATTTCACCAGCAATAGTTCTTGTTCTTAATGCAAGCTTGATTTCTTCTTCACTTAATATTTCACCGCTTAAGTATTTATCCATCAACTCTTCTGAAGACTCAGCTGCAGCTTCGACCATCTTTTCACGCCATTCATTAGCTTGATCTACGAGGTCAGCAGGAATATCTTCATAAGTAAATTTAATACCTTGAGACTCATCATCCCAAAGAATCGCTTTCATCTTCACAAGGTCAACTACACCCTTGAAATTTTCTTCAGCACCGATAGGAATCTGAATTGGAATAGGATTTGCCTTAAGGCGAGCACGCATTTGGTCATGCACCTTAAAGAAATTCGCGCCAGTACGGTCCATTTTGTTTACAAATGCTAAACGTGGGACTTTGTACTTAGTAGCCTGACGCCATACAGTTTCTGACTGAGGCTGAACGCCACCTACTGCACAATAAACCATACAAGCACCATCAAGCACGCGCATAGAACGTTCAACTTCAATAGTGAAGTCAACGTGACCTGGGGTATCAATGATATTAATTCTGTGCTCTGGATAGTTTCCACCCATACCTTTCCAAAAGGCTGTTGTAGCAGCAGAAGTAATGGTGATTCCACGCTCTTGCTCTTGCTCCATCCAGTCCATGGTTGCAGCACCATCGTGAACTTCACCAATCTTATGGTTCACACCTGTATAAAACAGGATACGCTCAGTTGTAGTCGTTTTACCAGCATCAATATGTGCTGAAATTCCAATATTGCGATAACGCTCGATGGGGGTCTTTCGTGCCACTGTATCCTCGAAAATTTAAAAGGTTTAAAAACGGAAATGTGAGAATGCTTTATTAGCCTCAGCCATACGATGAACTTCATCACGCTTTTTCATCGCACCGCCACGACCCTCAGCAGCCTCTAATAATTCATTTGCTAAACGTTGTGCCATTGATTTCTCACTACGCTTTTTAGCAGCTTCTCTTAACCAACGCATCGCTAATGCAAGACGACGTGATGGACGAACTTCAACAGGAACTTGGTAGTTAGCACCGCCAACACGACGGCTCTTCACTTCTACCATAGGCTTAACGTTACCCATTGCCACTGAAAATACGTCGAGTGGTGGTTTGTTAGCTTTCTTTTCGATATGCTCAAACGCACCATAAACGATACGTTCAGCTACAGACTTTTTACCGTCTAACATTAGGACGTTCATAAATTTTGCTACTTCAACATTTCCAAATTTTGGATCTGGAAGAATTTCGCGTTTCGGTACTTCTCTACGACGTGGCATAACTACTCCTTTAATTTTCAGTTGGGAAAATTCCCTTGATTACTCTACTAGCTATAAGCCGAAGTAATCACTTACTTGCTTGAAATCACCGTGACTTCAAGCACGAACTAAGAAATTAAGATTTCTTAGCTTTTTTCGCACCATACTTGGAGCGAGACTGCTTACGGTCTTTAACACCTTGTAAATCTAAAGATCCGCGAACAATGTGGTAACGAACACCAGGAAGATCCTTAACACGACCACCACGGATTAAAACAACCGAGTGCTCCTGCAAGTTGTGGCCTTCTCCGCCGATGTAAGAAATGACTTCAAAACCGTTCGTCAAACGTACCTTTGCTACTTTACGCAAAGCAGAGTTAGGTTTTTTTGGCGTTGTAGTATATACACGAGTACACACACCACGTCTTTGCGGACTGTTTTGTAAGGCTGGACTCTTGCTCTTAACAACCAAGTTTGTACGTGGTTTTTTGAGCAACTGGTTAATTGTTGGCATAACTTACTCTCAATACAATTTTCATCAATTCGTTTAGTCAATTCGTATTCTATTTCAACATTTGAATACGGGTTTTACAGAACCTAGCATTCTAGACTGAGTTTGATGAACCGTCAAGAACCCCTTGCAGGATTCTTGACAAATTCACAATTTACTCAGCATCAGCCACCGGGGTTTCTTCTACAGGAGTAATAAATGCCTCCTCAGCTGCAATGGTTTGTGCACGGTCACGCTCAAATTGCTCTCTTGCTTTACGAGCTTTACGATACGATAACCCTGTACCAGCAGGGATCAGGCGGCCAATAATTACGTTTTCTTTCAAACCACGTAATGTATCAACTTTACCCATAATCGCTGCTTCTGTTAGAACACGCGTAGTCTCTTGGAATGACGCTGCTGAAATGAAGCTATCTGTGGATAATGAAGCCTTTGTAATACCCAACAAGATGTTTTCATATAAAGCAGGACGTTTTCCTAAAGCGATTACACGATCGTTCTCGTCAAAGAGTTTAGAACGTTCAACCTGTTCACCAGTAATGAAGTTGGTATCACCAGCATCAATAACCTGGACACGGCGCAACATCTGACGAACAATCACTTCAATATGCTTGTCATTGATTTTTACACCCTGTAAACGGTAGACGTCTTGAACTTCGTCAACGATATACATTGAAAGTTCCTCAATACCTTTGAGATGCAAGATATCGTGCGGATCAGCAGGTCCTTCGACAATCATTTCGCCCTTATTGACAACCTGACCATCGTGAACAAGAACTTGCTTCTCTTTAGGTATCAAGAACTCATGTGATTCACCATCAAGATCTGTAATAACGAGACGTTGCTTACCTTTAGTTTCTTTACCGAAGGAAACTGTTCCAGTAATCTTAGCCAATACTGCCGCATCTTTCGGTGAGCGCCCTTCAAACAACTCGGCAACTCTTGGAAGACCCCCAGTAATATCACGAGTTTTCTGAGACTCAATTGGAATACGCGCAAGAACTTCACCAGCTTTAACCGCTTGACCATCTTTTACAGTAATCAATGCGCCAAACTGGAGACCAATAGTAACTGGATGGTCTGTACCTGCGAGTTTAACTTCAGCACCAGCTTCATCTAAGATTTTGATGATTGGACGAATACCTTTAGCAGCTGCACTACGACGTTTACCATCAATAACAACCAAAGTTGATAAACCAGTAACATCATCCACTTGCTTAGCAACAGTTACTCCCTCTTCCACGTTCTCGAAATGAATCTGTCCAGAGAACTCAGAAATAATTGGTCTTGTTAATGGATCCCATGTGGCCAAACTTGCGCCAGCCTTCACAACTCCACCATCGCTAACCAATAATGTTGCACCGTAAGGTACTTTATGACGTTCACGTTCACGACCATGGTCATCAGTAATCAGCGCCTCTCCAGAACGTGAAATTACAATCTGTTCACCTTTTGGATTGGTAATGTATCTCATTGAAGATGAGAAACGAACTACACCGTTAGATTTAGCTTCAACATTACTTGCAACTAATGCGCGGGATGCAGCACCACCAATGTGGAATGTACGCATTGTCAACTGAGTTCCAGGCTCACCGATAGATTGAGCAGCGATAACACCCACTGCCTCACCAACGTTCACCAAGCCACCACGACCTAAATCACGGCCATAGCACTTTGCGCACAAGCCATAACGGGTTTTACATGAAAGAACTGTTCTAACTTTAACTTCATCCAATCCAGAAGCCACGATTTCATCAACCATATCTTCATCAAGGAGAGTGTCATCTTCAACGATAACAGCTTGTGTATCAGGATGTATTACATCGCCAATCGTTACACGACCTAAAATACGATCGCGCAAGGCTTCAATAATTTCTCCACCCTCCACTAAGGCCTTCATCGTTACGCCATCAACAGCGCCGCAATCTTCCTCAATAACTACCAAGTCCTGAGTTACATCGCAAAGACGACGTGTTAAATAACCAGAGTTCGCTGTCTTTAACGCTGTGTCTGCTAGACCCTTACGTGCACCGTGTGTAGAAATAAAGTACTGTAAAACATTCAAACCTTCACGGAAGTTCGCAGTAATAGGTGTTTCAATGATTGAGCCGTCNGGTTTTGCCATCAAGCCACGCATACCAGCAAGCTGACGAATCTGAGCTGCAGATCCACGCGCTCCTGAGTCCGCCATCATATAAATCGCATTAAAAGATTCTTGCTTTACTTGCGCGCCATGACGATCTTCTACTACTTGCTGTGAAAGCTGTTCCATCATCGCTTTACCAACTTGATCACCAGCAGCACCCCAAATATCAACAACGTTGTTATAACGCTCTTGGTTGGTTACAAGACCTGACATGAATTGCTTTTCATATTCCTTAACCTTGCTAGAAGCATCGCCAATAATCTTGTCTTTTTGCTCAGGAATCAACATGTCATCAATAGCGATTGAAATACCTGCTTTAGTCGCCAACTTAAATCCAGACTGTAAGAGACGGTCAGCAAAAATTACTGTTTCACGGAGTCCACACTTACGGAAAGAAGTGTTGATCAAGCGAGAAATTTCTTTCTTCTTGAGAGGCTTATTGATGTTTTCAAAAGCCATACCTTTAGGCAATATTTCAGACAAGATCGCACGACCTACAGAGGTGTGATACAAAGTTGTTTTCTTCTGAAAACGTGCATCACCTTCTGCTTTTTTATCTACGATATCCCACTCGTTAATACGAACAGAAATTCTAGACGCCATCTCTACTTGGCCAGCATCATATGCACGTAATACCTCAGAGATATCAGCAAAGAAGAGTCCCTCGCCTTTACCATTAATTTTGTCCCTAGTTGCATAGTACAAACCAAGAACGATATCCTGAGAAGGAACAATAGATGGCTCACCATTCGCTGGGAAAAGCACATTGTTAGATGCCAACATCAATGAGCGAGCTTCCATTTGTGCTTCTAAAGATAATGGTACGTGAACCGCCATTTGGTCACCGTCAAAGTCTGCATTAAACGCTGCGCAAACTAATGGGTGTAATTGAATAGCCTTACCTTCAATCAATAAAGGTTCGAAAGCTTGAATACCAAGACGATGCAATGTAGGGGCACGGTTTAACATCACCGGATGCTGACGAATTACTTCTTCAAGAATATCCCATACGATTGGTGTTTGATTCTCAACTTCTTTCTTTGCAGCCTTGATTGTTGTAGCAATTCCCAATGTTTCTAATTTATTAAAAATAAACGGCTTGAAAAGTTCTAAAGCCATTAATTTTGGTAAGCCGCATTGATGTAACTTGAGATTTGGACCAACAACAATTACAGAACGACCTGAGTAGTCAACACGCTTACCAAGTAAGTTTTGACGGAATCGACCGCCTTTACCTTTGATCATTTCTGCCAATGACTTCAATGGACGCTTGTTAGCGCCAGTCATTGCCTTACCTCTACGACCATTGTCGAGAAGAGAGTCTACAGCCTCTTGTAACATACGTTTTTCATTACGCACAATAATTTCTGGTGCGCGCAATTCCAACAACTTCTTCAAGCGGTTATTACGATTAATAACTCTACGATATAAATCGTTTAAGTCTGATGTTGCAAAACGACCACCATCTAGAGGTACTAATGGACGCAATTCTGGTGGCAATACTGGCAACACGTCAAGAATCATCCAGTCAGGCTTGATTCCAGAAGTTTGGAAAGCTTCTAAAACTTTCAAACGTTTAGCATATTTTTTAATTTTGGCATCGCTACCAGTAGCTTTCAAATCAGCGCGTAAAGTCTCAACTTCACGATCAATTTGAATGCTTCTTAGCAAGTCACGTATACCTTCTGCTCCCATAATTGCTGTGAAAGCACCTTCACCGTGTTCCTCAACTTTTGCAGCGTATTCATCTTCAGACATAATCTGACCACGCTTCATAACTCCATCAGGAGTCAAGCCAGGATCAACTACGACATATGCTTCGAAATATAGAACTCTTTCGATATCGCGCAAAGTCATATCTAAAACCATACCCAAACGGGATGGCAAAGACTTAAGGAACCAAATGTGAGCTACTGGAGCAGCTAGGTCAATGTGACCCATACGCTCACGGCGAACTTTGGCAAGAGTTACTTCTACTCCACACTTCTCACAAATTACTCCTCTAAACTTTAAGCGCTTGTATTTTCCACATAAGCACTCATAGTCTTTGATAGGGCCAAAAATCTTTGCGCAAAACAAACCATCACGTTCTGGTTTAAAAGTTCTGTAGTTAATTGTTTCAGGCTTACGAACTTCCCCATAAGACCATGAGCGAATTTTTTCTGGTGAAGCTAATCCGATTTTAATTGCATCAAACTGCTCATCACCATGCGCTTGTTTAAATAAATCCAGCAATGCTTTCATATTAATTACGCTCCATATCGATATCTATACCCAATGATCTGATTTCTTTAACCAGAACGTTGAAGGACTCAGGCATTCCAGCTTCAATAGTGTGCTCACCTTTGACAATGTTTTCGTAAACCTTAGTACGTCCGTTAACATCGTCTGACTTAACTGTGAGCATTTCCTGTAATACATAGGAGGCACCATAAGCTTCCAACGCCCAAACTTCCATCTCACCAAATCTCTGACCACCAAACTGTGCTTTACCACCGAGCGGCTGTTGTGTAACAAGTGAGTATGGGCCAGTTGAACGAGCATGCATCTTGTCATCAACCAAGTGGTGCAGTTTCAAGACGTGCATAACACCAACTGTTACGTTTCTCTCAAAGGCATCTCCAGTTTGACCATCAAACAATTTCATTTGTTGTCTTGACGCAGTCATTCCCAATGGGCCAGCAATTTCAGCGGGGTAAGCTAACTCAAGCATCTTAGCGATTTCAGCCTCTGTTGCACCATCAAACACTGGCGTAGCAAAAGGTGTACCCTCGCGTAAATTCTTTGCTAACTCTAAAACTTGGTCATCGGATAATTTATCAATTTCCTCTGTTCTTCCAGTTTCGTTGTAAAGAGTGGTTAAGAAGTTGCGAAGTTCTTGAACTTTAGTTTGAGCTTCAATCATGGCATTAATACGCTTACCAATTCCTAACGCTGCCCAACCTAAGTGCGTTTCCAAAATCTGACCTACGTTCATACGTGATGGAACGCCAAGTGGGTTCAACACGATATCAACAGGCGTTCCGTCAGCCATGTATGGCATATCTTCAACAGGAGCAATCTTAGATACAACTCCTTTGTTTCCGTGACGACCCGCCATCTTGTCACCAGGCTGGAGACGACGCTTAACTGCTAAGTAAACCTTAACCATCTTAGTTACGCCAGGAGGTAATTCATCTCCTTGTGTTAACTTGCGCTGCTTCTCTGTAAATGCTTCGTCGAACTGTTTACGCTTAGCTTCAATAGACTCTTTAATAGCATCTACTTGAATAGCTAAATCTTCGTCTGCTAAACGCACGTCGAACCAATGATACTTTTCAACACCTAACAAATACTCAGCCGTTACTTTACTTCCCTTAGCAAGCTTGTTAGGGCCACCGTTAGCTTCTTTGTTTAATAGAAGTTTTTCTAAACGATTAAACGCATCACCTTCAACAATACGCAATTGATCGTTTAAGTCAAGGCGGTAACGATGTAACTCTTCTTGAATAATAGATTGAGCACGTTGATCACGGTCTACACCTTCACGTGTAAAGACTTGAACGTCAATAACAGTTCCTGTCATTCCAGATGGAACGCGCAAAGAAGTATCTTTTACATCAGAAGCTTTTTCGCCAAAAATAGCACGTAACAACTTCTCTTCTGGTGTTAGTTGTGTCTCACCTTTTGGTGTTACTTTACCAACTAATACATCACCAGCTTCTACTTCAGCACCAATATAAACAATACCGCTCTCATCTAATCTGCCTAACTGAGACTCAGCTAAATTAGAAATATCACGGGTAATTTCCTCAGGTCCAAGTTTTGTATCACGAGCAACAACTGATAATTCCTCAATATGAATCGAGGTATAACGGTCGTCAGCTACTACTTTTTCTGATATTAAAATTGAGTCTTCAAAGTTATAACCGTTCCAAGGCATGAAGGCTACGGTCATGTTTTGACCTAGAGCCAACTCACCCAAATCGGTAGACGCTCCATCAGCAACAACATCGCCACGCGCAATTTGATCACCAACACGAACGATAGGTCTTTGATTAATGTTTGTATTTTGATTAGAACGTGTGTATTTAATTAAATTGTAAATATCAACACCAACTTCTCCAGCTGCTGTTTCTTCATCGTTTACACGAATCACGATACGGTTTGCATCGACATAATCAACAATACCGCCACGCGTTGCCATTACAACAGTACCTGAGTCAACAGCTACAGTTCTTTCCAAGCCAGTTCCAACCAATGGCTTGTTAGGTCTTAAACATGGCACTGCTTGACGCTGCATGTTCGCACCCATCAACGCACGGTTTGCATCATCGTGCTCTAAGAATGGCACTAAAGACGCGGCAGCAGAAACAATTTGACTCGGAGCAACGTCAATGTAGTTAACTCTCTCAGGTGTAACCATTTTGGTTTCACCTGCTTCACGAGAAGACACTAACTCATCTGCAAGGGATCCATTGTCATCAATAGTTGCGTTCGCTTGGGCAATAACATACTTTGCTTCTTCGATTGCTGACAAATAATCAACTTGATCAGTAACCTTACCGTCAGTAACTTTTCTGTAAGGTGTTTCCAAGAAGCCATGCTCATTTAATCTTGCAAACAAAGCTAAGGAGTTAATCAAACCAATATTTGGTCCTTCCGGAGTTTCAATCGGACACACACGACCGTAGTGGGTTGGGTGTACGTCACGAACTTCAAAGCCAGCTCTCTCACGTGTTAAACCACCAGGTCCTAATGCTGAAATACGACGCTTGTGCGTAATTTCAGANAGTGGGTTCGTTTGGTCCATAAACTGAGATANCTGTGATGAACCGAAAAACTCTCTAATTGCAGAAGAAATTGGTTTGCTATTAATTAAGTCGTGTGGCATTAGGTTTTCAGTTTCAGCCTGTCCAAGACGCTCTTTAACAGCTCTTTCAACACGAGCCAAACCTGCTCTAAATTGATTTTCTGCCAATTCACCTACGCAACGTACACGACGATTTCCTAAGTGATCGATATCGTCAACTTCGCCTTTACCATTTCTTAAATCGACGAGTAATTTAATAGAATCTAAAATATCTTCATTGGACAAGACCATTGAACCTTCCATTTCAGCACGGTTCAATCTGCTATTAACCTTCATACGTCCTACGCGAGACAAATCGTAGGAATCTTCGTTGAAGAATAGTCTTGCAAATAGAGCTTCAACAGCATCTTCTGTTGGCGGCTCACCAGGACGCATCATACGATAAATTGCAATTCTAGAAGCCATTTGATCTGCGGTTTCATCTACGCGTAAAGTTTGAGAAATATATGCACCTTGATCTAAGTCGTTGGTGTAAATAGTTTCAACTTTTTTAACGCCAGCTTCACGCAACTTAGCCAATATACCTTCAGTTACTTCATCATTGGCATTAGCTAAAATTTCGCCAGTTTCTTCATCGATAATATTTTTTGCCAAAACGCGGCCAATCAAATACTCGTCGGGTGAGTGAATCATTTGAGTTTTAGCAGCTTCTAATTCACGAATATGCTTTGCATTGATTCGCTTATCTTTTTGAACAACTACAACACCATTACGGTCTAAGATGTCGAAACGAGCAACTTCGCCACGAAGACGCTCTGGTACAAACTCTACGGAAACACCATCATTGTTAATTTCAATATGATCAAATTTGAAGAAGTTCGCCAAAATTTGTTCTATATTTAGTCCTAATGCCTTCAACAAAATCGTTACTGGCATCTTACGACGACGGTCAACACGGAAATATAAAATATCTTTCGGGTCGAATTCAAAATCTAACCATGATCCACGGTAAGGAATAATTCTTGCAGAAAATAATAACTTTCCTGAACTATGTGTTTTACCTTTGTCGTGCTCAAAGAAAACGCCTGGTGAACGATGCAACTGAGAAACGATTACCCTTTCAGTGCCGTTAATAACAAATGAACCTGTGTCAGTCATCAATGGGATTTCACCCATGTAAACTTCTTGTTCCTTAATTTCTTTTACTTTAGTAGGCGCTTCGCGATCGTTAATAATTAAACGAACTTTTGCACGAAGAGCTGAGTGATAAGTCAAACCACGCTGTTGACATTCTTTAACATCAAACGGTGGAGGTGAAAGTTGGTATGAAACATATTCCATTCTTGCGAAACCATTGTTTGAAACAATAGGAAAAATGGAAAGAAAGGCAGCCTGTAAACCCTCATTGATACGAGAGTGTATGGATGTTCTTTCTTGTAAAAATTTTGTGTATGACTCTAATTGAGTGGTTAATAAATATGGTACCTGATGGTTGTTCAAGCGCTTAGCAAAGCTCTTACGGATGCGTTTGCGTTCGGTGAAGCTATAAGCCATGTCATCTCCGAAATCATCAACTGTTCAAAGTTTTTGGTGGTTGGCCTCTACCAACCTCTGGCGGACAGCACGCACATCGGCGCACCCGACCAAATTTGTCTACTGCAGTTGTATCAGAAGACAAACCAGATAACTCTGTAAGTTATCTGGTTTGGCTACTAACCAAACCAAGAAATCCTGGAAAGATAATTTCCAGGATTGTCTAACTTACTTGAGTTCTACCTTAGCGCCAGCTTCTTCTAACTTCTTCTTAGCGTCTTCAGCAGCTGCTTTGTCAACACCTTCTTTAACTGGTTTTGGTGCGCCATCAACTAAGTCTTTAGCTTCTTTCAAGCCTAAACCAGTGATTTCACGAACTGCTTTAATTACTGAAACTTTGTTTGCGCCAACTTCAGCGAGGATGACGTTAAACTCAGTTTTCTCTTCAGCAGCAGCAGCTCCACCACCACCAGCACCAGGTGCAGCAACAGCCATAGCTGCGGCAGAAACACCAAACTTCTCTTCGAATGCTTTAACTAAGTCATTCAAATCCATAACAGACATATTGCCAACTGCTTCAATAATTTCTTCTTTAGTAATTGCCATTTTTAATACTCCTAATTCAATTAATTAATAATCGCTATCTGCTTAAGCGGCAGGCGTTTCTTCTGATTTCTGTGCAGCAACCGCTCCAAGTACACGAGCCATGCTCGATACAGGGGCAAGCATCACGCCTAATAACATTGCAATCAACTCATTACGTCCTGGGATTGAAGCTAAGGCTTTAACACCTTCAGCATCTAATGCCTTTCCGTTATAAGATCCTGCTTTAATTACTAGAGTGTCCTTAACTTTTGAAAAGTCATTTAAAACTTTTGCAGAAGCAATAGGATCTGCCGAAATACCATAAATGAGCGGGCCAACCATCGAGTCACCGAGTGGTTCGAATTGTGTACCTTGCACAGCACGACGCGCTAAAGTATTTTTCAATACTCGCAAGTAAACACCTTGCGCTCTAGCGTTTGCACGTAACTTAGTTAATTCGCCCACTGGAATGCCACGATATTCAGCTAGTACGATGGTTTGAGCATTGGCAACTTGAGCACCAATGTCAGCCACAACCGCTTTTTTGTCATCCAAATTTAAAGGCATGTTTTACTCCATTTATCCCTCAACTTCGAGGGGGTTACACAGCAGCGAATTCTTTTCAGGTTCGCCATCTACGTTGGCATAAATTATTAAGAACTTTCGTCCACCAACGGTCTTTGATGGCCGCTGATTTTTCAATCAACGACCCAAAGTCTTTTAAAACTTAAATCGAAATAGAAGATTGCTCTACGCGAACACCAGCACCCATCGTGCTAGAAAGAGCAATTTTTCTCAAATAAACTCCCTTACTTGTTGCTGGCTTAGCTTTTTGTAAAGCATCTAGCAAAGCAACGAGGTTTGATTTAAGTGCGCTTGGCTCAAATGAGCGGCGGCCGATTGTTGCATGAACAATACCTGCCTTGTCAACACGAAACTGAACTTGTCCAGCTTTTGCATTTTTAACAGCTGTTGCAACGTCTGGAGTTACTGTTCCAACTTTCGGATTAGGCATTAAACCACGTGGTCCTAAAATTTGGCCAAGAGTTCCAACGATTCTCATTGTGTCTGGAGATGCAATCAAGATATCAAAATTGATATTGCCAGCTTTTACTTGCTCTGCTAAATCTTCCATTCCAACAATATCTGCACCAGCTTCTTTAGCTTGTGCTGCTTTGTCGCCTTGAGCAAATACAGCAACGCGTACTGATTTACCTGTACCAGCCGGGAGAACTACTGCACCTCTCACTACTTGGTCAGATTTCTTAGCATCAATACCTAATTGAACAGCAACGTCGATTGACTCATCAAACTTTGCAGTAGCGCATTCTTTGACTAGATTTAACGCTTCGTCAATTGGATAAAATTTGTTTCTGTCTACTTTAGTTTGTAGAGCGGATAATCTTTTAGATGTGTTTGCCATGATTAGAGTCCCTCAACAGTAATGCCCATAGAGCGGGCGCTTCCAGCGATTGTTCTTACAGCTGCTTCTAAATTTGCGGCTGTTAAGTCAGGCATTTTTGCCTTAGCAATTTCTTCAGCTTGAGCTAAAGTAATTTTTCCAACTTTATCTGTGTGAGGTCTTGCAGATCCTTTGTCCAACTTTGCAGCCTTTTTAATCAAGACTGTTGCTGGAGGTGTTTTCATCACAAATGTAAAGCTCTTGTCAGCAAACGCTGTGATAACAACTGGTACTGGGAGACCTGGCTCCATACCTTGTGTTTGAGCATTAAATGCTTTACAAAACTCCATGATATTCAAACCACGCTGACCTAGCGCTGGTCCAACTGGAGGAGAGGGATTTGCCTTACCGGCAGGTATTTGTAGCTTAATAAAGCCAATAATTTTCTTTGCCATTGATTAACTCCTAAAAAGCGCACCTTATTTTTTGTGAAGGTCGCTGTTGAGTAAACGCATTGTTAAAGCGACAACCTTAACTCTGCTCCTCTTGACAGCAAAATTGCTGTCGAACTACATTACATCTTTTCTACTTGACCAAACTCTAATTCAACTGGAGTTCCGCGACCAAATATTGTAACAGAAACTCTGAGTTTTGACTTCTCATAATTCACTTCTTCAACATTTCCATTAAAGTCAGTGAATGGGCCTTCTTTAACACGGACCATTTCACCAATTTCAAATAGTGTTTTTGGCTTAGGTTTATCAACCCCAGCCTGCATTTGATCCATAATTTTCTGAACTTCTGCTGTGGAAATAGGTGAAGGTCTATTTCTTATACCGCCTACAAAGCCAGTTACTTTTGGTGTGTTTTTGACCAAGTGCCATGACTCATCGGTCATTTCCATCTCAATCAAAACATATCCAGGGAAGAATCTACGCTCAGTAACTGTTTTTGCGCCAGACTTAACTTCGATCACTTCTTCTGAAGGAACCATAATTCGTCCGAACTTGCTAGCCATATCAGACCTTGCAATACGCTCTTCTAAACCTTTTTTAACACTCTTTTCCATGCCAGAATAAGCATGTATCACATACCAACGCATATTTTCTGCGGCTTGAGGATTATTACTTATTTCTTCATTCGTCATTTTTTATTTCCATCCGAGGAATACAGCAAAAATTAACCACTCGATTATCTTGTCTGCGCTCCATAAGAAAATAGCCATAACTACTACAAAAGCAAAAACAATCAATGTCATTTGAGTTGTTTCTTTTCTTGATGGCCAAACTACCTTCTTTACTTCATTAAAGCTATCTTTTGCGTACGCAATAAATCTTTTGCCGCTCGGAGTAACCGCTACTAGCGCAACTGCAATCGCAATCCCTCCGATGAGCACACTCAAACGAACAATCATTGATTGGGTTGCTAATCCATAGTACCCAATCAATGAAATAAGTATCAGGGCTAAAGCTATTCCTGGTACTAAATTTGATTCGCTTGACTCGTTAGCAATATTTTTTTGATCAGCCATTATTTGGTTACCGTTGCTTTTGTGGCAGGGGCGGAGGGCATCGAACCCCCAACCTTTGGTTTTGGAGACCAACGCTCTGCCAATTGAGCTACACCCCTATTCACTTAAGCAATAATTTTAGAAACAACACCGGCACCCACTGTACGGCCACCTTCACGAATCGCGAANCGTAAACCTTCTTCCATCGCAATCGGCGCTATCAACTTAACAGTGATTTCTACGTTGTCACCAGGCAT
>TBL_comb48_EPIDRAFT_1001702_pt1 | contig 15847 bp, 14 predicted proteins | sample TroBogEpilimnion_37_FD_10681 | JGI IMG/M metagenome (IMG submission 10681)
GCTTGCTCCACATAATAAGAACGCTGTGCAAACAATTGTGTACTAAATAAACATAGTAAACCTATAAATGAGGCCTTAAGGCATGTCATGTTTCAAAGTTAAGGAAATGCATTACGCCATTTAGACATTAAAGTTGCAGCAGCTTGTTAAATTTTAAACCCGGATATCTTTAAAATTCTTCTTTTTTTTGCAATTCACCTGTTTCGGAAAAATACTCCCAAGTACCAAATTTTTCCGGATGAGGATTTTTACCCTTTTCAACTTTTTGAATTTTACGGCCTGAAATGGGATCTTCTACAATTACAGTGTCGCGACTTTTATCATCTATACTAGCCTTGTAAAAGCCGTTTGTTTTAAGCTGTCCATTATCATAAAACTCTTGGTAGCTGCCCGACATGCAAAAATAATTTGCACCATTCTCAATAATAGCAAAAGTAATTTTAGATTTAGGCTTGCCATTGGCATAAAACTTTTGCCATAAACCCATAGGATTATTGCGATAATAATAGCCCGTAGCTTTTAATTTGCCATCATCATAATATTCTGTCCATTTCCCCTCTCTTAAAAAACGTTCGCCATCGTTGCTGAAATTACCTTCTGCAATAACCTTTTTACCCTTAGTTAGTAAGCGATAATAAAAAGCCTCATCGTTAAGAAAAACCATTCTTGTGGTATCAGATCCGCCCGCAACAAAAAACTTGCCGGAATCAACCTCCTTCAGTAAACGATTATCTTCTTCCCCTGTAAATGCAAAATCAGCTTCTATTTGAGCAAATGCAGGCAAACAACTTAAACAAAAAAACAAGAGCATTAATAATTGCTTCATGGCATAATTTTTAACTTTGTAAAATTAATTATAATAAACCAATATCAATAACCGCTCATCGTTTGTTTTTAGGAGCCACCAATTGGTAAGAATGCAATATTTGTTCCCTTAGAAATTTGTTTGGTAAATTACCATTTACAATAACGGTGTTCCAATGCTTTTTGTTCATGTGATAACCGGGTATAATACAGTCATAAGCTTCCCTGAGCTCTACAGCCCTGTCAGGATTGCATTTTACATTAAATTGTAAAGGTTCGGCATCAAGACTAAGTAGCAGAAATATTTTATTATTTGTTTTAAATACCACTACTGTATCGCCAAAAGGCATACCTTCTTCTGTTTGCGGCAGCGAAAGTGCATAATCTCTAATATCTTCAACATTCATCGTAAAGTAATTACCTAATTAGTACACCCAATTTTTGTTCTTTCCCCAATCCACCACCTTAAAAGCTGTGGTAATGGTATCTTTATTAAAGTATATGCACAAATCTTCACCACCTACAGGATCAACCCCTTCGTATTTAATTGTTATTTGGTAGTTATAAGCAACAGAATCTACCCCATCCGGAGCACCCAAAAGGGCAATAACATCTTTGGGTTTAAGGCCAACCAAATTATGATTTTTAGTAAGATCTTTAAGCATTTGGCGCCTGCATTGCGGTGGGCCTGCCGGATCGTAATTACTAGACCATGATTTAGTGCTAAAAGGTGTATTAACTTCTATTAGCGTTTTATAAACTATAAACGCTACTAGCACAATAGCAAATATTACTGAAATTGGTTTTACAATTTGCATCATAATAAAGTGGAAATATCCACATTTTAATGAACATGAAAAATTTTATACCAGCTCTTCTATCAAATCTTTTTCCACCTTTAAATTTTGTATAATAAATTGTTGTCGCTCGGGGGTGTTTTTACCCATAAAATATTCCAACAGTTTTTGAATATGAGCATCCTGACTAAGCAGAACAGGATCTTTGCGTATATCATCTCCAATAAACTGAGCAAACTCTTGAGGTGATATTTCACCCAAACCTTTAAATCTTGTAATCTCGGGTTTGGCACCAAGTTGTGCAATAGCATTTTTGCGCTCCTCATCACTATAGCAGTACATAGTTTTTTGTTTATTACGCACCCTGAAAAGTGGCGTTTGCAAAATATAAATATGCCCTGCCCGCACCAAATCCGGAAAAAACTGCAAAAAGAAAGTCATAATAAGTAACCGTATGTGCATACCATCCACATCTGCATCGGTGGCAATAACTATATTGTTATAACGCAATCCTTCTAAGCCTTGTTCAATATTAAGTGCATGTTGCAAAAGGTTAAACTCTTCATTCTCATAAACTACTTTTTTAGTAAGGCCGTAGCAGTTTAGTGGCTTACCCCTAAGGCTAAATACCGCCTGCGTTTCCACAATTCTACTTTTGGTTATTGAACCGGAAGCCGAATCGCCCTCTGTTATAAAAATGGTAGATTCCAATTGTTTTTGTATAAACTCTTCACGGCCACGCACCGGGGGCTCATCATTTAGGTGGAAACGACAATCGCGTAATTTTTTATTATGCAAATTTGCCTTTTTAGCCCTTTCATTAGCTAGTTTACGAATGCCTGATAATTCCTTCCTTTCATGTTCACTTTGCTCAATGCGTTTTTTCATAGCATCGGCAACCGCAGCATTTTTATGTAAGAAATTATCTAACTCCTTAGCCAAAAAGTCTAATATAAAAGACTTCATAGAGGGGCCATTTTCAAATACAGTTTGCGAACCCAGTTTGGTTTTGGTTTGCGATTCAAAAACGGGTTCCTGTACCCGTACCGAAACTGCTGCAACAATGCTTTGCCTAACATCAGCAGCATCGTAATCCTTTTTATAAAAATCGCGTATCACCTTTACAAAGGCTTCGCGAAATGCAGCTTGGTGGGTGCCGCCTTGTGTGGTATGCTGCCCATTTACAAAAGAATATATATCCTCGCCATAATCGCCATTATGTGTAAGTGCAATCTCAATATCCTCGCCTTTTAGATGGATGATGGGATAGCGCAAATCATCGGGTGTGGTTTTACGCTGCAATAAATCCAACAAACCATTTTTTGAAACGTAATTTTTACCATTGAAATTAATTTGCAAACCCGCATTCAAAAAACAATAATTCCACAATTGGTTCTCAATATATTCCGATAAAAAATGGTAGTTTTTAAAAACCGTTTCATCCGGAATAAATGTTACCATGGTACCATTCGGTTCGGTAGTAGCTATTTCTTTATGCTCCTTAATCAGGTTGCCTTTATTAAACTCGGCAGTTTTAGTTTTACCATCTCTAAATGCAGACACCTTAAAATAAGAGGAAAGTGCATTTACTGCTTTAGTACCCACCCCATTTAAACCCACAGATTTTTGGAAAGCCTTACTATCATATTTTGCACCGGTATTTATTTTACTCACTACATCTACCACCTTACCCAAAGGTATACCACGGCCAAAATCTCGCACACTCACCGAGCCCTTGTCAATTTTTATTTCTACTCGTTTACCAAAGCCCATGGTAAACTCATCAATACAATTATCTACTACCTCCTTTAGTAAAACATAAATACCATCATCCATGCTCGTACCATCACCCAACTTACCAATATACATACCCGGGCGTAGGCGTATATGCTCTCTCCAATCTAACGATCGAATACTATCTTCTGTATATTGATTCAACAAATCGGCCATATTAATTTATTTACCCTATTTATAAAGGAATCAGCAAAAATAAATGAAAAACCTCCTGCAAGTGCAGGAGGTGGATAAATGTATAAGAAATGTGATTATCTAAAATTTGAATCCCACTGTAACAGCAGCATTATTAAAACTATTTTTAATAGTAGCAATAGGCGCAGGTGTATATGCAGGTGTTGCAGAACCATCTGAAGGATAGGGCTGATCTACAAAATTTAAAGCAGTATGTGCCAAGGATGCATCCAAATACCATTTATTAAAGCGGAATCCTATACCACCTGATATAATATTGGCATCTGTGCTAATGCCCGAATTATTTTGATAAGGACTACCCATATAGCTATAGCCTAAACGTATGGAGAAAAATTCAGTAACCCTACCCTCAAAACCAATTCTAAAATTAGAGGCAGCCCCTAATATGTTTTTAATTTGTGTATTGGCAACTTGTTGCGCAGTTATGTCTTGAGACTGAAAAGAGAAACTGGCAGCAGAATAATTTACATATTCATAATCGGCACTTACCAAAGCCCTATTACTAATAAATCCTGTTGCACTAATAATAGTGCGCCAAGGCGTTTGCATAGAATAATCATAAGGGTAGTTAACCGGACTTACTACAGTGGTATTACCATTTATTACGCTATTTACGCCTGAACTCCACTCATCGTGCATATTAAACCATGTAGGTGAATGAAATGCAATTCCAAAGCGTATAAAATCAGAAGCTTTATAAATAAGCCCTAATTTAATATTATATCCCGTTCCGGTTGTAGTTAAACTTTCATTTACTGTATAATTATTAAATCCATTGGAGTCGGTAACAATTGCAGTTTCCGAATAAGATGCTGCCCTCTCGAAATAAAGACTTTGAATACCAATAGTAGCACCAAGCAATAGTATATCTTTATAATCGGCACCAATAGAAAAGGCATACTCATTTAGTGAACCCTTATCATTAATGGTTTTTAATTGACGAACGCCTTTGGTTGGATCTACAATGGAATAGTATTTATTATTAATGGAATCGTAATTAACCAAATAAGATTGATAGCCGTTATAACCAAGTGTACCGGCCGTGCTGGCAGTATTATTAATTTGCGCATCAAGTGCATAGGCTTGGGTGGCACTGCTATTATAATTATCGCCGCCGTAACTATAATTATGGGTATAATCTGCCAACCTATTTAAACCCACTGCAAAGCTAACAGACTTCCAATCGCTGCGCGAAGCTCTTTTTCCTCTAGGGGCACTTGTAAGCACAACAGCCACATTATTAAAATTAAATGCCGAAGCATTATTTGAAATACTTCCATTTAAATAATCACCTTGAGATGAATTAAGCTTTAAGGAAGGCGTAAACATAAATTCTGATGATTTATAAATACCTAAACCCGCAGGATTAATGCTTAAGCAAGAAGCATCCCCACCCATGGCCCCTACCGCATTGCCCAAACCCAGCGAACGTGCAGTACCTGTAGGCGATAAATAAGAATAGCGCAATGCATCATTATAATCTTGTGCATTTGCCACCATTGCCGAGAATGATAAAAATAAAACTAATGATAATGTCAGCTTATTCATAATAGTCTGTTTATAATTTTTAGACAAATTTCGTAAACTAATGTTTAAAGTTTAAACGGAATGAGGTTCTTAAAAAAACATACGGAATTGTTAAAAAAAACACCACACATTTAACGTGTGGTGCAAGTAGTATTATTGTGTTTAAATTGTTAAAAACTACCTATGCCCACCGGAAGAACTTTTACCGGAAGAACGGCCTCCACCGGAAGAACGACCTCCCGAACCACCACCAATAGGTCGTGATGCACCTCCATTCATACGATAAGGAGCGTTGCCTCCTCCCATATTTACACCTTGCCTATTACCACCTGATTGCCTTGCGGGTTCCGGTGCATTAAGTTCACGAATATTATTACCTAGTCTTTGAAAAAATCCGCCATGTTGCGCATTTTGTGTAGCACGCACTTCCGCTTGGTTGCCGGCACCGTTAGCAGGATTATAGCTACGCAACCCACTATTACCCTGACGCATATTATTTCCGTTGTATGCAGGTGCAGTGGAAGTATAGCCACCTATGCGCTGCCCTGTCTGCGCAGCACGATGTCCACTTAAGTAAGTGGCACTTCCTGTTGCAGGCGCGCCACGATAACCTCCTCTTAGCGTTGTACCGTAATAATTGCTACTTGTGCCACGCGGACCATAATGACCGCTAACACCCGGACCTGCATAGGCAACCTCGCCATAATAACCACCATAATAACCACCATAATAACCCATATAATAAGGATAGCCATAATAGCTGCCAAAACCCGGATATCCGTACCATGTATACCAGCCGGCATAAGGGTTGCCCCAACCAAAGCCTATACCTATATGCGGACGAAACCACGGGCTCCAACCCCAATAAGGATCTACCCAATATGGATTATACCAGTAAGGATTATAAAAAGTACTGTAATAACCCATATTATCATACGGATGATAAAAACGATTTATGTGTGAAGAGTAATAATTATCATCTTCATAATCAATATATTCATCACCTTGATTCGAAGAAGGATCATTTACATATTGATCATTCTGACTATTGTTGGCAGGCTCATGTTGAGCTTGTTTATCATTGCCATTATAGCCATTATTTGGCTTATTATAATTATTTACATTATCTGTTTTATCATTTTTTCTACCTTGTGGATATACATCATCCTGTGCAAAGCTTATTACACCTGAACCTGCAATAAAAGCACACACTAATAAAAGCCGTTTCATTTTAAATGATTTTATACTAAAGAAATACCTAGTGAAATTACTATTTTTGCCACAATTCACCAATTAAAATAGACAACGAAACAGGTGTTTGGTTTATTATGTCAAAAACTTTAACAAATAGAAACGATGATTATGCCCAGTGGTATAATGACCTAATTTTAAAAAGCGGCCTGGCCGATTACTCGGCAGTAAGGGGTTGCATGGTAATAAAACCTCATGGATATGCTTTGTGGGAAAACATGAGGGATGTTTTAGATAGAATGTTTAAAGAAACCGGGCATCAAAATGCCTATTTTCCCTTATTAATACCCAAAAGCTTTTTAAGTAAAGAAGCAGCTCACGTAGATGGATTTGCAAAGGAATGCGCTGTTGTAACGCATTACCGTTTAAAAAACGACCCCAACGGCGGGGGNGTTATAGTTGATCCGGATGCCAAACTGGAAGAAGAATTAATTATAAGACCAACTTCAGAAACTATTATTTGGAGTACTTATAAAAATTGGGTTCAATCTTATAGAGATTTACCCTTACTAATTAACCAATGGGCCAATGTAATGCGCTGGGAAATGCGCACACGACTATTTTTACGCACCGCCGAATTTTTATGGCAAGAAGGTCATACAGCCCATGCCACTAAAGATGAAGCCATTGAAGAAACACGCAAGATGCTGGACGTTTATGCCACCTTTGCAGAGGAATATATGGCTATGCCCGTAATTAGGGGAGTAAAAACTGCCAACGAAAGGTTTGCAGGTGCAGAAGATACTTATTGCATAGAGGCTTTAATGCAAGATGGTAAAGCTTTACAAGCAGGTACCTCTCACTTTTTAGGCCAAAATTTCGCCAAAGCTTTTGATGTAAAATTTACAGATAAAGAAAATAAGCTCGATTATGTTTGGGCAACATCTTGGGGCGTAAGTACAAGATTAGTAGGTGCCTTAGTAATGGCCCATAGCGATGACGATGGCTTAATTTTACCTCCTAAAATAGCACCATTACAAGTAGTATTAGTGCCCATTTTTAATAAAGATGAAAATGCCAGATTGAAAATTGCAGAAACTTTTAAACAGCTTATGGCATCGCTAAAGCAAAAAGGCATTAGAGTAAAACTTGATGATGACGACAATAATAGGCCGGGGTGGAAATTTGCAGAATACGAATTAAAGGGTATGCCCGTACGCGTGGCACTTGGTGCCCGAGATATGGAAAATGGAGTAGCTGAGGTTGCCAGAAGAGATACTAAAGAAAAAATGAGCATGCCTCTGGAGGGTTTGGCAGACGCCATTGAACAATTGCTAAAGGATATTCAGCAAAATATGTACAACAAGGCTTTGCAATTTAGGGATGAACATATAACACGTGTAGATAATTGGGATGAATTTGTAGCGGTACTTAATAACAAAGGCGGTTTTGTAGCCGCACATTGGGATGGAACCGCTGAGACCGAAGAAAAAATTAAAGAACTTACCAAAGCAACCATACGTTGTATTCCATTAAACAATGTGCAGGAGGAAGGTACTTGTATTTTAAGTGGTAAACCATCAAAAGAACGTGTGCTTTTTGCCTTAGCATATTAATATTTAACTGCCCTAATTAATATGAATCAGGATCCTGATCAGGAATTATTCTATGATGAAGAAGATACGCATTGGGATAATGATTTCAGGCGCATCCTAAATATAGATGATTATACTTTTGAACATTTAAAAATGATGAGCCTTTGGGCTCATCGTTTTTCGGTGTGTGGATTTATATTAGCCGTAGCAGTTTTATTTTCTTGTCTATTAATAACTATTTCAGCAGCACATATAGCCATATTACGAAATTTAGGCACTAGTGGCTTTGTATTGGTTTGCCTATTGCTTGCTCTTATTATTGCCTATCCCAGTTATTGTTTTTACCAATTTGCAATAACTTTAAAATCAGTAATAGCATATCCGCATCAGGGAAGATTTAATAGCGCCGTAAACATGCTGCATAAAGCACTGCGGTCCATGGCCATTATCAGCCTTTTATTATTGGCTATTGGTTCGGTTGCTTTTGTGCTTTGGTTAATGTTGTAGTTAATTAAATAGCAGCCATATTATCGCCTACATACATCGCCTCAATTTCTTTGGCATAATGTTGTTCAATAACTTTTCGCTTTAGCTTTAATGTTGGGGTAATTTCACCGGCATCAATCGTCCATTCATTAGGTATCAGGGTAAACTTTTTTATTTGCTCCGGATGCGAAAACAGTAAATTATATTTATCTATCACAGATTGTATATGCTTTATTACTTGAGGCAACTGTATAAGTGCAGTCTTGGATTCCGGAATTTTAATATGAGGATGCTCATCCTTAAGATGCCTTATAATATGAGGAAAGCTAGGTATAATTAATGCACTTACAAATTTCCTATCGGCACCAATTACCATCATTTGCTCAATAAATGCGCTTTCCTTCATTTTATTTTCTACCACCTGCGGTGCCACATATTTACCACCGGATGTCTTAAAAATTTCTTTTTTACGATCTGTAATTTTCAGAAAAACCCCTTCCACCCAGGTGCCTATATCTCCGGTTTTAAACCAACCATCTATAAACGCTTCTTTTGTAAGTTCAGGGCGCTTATAATAACCCATCATTACATTATTGCCACGGCACAAAATTTCGCCATCCTCGGCCAATTTTACTTCTACATGATCAATTAGCTTGCCCACAGTACCTACTCTTCGGCCATCTGCTTCAAACCGATTTACCGTAATTACAGGCGATGTTTCGGTAAGCCCATAACCCTCCATAATTACAATTCTAGCCGCAGTAAATATTCTTATTAAACGTTCTTGGCAAGATGCCGAACCAACAACTATTGCTTTAACATGATTACCTAAAGCAGCACGCCATTTTGAATAGACTAATACATCAGCCAATTGCAGTTGTAACCTGTAAAATAATGTGCCCTTATTTACATGATCATATTTCCTACTCAAGCTAAGTGCCCAAAAGAAAATAGCTCTTTTAAGCCCTTTTAACTCCAAACCTGCACCAATAATTTTTTCATATACTTTTTCCAACAATCGCGGCACCGTTGTAAACACCATTGGGCCCACCTCTTTTAAATTTTGACCAATAGTATCCATGCTTTCAGCATAGTATATAGATATGCCGGCATTTATGTAAATATAACTTACCATGCGCTCAAAAATATGATTGAGCGGCAAAAAACTTAAGGAACGTGAATGTGCTTCGGCAAATGTAAAAGCCGGCATACTATCCATCACATTACAAACAATATTTTTATGGCTAAGCATAACCCCTTTAGGATTGCCGGTGGTGCCCGATGTATAAATAATGGTAGCTAATGTAGTTTCGCTTATAGTTTTAGTAATGTTTGATACGGTATTAAAATCCTCTTCCATCAAGCTTCTCCAACTTTTCACTCCATCTATTTCATCAAAAGCATAAATAAATTTCACATCCTTTAAAGATTGAAGCATTTCTTTAAATCGGCCAAACAATTCGGTATTGGAAACAAATACAGTTCTAACGCCTGCATCCTTTAAAATAAATTCCAACTCAGCGGCACTGATAGTTGGGTATATGGGTGTAAGAACTGCACCCGATAATTGTGTAGCAATATCAACAATAATCCATTCCGGCCTATTGGCCGATATAATAGCTATTTTTTCTTGTACTTCGGGATCACTGGTGTTAGGTGTACCATGTAATTTTAATAAGCCTGCCGCCAGTTGATTAGCGGAATTCCATACATCTGCATTTGAATAGGTTTGCCATTGGCCATTTTCTTTGGCTGCTAGCATAATAGCATCCGGCTCAAGTTTACATCTATTTTCTACTATATCAAATAATCGGCCTATCAAGTTATTTTTTTTGTATGAAATACTAATTTAATGAAATACTTTCATAAAAACACAAAATCTATATTTAAACCATAAATAAGGAATTAACATTTTAAATTGTTGGTATTGGTATTACATTTGATAGTATAATTGAATTGACTTTAGCTAATAATAGCTATTTGCATAATAAAGCATATCATGATGCAACTTACAGTTTCCGGCTTAATACCCTTGCCATTAAAAGATAAAATAGAACGTTTAGGCTCTGACTTTTGGAATAAGAACTTAAAATTTGAGCAAGGCGAACGCATTTTTGTTTTAGCCCCATCAGGTACGGGCAAAACAACATTAATACATACGCTATATAATTTAAGGCAAGACCACTTAGGTAGTGTTAGCTGGGATAAACATCAACTTAATGCAACTGATAGAGAAGATTTTGCGCAACGTAGAACTAAGGATATAAGTGTAATTTTTCAGGACTTGAGGTTGTTTCCGGAATTGAGTGCCTGGGAAAATTTAGAAGTTAAACGAAGATTAACGCATACGGTTACCGAAAAACAAGTGGCCGATTGGATGGAAAGATTGGGCATAAGCGATAAAAAAAATGCAATTGCGCGCACTTTATCCTATGGAGAGCAGCAGCGNGTAGCTATAATAAGGGCCCTCTTGCAACCCTTTAAATGGTTGCTAATGGACGAACCTTTTTCTCATCTGGACCACAAGAATAAGGAAAAAGCGGCAGCCCTAGTTCAAGAGGTTATAGACAAGCATCAAGCAGGTTTTTTGTTGGCCGATTTGGATGAAAATACTTATTTTAATTATACCCAAACCATAAGACTATAATGGATAAGCAAAGAAATACTATTCTTAAAAAGTTATTAATTGGCAAGAGCAGTAAAACGCGCATGTGGGCCGCATTGCTTTCTTTATTTGCAGGCACTACCCTTTTGTTGCTTAGCGTAATGATATGGTGGAATTTTAATGAACTTTTGTATGGTAAAAATCAATACGACTCTTTAGGCAGTACCTTTTTGGTAATAGCTAAAAAAGTAACCCAAGAAAATGTAGGTGAAAAACATTCCTTTAGTAATACCGATATTGAAGAATTAAAGAAGGTACCCCAAGTGCAAGATATAGGTCTATTAAGTAGCAACCATTTTCCTGCCTATGCTCGTTTGGGCGGAAAATTGGCCTTTAATACAGATATTTTTATGGAGGCTGCACCAGACCGCTTTTTAGATAATATGCCGGAAGGCTGGAAGTGGGAACCCGGTAGTACCGACTTACCAATTATCCTATCTTCTCAATTCTTAGACCTTTATAATTATTTGTTTGCACCGGGTCAAAACTTACCTCAATTATCAGAGGAATCTATTAAGGCTATAGCCGTAAATATAGAGGTAGGCAGTGGTGCAAGTATGCTAAAATATACAGCTCATGTGGTTGGCTTTTCCGACCGCATTAGCAGTGTTTTGGCTCCTGCATCTTTTATAGCTTATAACAATAAAATTTTCGCTAAAAATGCAGATGAGCAACCGGCAAGATTAATTTTAAAAACCACCGACCCTAGTGACACCAAATTTGCACAATATTTGCAAAGCCATAATTATACTACTAATTCGCAAAATATGCGTTGGAGTAAAATACGCTCAATAGTAGAAGTTGTTACTAGCGCCACAGGCTTGNTNGCTATTTTACTTTTGGGAATTGGCGCACTTGTATTTATTTTGTTTGTAGAGCTTACCATAGCTAAGGCAAGCCAAAGTATAAGTTTATTAATGGAGTTGGGTTATAGTCCTAATTATCTGGGGCGTTTTATGCTGAAGCAGTTTTTACCCAAAATATTTATAACAATTATCCTATCGGCCATTCCTGTTATAGTTGCCCAAATTCTAAGCAGCCAATTGGTAAAAAAACAAATGCTAACCTTGCCACAATGGCCGGGATGGCCTGTATGGCTGGCGCTGGCATTAAGTTCCGGTATTTTATTTGTTCTGGTAGGTAGGGCTATATTAAAAGCTATTGCAAAAGAGTAAGTTCTTATATCAACTTAATTTTAGCACCTACGTTTCATCAACCAGTCGCTTTGGTTATCATTACCTAATTGAAAAATATGTTCGCCAAATTTTTCAAAACCCCAGCGTTCATAAAAAGCCACTGCTTTATCATTTTGTTTCCATACACCAAGCCATAAAGTATCAAATCCTTTTCTAATAACATTAGATAAACAATAACTCATTAAGGTGCTGCCAATTTTTTGTTCCTGATAGGGTTTTAAAATGTAAAAACGCTCTATTTCAATAGGCTTACCTGCCTCAAGTGCAGATTGTATGTTGGCGGTACTTAGTTTTACATAGCCTGCAGGCAGTTCATCTACAAAAGTTATAAAAAAGGTATTCAATGCTGTATCAGTTAGTTCAGCCGCAATATGTTCCGGCATAAAATGCTTTGCCAAATATGCATTCATATTTTCCTCAGTATTAAATTCGGCATATGTTTCTTTAAATGTGGCTATACTTAGTTCACTTATTAAATTAGCATCTTGTAAAGTTGCTTGCCTTATTAAAATACTGTTCATGCCGTATAAAATTAGGTGCAAAATTAATTTTTAGCTTAGCATTTTTATTAAAATAGTAATTTATATTATCATGTATTTGGTAAATTATTTATATTAATTGTACATATATTCATAGCTATACCTATATGTATAAAAGCTATTTTCTTTTTTTCAGTATAGCGCATTATCTTTGCACATGGCAATAAAATCTAAGTTTTACGGCGAAGGGCTTACATTTGATGATGTACTTCTAGTTCCTGCATATTCCGAAGTACTTCCACGAGAGGTAATATTAAGTGCCCAATTAACAAAAGACATTAAACTCAATATCCCCATGGTATCGGCTGCCATGGATACTGTAACCGAGGCCCCTCTGGCTATTGCATTGGCGCGCGAAGGTGGAATTGGCATTTTACATAAGAACATGAGCATTGAGCGTCAGGCAGAACAAGTGCGAAAAGTAAAGCGGAGCGAAAGCGGCCTGATTGTAGACCCTATTACACTTAGCCCCGATGCTACTGTAGCAGAGGCTGTGAAACTTATGCGCGATAATAAAATTGGCGGTATCCCAATAGTAGATCAAAATAATTTATTGGCAGGTATTCTTACCAATCGCGATATGCGCTTTGAAAAGAATATGAAAAAGAAGGTTCGAGAAGTAATGACCAAAGAAAATTTGGTGACTGCCCAAGCAGGTACCACGATGGGTCAGGCCGAACTGATATTGGAAGAATATAAAATAGAAAAGCTACCTATAGTTGATAAAAAAGGCAAATTAATTGGATTGATAACTTTTAGAGATATCATACATTTAAAAAGCCATCCCAACGCAGCAAAAGATGCCATGGGCAGATTATTGGCAGGTGCAGCAGTAGGCATTACCGATGATGTTTTAGACCGTGTTGAGGCATTACGCCATGCCGGTGTGGATGTAATAACTTTAGATAGCGCGCATGGACATAGCAAAGGTGTAATAGAAGCAGTGAAGCGTGTAAAAAAAGCATTTAAAACACTACCTCTAATTGCAGGCAATGTAGCTACAGCTGCCGGCGCTAAAGCTTTGGCTGCTGCCGGCGCAGATGCCGTGAAAGTAGGTGTTGGCCCGGGCAGTATTTGCACTACTCGTGTTGTTACAGGAGCAGGTGCTCCCCAGCTTACAGCAGTTATGGAAGCAGCTGCAGCTCTCAAAAAATCAGGCATTCCGGTAATTGCCGATGGTGGCATACGCTACACCGGCGATATGGTTAAAGCCCTGGCAGCAGGGGCCAATTGCATTATGGCCGGCTCCATATTTGCAGGTACCGAGGAAAGTCCGGGTGAAACAATCATATACGAAGGCCGTAAATTTAAATCTTACCGCGGTATGGGTAGCGTAGAAGCTATGCAAGAAGGTAGCAAGGACAGGTATTTTCAGGATATGGAAGCAGATATTAAAAAACTAGTTCCTGAAGGTATAGTAGGCCGTGTTCCTTATAAAGGTATGCTAAACGAAGTAGTACAACAATTTGTTGGCGGTTTAAGAGCAGGTATGGGGTATTGCGGTGCAAAAGACCTCACTACCTTACAAAATGAAGCACAATTTGTGCGAATTACTGCGGCAAGCATGGCAGAAAGTCACCCACACGATATAGTAATAACTAAGGAAGCTCCAAATTATAGCAGGTAACCTTCAAATACCTGCTGTATTATTCCTCTGTATCAAAACCACCGGTTACGGGTACGCCTTTAATTATACTATATATGGCAGGAGCCATGTGGTAAATGCGATTGTTGTGTTTATTACCCAAAACAACAATTGTAAAATTATCTTTAATAAACCTGTAAAAGGAAGTATTATTACCATGCCACCAACCATTATGGTAAATAATTTTGCCACCATCAGGGTAACATAACATGCGCCAACCCAAACCATAATTTTTAATTCCCGGCCGCTCAAAAGAACATGGGCCATAAGCCATTTCAATTGTTTCGTTACTAAGTAATTTATTTTGGTAAAAAGATTGGTCCCAACGATACATATCTTCTACCGTACTATAAATGCCTTTGTCTCCACAAACCCCATCACTGAATTTATCGGGTTCGCGTACCCAATTATATTTATAACTAATAGTAGCAGTAATAGGTAATCCCTTACGCGGATCATATACAAAAGTATTAGTCATACCCAATGGTTTAAAAATATACTTCTGCATAAAATCACTATATGGCATTTCTGTAACTATTTCAATAATTCGTGCCAGTAATGCATAATTGGTATTGCAATATTTAAACCTGGTGTTAGGCCTAAACTCAAGACCGGGCTTATGTTGCACCATTAATTGTACCATTTGCGCATTGCTAATAGGTGTGCGCTCATCATGCTGATAATTAAGCACCCATTTCGTATAATCAGGCAAACCCGACCTATGGCTCAGTAACATTTTAAGGGTTATGCCAGCGTAAGGAAAATCAGGAATGTAATTTTGAATAGGATCGTTAATATTTAAGTATTTGCGCTCATGTAAATACAAAGTTGCAGCACCGGTAAAGGTTTTAGATATAGATGCCAGTTGGCAGGCACTATTAGACTTTACAGGCATATGCTGCTCCCTATTTGCCCAACCATAGCATCGCTCATATAAAACTTTGCCTTTATAGCCAATTAATACACTACCATTAAATCCAATTCTTGCCTCAGTAGCATAGTAAGCATCTAAACGCTTAATTATTTCTTGAATTTGCGGGCCTGTAGTATCATATACTAAAGGTGCATCGGTATTATTTTTAGGAGCATCATGAAAACGTGTACTGGGCGCAGTTCTAGCCTCAGCCTTATTGGTATCGGAGTGGCAGGCAATAAAAAATATAAATAACGTAAAAGAAAAAAAATAGCTTCTAATTAATCGCGGCATAATCATTCACAAAATAAAATATCGGTAAGGAGTGGGTGCAAAATAAATAATCAAGGCAAAATAATCGCTGCCTTTCAAATATTTTATTTATCCCACTCTATCTTAACAAATGTAATTACATCATCAATAATATCATAGTAACACTGATTCAGGTGGTAATAATCTGTTAGTAAAGTTTCGTAGGCATAGGTAATTGGAGGCATTTT
>TBL_comb48_EPIDRAFT_1001704_pt1 | contig 15844 bp, 16 predicted proteins | sample TroBogEpilimnion_37_FD_10681 | JGI IMG/M metagenome (IMG submission 10681)
GGCAGCATCTTGCGCATCTCCTCGAGGCGTTTCTCGTCCATCCAGAGGTTGAGGGCGTTGCCGGTCATGAGCTCGAAGGTGATGTCGTCGCAGCGCGGTCCCTTTTCAAGGTTGCTTGAGGCCTTCTCGAATGAGTAGAACTTGACGACCGGTCCGTTGTCCTGCGTCTGCGAGAACTCGGACAGCCTCGAGGTCCTCACGCCCTTTTGGTTCTGCTTGTACGGCGCCGCGCCCCATCCTGCAGCGAGCGGGCGGATGATCGTCAGGCGCGTGGGGATCTTCTTGTTTCCACGGTAGGTCTCGCGTTCGAAGGAGATGGTGTTGTGGTTGATGGCGAGGAACTTGGGGTTCTTGCCGTTGTCCACGTTGGCGATGTGGCAGGGGCGAGCCTTGATCTTGAAGTCGAGCATCGTTGATTGCTTTGTTTATTTTTTTCGAGGCCGTAATGCAAAAAAAAATTAAAAAAAAACACACCAACCGCCGCAACCGCTGGATAAAGTTTGGCGCCAGTTTGCCCGTCGTTTACAAACCCTTCCAAACCACGAAAATGGCAACCACCGTGAAGCGCATTCGATTCGGCCTGGTCTTCGAGGGCGTTCGTCCTCCAATGGAAGTTTTCCTCAGGGAGGTCGGGATGGTCGAGGCCGAGGGCATACAGAAGGATGGGCAGCACTTCATCGTGTTCACGGTGTGCAAGCCAAGGCGCGTCCTGGATGTGCAGAATGCTGTCGACGCGTACAACCGCAGGAGCAGCGATGCTATCAGGCTGGTTCCATTCTGCGACGCCACGGTGACGACGTTTGAGCGCGGGAACAAGTTCATGTCGCATCCGATCTGCCAGGCCATCGCGCAGAAGGACGAGACCTACTGGACGTGGTCGCTGGTGATGGCTGAGCAGCAGAAGCAGACGGTGGCGGATCAGCAGATGATCAACGACCTGGAGGCTTCGCTGGATCCTGCCGCTCCTGAGGACGAGGCTTCTGTTCCCGAGTCTTCGCCCTCCGATCCTGTCGCCGAGGCTTCGCCTTCTGAGACGCCTTCTGCTGAACAGGCCGAGGCGCCGCCTTTTGCTGGGGCTCCTTCCCAGGAAAAAAACTCGTCGGAGGTGCCGCCTTCTGCTGGGGCTCAGGCAAAGGGCAGGAAGCAGAAGAAGCGGGCGATCAGCGAGCTCGAGATGAACCTGGTGCAGTCCGTGGTCGTGCCATCGTCCGCGAAGCGGCCCAAAAAGGTCGAGGCGGGGAAGGAGAACAGTCCGCAGGTGTGGAATAGTTGTTATGGTCTTCTTTGCATTGGTATGATTTTGATTTGGCGCGCATCCTTCAAGAGCAATCTGACGCGTGGGTGTGTGCAGACTGGGAAAAAGCCGATGTCATCCAAGAAATCGACGAAGAAGCGCTCCTCAAATGCTCCTTTGAAGACGAAGGCTATTGTGAAGATGAATTCGTCATCCTCCCGCCAGTTTAGCTGCGTTGACGTGATGATGCTCGTGGCCGAAATGACCAAGTCCAAGAACGAGACCATCGAGGCCAAGGAGAAGGTCATCCGCGTCCTGGAGTCGTCCCGCCCCTTCTGCGCGGCGTGTGGTGTCAACTGAATGAATACCATTTTCTGCACCGCTCGTATAAAAACCGGTTGCTGGTGTGGATGCGATGCGTATGCGCGTTAATTTTTTAGGAACAAGCGAAGTATCATCAACTGATGCTGAAATGCAGCCACTGGTTGCCAACCCGCCTCCTCCAGCGGAGACTAAAACCAATCAAAAGGACGAATGGAGTGGAGCGGGCCACGAGCTGTGTGGTATTCAATTGGCATCGTGGTACAAGCTCTGCTTCGTGTTGACGACCCTGTTTTTGGGTGGCGCTGTGTTTATTTATGCGTGGCGCAGCCAGAACCCTAGCAGCATGTCCACCAGCCGGATGGGCACGCCTCTGACGCGCACGGTGGGGCTCTGGGTCTCTCAGGGCGCGGCTAGAAATCATACGTTTGACGATATGGTGTTTGGGAACGGTGTCGGCGTTTCGTCCAGCTGTGATGTCATGAAGAATACGACTCAGTACTTCTCCACCATGTATGTTCGTCCGGTAACGCTTTCGGTCAGGGGGCTGTATCTCGACAGCGGGCTCTTCATTGTGATTTACCTTGGCATTTCGGCGTTTTGCTATTTTTACATGCTGCTGGACAAGGCGTATTTTTACAGGGACTTGAACTCGGGTCAGTATGCTGTGGCGTCTTATGTCGAGCAGGCGTTGACGATCCCATTCATGCTGCTTGTGGTCTGTGCTCAGATGGGGATCACCGACCTTGGCACTGTGCTGTGTGTGCTCTCGTGTTCCTATTCCAGTGTGGTCTTTCGCTGGATTGCGGAGGAGCTGCAGTTTAACGAATCAATGCTGGTGTACTGGAAGCGGGCGGAGTTCTATTTCTTCGAGATAGCGCATTTCACAGGGCTCATGTCCCTCGTGTTTGCGTTTGTCCCCATCTTTTTGAGCCTCAACGCGCTTGGCGTATGCTTCCAAGCGAACGATCCGTTCAACACCGTGATGCAGACGGTCGTGGTGGTCCTCGTGTGCTTCCTGTTTTTGTTGCACGGTATCCAGTGGTATTCCATCGAGTTCGGCCCTCGGCGCTTCGAGCAGCCGGTCGAGCGTGTGAAGTGGTGCTACACCATGGAATATATCAATACGCTGGTTTGTTTATTTCTCAAGATCTTTGTCGCTTGCATGGTGTATCCTGTCAATTTTGCTACCGCCTAGTGCTCGCTCAGGAGCAGCAGATGGAACCCTTGCCGCATGCTTCCTGACGATGCCATGAACATGTCGGCGACCATGACGGCGAATAGCTCCTCAGAGATTGTGAGGTGGATGCGATGGAAGCCGCGCTGGTCGCCGTTGACCGTGAAGTTGCTTCCTGGAGCGCTCGAGCCTGCCCTGAACCAGTGCGACGGCCAGAGCATGTGCATCACCGTGTGCGGCACCAGGCGGATGAGGGTATCGTGTGCGTACGGGATGCGCTTCAGCTCGTCGAGCGGCACGTTGAATATGATCCCGCTGTCAAACGGGAGCAGCTGCGTGTTCAGGTTCCAAAACGGCGGCGATACGCCCGGCTCGGCTTCGATGCGGATGGTGACCTCGAGCATCGAGACTGTTCCCTGTTGGAGTTGGACCGCCACTTGGTGGTTTTGGCTCTCTTCCTCGGATCTATCCTGCTTCTGTTCCCTTCTGACTCGTGCGGCCATGGAGTATCGCCATTCCTTGGGCAGTTTGCCAATCACCAGGTGCTGGTGCTGCGGCCCCGCCCTGCATACCGGGCACACCACGTTGCGGTTTCGTGCCCAGTGATACATGAGCGCCATTGCGTGGAACGTGTGGCCGCACCCTATTGTCATGGCGGTGTGCGTCGATTGCTCGGATAGGAACGGTTTGGGGAAGAGGTCAAAGGTAGCGGTGGCGATGGGCTCCTGGAGGATGGGGCACTCCGTGTCTGGCGGTGGCTGGTGCAGCTGGACGTGGAGTTTGGATCGGCGGATCGGAAGCTCGATTGCGACGCTCATGGTTAGTGGCACGCGCGCGGTTCACTGTATATATCGGTTTTCGCATTTGCGTTTCAGGACGATCGGCGCATTTTTTTTTAATCGTGTGCAATGAATCCACGAAACTGCCTGAGCAGGCTCTGCGGCGGTACGCGGCGTTTGTGTTTGTGGTTCTTTGGTTTCGGCGCGGATTCTACGGTCTGCACTTCGGCGCGGAAGGCCTTGTTCCTCTCCCAGTCGTTGAAGTCGACGTTCGCCTCGATCATCACTGGGTTCCATGGCGTTGCGGCGACGAGCCTGGAGATCTGCGCGTCGAACAAGGGTGGCGTGGGCTTGATGGCCATGACGACGGGGCTGGTGGGCTCCTTTGCGTAGAGCGTGTCGAGATCCGCGAGGCGCAGGACGGCTAGGCGCATTGGGTAGTTTTTTGGCGGCTGTATTGAACGAGTAAACCGCCTATTTCAAAAAAATCGAGCGGGCGTGTGTACGTCTGTCTTCGCGTTTTGGGTGTTTGTGGGCTCGGGAGATTGCTTCGTCGTCTTCTGTGACCTTTGTGCTATTCAGATGTTGCCATGTGGCGATCGCCCAGTTGCTGAGGACGTTGAATAGGGATTGTTCCTTTGGCATCTCGTCCTTCAAAACGCGGTGCGACATCCATTTATGCCTTGCGTGGCCCGTTTTATATTCATGCATTGGTTGACGATTACAGCCCCGCATGCGCATCCTGCGACGAATACCATGGCGATCAGCAGTGCCCATACGAGATTGTATTCGATCCATTTCTCGGTTGCCGCCGCGAGAGATAGCGGGGGTATTATGACTTGGATTGTGTTGGTATTCTGGTCCAGTATGTTTTGGATCTCCGGTATGACGCTCTGCGGGTCGTGGGTCCATGTTCGGACGATGTAGATGTCGTTCCAGGTGAACTGCACATCTGCGCCGGGGAATAGACGGGAGATCTCGGATTCCTGTAGCGTGTGGATGATGAATTGGACTACGTGGCCGTCCTCTGCAAAGGCGATGGCTGAGAGCATGAGCAGCGCTGCTAACGGGAGCATATGCAAGGGACTGGATGTGCGCTGAAATACATATTTAAACGCGTGTGGATGGGAGGGTGCACATGCGCGGAGCACCTTTGCTTTTCGTTGCGTTTATTTATTTGGTCGCGGGCCAGGATATCATCGGCGACGAGGACGAGTGGGGGCTCGTCAACGACGATGTGTGGAATGACTGGAACGAGTCAACTTCGGTTCTTTTCGTCGGCAACGCCACTGGGAATTCTTCAATCGTAACACTCTCCAACATTACGGAGATCGATCCGGCAATGCAGGACGATATCAACAGCCTGGGATCTCGTCTGATCGACCTCATTAGCGGAATGGTCGGAGGACGAGGCGGCGGTGGGGATGATAGCTGGACGTTTGTGTCGTTCATCACGCTCGCCCCTCTTCCCTGCTCCTCTGTGCGTGAGGTTGTGTCGTTGTTCGATCAGGCTATGGCTGCGGCGAACCCCGATGCCGGCATTGTGTCGACGCCGCGCAGGTTGGGTGGGCTTTCGTGCAATTCGGAAGGTTCTTGCCCTTGCTCCGATGCCGGCAACCGGCGCAGGTATGTTACGCGGGTGATGGAGCTTAGCTCCCGCAGTCAGCTGAAAAGCGTCGCGTACCCTCTGGAGGAGGATTTCCCTTATCATGTTGTGATTCAGCCTCTTCCAGTCTTTTGAGGATGGATTTGTACGTTTCGTGAAGGCGAATGAATTGGTCAGTTTTGTTCTCCAGTTCGTTCTTCGCTTCCGTGTACTGTCTGTAGAGTGTGCGGCATGCTTGGTGCCAGTAGAGCGCGTCTTTCCCCTGCGTGCTTATGGGCATTTGCGTCGGCGGTGGGTGGCGTATGATCGGTGGCGTCGTTTGGTCCGCGTGCATGATCAGGAGCTCCCTGTTGGCGGCTGCCAGTCGTCTTTCTATTTCCATGTGCGATTGGCTGAGTTTGGACATTCGGATGGAGAAATCGGTGCATTCGTTCTCCTTATGCTTGAGGGATTCGCGCAGGGCCTTGATCTCTGCCAGCAATTCGGTGGGCTGTGGTGGTGGTTTGGGCGCCGGGGGAGGGTTATTTTTTTTTGTGTTGGCGATCGATTCGGTGGCGATTGTTCTTCTGCACGCGTTGCTGAGGCTCAGCGCTGCATCTGAGAGGGTCGATGACGTGGTGTTCGGTGGGTTGGTGTCTCGTTTCTTCATGTTTGATTTGGCGCGGTGCGTTTGGCGACTGTGTGGGGCGATTTTTTTTATTTTTTTTAACATCGCCGATGCTGCTTCAGGGCGAACCTTACGCTGAGTTCAAGGAAGAATGGGACGATTACCTGGACAGAGTTCCGCCACTGGCGGACGCGATTCGTCTTGTGAACACGCAATCGGAGATCATCGAGGAGGTGCGCATACACGGGGGCGCGTGTTTGTCTTAATTTAATCCTTCATTTCGCAGGCATTGAATCAACCCATGGCCACGAGCGTTCAGCGCCGACAGTGCATAGCGTACATGCTGGAGCAGTGCATTCTTCTGTCGGCCGTGCTGCGGTCGAATTCCTTAGGGGAGAGGCGGCGGTTCAGGGTGATGCGAAGGATGCTGGAGCGTGCGCGGCGGATCGCCCGTGGGGATGGGCTTTAAGCTTGGATTTGAGTGATTTCGGGGAACGGGTTCTGCTCGTTGATGTGTATGCGGACCTCGAGGGTTGAGGATGTGCCTTTGTCTTGCGCTTTGCATTTGAGTGAAAGATCTTGGCCGTTTCTTTCGAGCATGATGTCGAAGCATATCTGATCGTTCTTGACCATGATGGCGGATGCGCTGATGTTGTTAACGTACATGCAGCTGATCTTCGCCAGTATTCTGAGCTGATCCATGAGACCGAATTTGATCCATCGGTCTGCTAGGTTCTTGAACTCGAATTCGATCGGAGGGGTTAGATCCCGGCCGAGTTCAAGGGCGATCTCCTGAATCTTGGAAACGATCCCGATCCTGGCCAGCGATGTCTGCGATCGGGTGATCGGGCAGATGTAGTTCCGGTATGGATGGTCGTCGTCGTCGTTGCTTTGCTTGGTCCAGGCCATGATCACCCTGTACAGATCCACGATCACGCCGTTTTGTTGGATGACCGGGTACTGGATCGGCTTCCCGGTGGCAGGGTCGTCGAACATCTTGGTGACTCGCACCAGGATAGCCTGCGCATGCCGCGATGTGAGAAAGGAAGACGCGGACGCAGAAGATGGGAAACAAGCACCTCTTTTCCTGAGAGGTCCTCCATGCGCTTCCGCTTTGAGAGCAACTGGCCCTTGAGATCGTCCATCTGACACTGAAGAGTCTCCTTATCGTGTCGCAGCTGCAGTGCCGTCGCTGCCTGGCTCGACATGTCCGAGACCATGCTGGCGAGGCTTTCGTATTGGTTGTCGCGTTCCTTTATCCTTTCGTGGAGCATTTCGATGTTGCTTTCGGACGCGGACTCCATGGTCACGATGCGCGACTCCAGCTCTGAGATTTTTTGGTATTTCTCGCAGAGCTCCTGATTAATAGCGGACGATTGGGTAGCTGAATCGATCATCGAGCTCACGAGCTTGTGTAGTCCTGATTTGAGGTTGTCGCTTCCGTTCTGGTACAGGGTTTGGACCAGGTTGACTAGGCTCCTGTTTTCCGACGTGTCGCTCAGGTGGTACGCATTGAGCAGAGTGTTATCGAAAGCAAGCTGTGGAGGAAGACGCGGTGAATGCACTTCAGCGGGCGGGTCGTTGGCCACCAGGCTGTTCTTGTACGAGCATGCTATCGATCCTGCGCTTGAAACCAGCGGGACGTTGGGTGCCAGCTTGCGTCTGCTGTTCATGGTGTGTGAGCAGCTTCGAGCGACCTCGAGAATTCTTAAATAGACTCGTTAAAAAAAAGACGTGTTGTTTATTTTTCCCCTGAGATTTTTATTTTTTCGGAGATTGGAACTTTAATAGTTATATATTTTATATTCTAAGTTTTTTTACCCCGTGTTCTTAAGACATCCAAGCGAAAAAATTATAAAATACAGCCCCTGTTTGCGGTCATAAACAGGCCGTGTGGTCGTAAGCGGATTGAAATTGCTGTCCAGATTCATCCAAACGAAAAAAAACTGGCCTCGTCTATTGTCATAAGCGTGTCGGATTGGTTATAAACAAATTGGAATTTCTGTCCAAATGATTTTTTTTTCCCGACCGTGCGATCACGACCGGCTGAACGCCGCGGTCTATAGCGTGATTAGCATGCACTTCAACGGGGCCGTGTGCATTCTGGGAAGCTGGGACGCATATGAGACGCTTGACTATCTCGAGCGCAGGATGCGCAACCGCCTGATTGGGACGTTGAATGAGGACGGTACGCTTTTTCGTGTGAGAGGAAAATACGTTTATTTTGATTCGGATTGTGTTATAATCGCCACTTGCAAGTCCTATCTGCTATCTGACTGATTTCGCCGCCCTGTTCCTGAATTCCTCCTCCATCGTGCGTTCGTCGTACACGGTGGCGCTGTTGAGGATGCAGGTGAGGCTGTGCTTGTAGCAGAAGTGAATCGTGCGCATGCGGAAGCGCTTGACGTCGATGATCTCCTTTGATGAGGCGATGTTTGTGCTCCCGCAGGCGCAGCACTCGTTGACGCACGACTCCTTCTCGACTGCGCATCGGCACGGTGTATCCCAGTAGGTGGGCTGGAGGCAGGCCTCGCATAGTACTATCGCCTTTTCGCGGATGTACAGGATCCTTCCCAGGAGATTGATGTGCACGATGGATTCGTGGTTGCAGCACTCGTTGCAGACCAGCATTCCGCCTGTCGGGTCGTACCTGAAGAGGGCCTTGAGCACGTCTGCGCGGCGAGTCAGGGCGCATGTCATGCACACCGGTATATGATGCAGCTCCTTCTCGACCATGTCGCACATGCTCCCGAGCCTGGTGAGGGAATCCATCTGCTTGCACGCTGCGTGGGCCGGGAGGTGCCGGGTGTAGATGGTGGTCCATATGTCCTCGAGCGCCTCCGACTCTTTGAATGTGATGCTGGGCAGCGCCGCCTTGAGCTGGCCGAATATGGACGACGAGTTCTGTATCACGCGGGTCTGGAGGGCGAGTCCGAGATGCTTTGCCGTCGAGGTCTGCAGCACGCTTCTGGGTTTGTGTTGGTAAAGAACCGTGTCCCTGAAGAACTTCACGGAGGCCGCGACTGAGGCCTGGGCGTCCGTCTCCAGGGTGGACCAGAAGGTTTCTTTGCTCTGCACCGCCGTGTTCACTGTGGTCTCTCTGAACGACTCGACGATGGCGAGGCATTGGGACTTTGCCCCTGGGGTTATTCCGATGATCTGCCATTCGACGGGGCAGAAGTCGTGCACGGCGTTGAGGATGTATTCTATCAGGGCGAGGCACACGAGGTTTTGATGCTCCGAGATGAAGCGCATGTGCGAGCCCGACGTGAGCACCTCGTGGATCGACCCGGCGATGAGAACCCTGTGCTCGAAGGAGGCCCGGCGCTCGTTGAAGGGGTACAGGCCGAGCAGGAGGCCGTGGAGCGTGTTGATGATTGCCGCTGTGAGCTGGCATCCGCATTCGGTCGTGTTGGCCATTCGCCTGTAGCGCTTGCCGCAGAGGAACATGTTGAACAGCCGCTGCAGCCATTGGCTGGTGCACAGCCCTATCAGGGTGTTGCGGATTATGTGCGTGAGGTCTGGAAGGTTGTGGTAGTGGAACGTGTCCGAGATGTCCAGGACCATCCATTCCCGCGGACGGTCCTTGTTGTGATACAGCGCCAGCAGATAGCAATCGAGCTCCCATCGCACGGAGTAGTCGTCCTTGAGCTTCTTGTGGAGGTTTTCGATGCGTGTGTGTATGCTGTCATGGATTTCGCCTCCGAGCACAGACTTTAAGCACACGCGCTTGAGGGGTCTGATGACGTTGCCGGAGGCATCGGGAAAAAACGCAGCCCGTTGGATTGGACGAGGAAATGCGACATGCAGTGCGTTTGCACCGTGAAGTGGCTGCGCTGGTACGCCACCGACGGGTACGGCATGCAGTGGATGGGCCCGTGAGGCGGCATGATGAGGCAGGCATCCTTGCGGTACTCCCCTGGCGTGTCGAAGAGCACTCCGTAGCGCTGGATGACGCCGGTGCACGAGGCCGGGGTCGCGCGGTATAGGAATTCGTAGAATAGCCTCTGCGTGTGTTTCCTCGAGCACAGCACGCACATTTGCGGCGACTCGGTGGCGACTCGTCCCGGGAGTTGGAACTCTACCGCGATGAACGGCTTGGATTTGTCGATGTGCATGGCTTCGCAGCTGGTGCCCATGATGCATTTTCGCTCGCCGGTCATCGGTTCCCTCATGAATGATTCTTCGTACTCCCGCGTCACGACCGGCACATCTGCCCCGATGCCTTTCCCCCCGAAGAGACCCTGCAGCACCCCTCTGTAGTCGATATGAGACAGGACGTCTGAGAAATCCAACTCATAGTCGAGGTCCTCGCATCTGCCTATGTTGTCGCAGATGGAGCGACAGATATCCTCTACCGAGTCCGCGCTGTTGTTGGATAGGACCGTGTCCGATTTGAATCTCTTTTTTCCGGTGTCTCTGTTTTTGGTTCCCGTCGGCCGCGCGCGTTTCATGTTGCTCCATTCTTTGGGCACCTGTAACGAGGACGGCGGGTCCGCCATGTGTGTGCGATTTTCAACCGTGCGCGGCTTTGTAAGCGCTGCTTTAATTCATTATTTTTTCGGCAACCCGGCGGGTGTCTATGGTGAAGTTGGCGTTGTCGTTGGTCTGGACCGACCCGTCCTTGATGAACGGACGCAGGAAGTAAGGGACGCAGGCGCGTTTGTACAGACCAGCGCTCTTGACGTTGAGGGCGGCGACCACCTGCTCGGCCGTCACGTGGGCGATCTCCCCCCATTCAGGAAGCATCTTTCGGAAGTACGCCTTGATGGTCTCGTTGGGACGGGTGTCGTCGTATGGGGGGCCCTGCTTCCCTGTGTCCTTGAAAACCAGGTCGTCCATGTCGAAGATATTGATGGAGGACGGAGCGGAGGCGGCGGGCGGTGCGACGAGGTACATCTGCTCGCGCCCGATGTATTTCTTCAGTTCTTCGGCGATGTTGATGGTGGTCTCTTCGTCCTTTTCGTCGATCTTGGCCTGGATCTCGTCGCAGATTCGCTGCAGTGGAAGCGCTGAGGGGTCGACCTTCATCTCCTCGAGCGTCTTCTCAATGTTGGAGAGAAGGGCTTTGCGTTTCATGGTGGATTTTTCCTGTGAGCTCGTGGTGGTCCACGCCCAGTACCTCGGCGAATTCATGTCTTGGTGGATCCTCAAGAGGATTGGATTTGATCCGGGCGGCTGGGCGAGCTTGAAGCAGTATACGGCCGTCTGCTGAAGCGGGAACATGATGATGGGTTTTATGTCAGAAGCCGCGTTCTTGTTGTATTGATCGATGATCTTGTGGATCGTGTGGACGCGCCGCCCGTTTTGCTTCTGCAGGGAGATGCGGACAAGCTGAGCGCCGTCGGGGTGGACTGTGCCTTGTACATTTGCAAATTTCAGGCCTTCAAATAGTTCCTCGCGCATCCTCTCGCCTCTGTAGGCGAAGCAAAGGTGATGTTCCTTGTTGTCATTGCGCAAGGCCATTTGCTTCGGTTTGATTTTTTTTTCTCGAAAGCCTGTTTTTTTATTGTTTTTTACTGCTTTTGCTCTCGATAATGTAATTGGTGTAATGCGTCAGCACCGAAATGAGAATCATGCTCCAGAATAAAGGCGTTTGGGCTGTGAAATTGCAGACCGAGATGATGATATACGTCAGGCATGTTTCGCCCAGCCATTGACGACCTGGCCCTAGGAGATCCATCCATAGTACCACGCAAAAGAAAAACGGGGCCGCGTTTGGCAGAATGGATATTAGCTGGGATGCTGTCAGGTAGCTNAGGTATGCCTCCATCGAGGGAAACGCNANGCGCAGGATCGCNAGAGACGCCANGCATTCAATGATTTGCATGTTGTGCGACGACCCTTGCTGGGTGAGCGCGATCGTTCCTTCGGAAAGCAGGTTTACGCTGATGATGGAGGCGAGCCTGAACACGAATTTCTGCAGNGGGTTCGATGGCGCCTCTGTGCTGTTNAGAAACATGCTTGCCCCGAACGCGAAGATGGTGATTTTTAGGGTCCCGTACTGGAAGGCGAAATCAAACATGTCCCCGTACAGGTANACCAGTCCTTCGAGGATGGTTCGGAGGTCCTTTGCGTCGTTTTCTTTGTTCCTGTCGTATATGGTCATGGTTATCAATGCTAAAAGGATTGCAAGCATCATGTTTGAAAAGATGCCTGAGGGACTGATGTCGTCGATGGCGATCAAGTTGCGGACCTGCTGATTACAGTAAAGGAGCGTTATTTGTTTGATGAGCCGCGCCTGGGTTTCGTTCTGATTCAACTGTGCCGAAATNACGAAAACCATGATCGATACGCACAGCCCTTGCACGTTTCCGAAATTCGCATTCGTCCAGGTGGANAGGGCGTTGACGATTGCCACGCTTGACGAAAGGGTTATTCGCTGCACCACGCGNTGCCCCAGCTCGGCTTCCATGTGCTTGGCANGCNGGCTGTNTTGTTGTACTCATGCGGATCGGTTCCACGTTATTCTTACGCCGCCCAGGCTGAGATCCCAGTCCTTGTGCATGTACAGCACTATGATGGCGCTCCACAGTGTGGCGTTGAGTATGCGGAAGCGTAGGCATAGCAGAGCGCTGATGATTGCCACCACCAGGACGCAGTGACAGCATCGGTTCACCGACAGGTAGAGCACCAGGTAGGACAGCACAAACACCGGGATGTCAAAGTGATTTACGATGCACCACGCGCAGCCTCGGCCCAGCACCTCTCCTGTGGTGGGTTCGTGGGCCTGCTCTATGTCGATAAGCTCTGGTTTTTTATCCTCGCAATAGGAGTACGGACATTTCTCATCCATCCATTGATTGGGCACAGTCGACACATATACATTTTTTAAAAATTCATTCAACTTGGGACCAATATCGACACTAGGTCTCGATTCTCCACCTCCGACATGCGCGAGTTGGTTTCGCGCTCCGAGGGCATCCTGCACTCTTCCACCGCTGCATGGATCAATCGAAGCTCCAGCGCCGCGCCCTCTGCTGCGGACGTTTTCACCCTCACGATCGCGTAGAGGGTTTGTTTGGTACGATCCTCCTGTTCGGGGACGGGGCCGTCGGGGTATCGTAGGCAGGCGATGATCCATTCCGCGTTGCTGTCCGAGATCGTGATTCCAAAGTGATTCATGGCCTCGTTTTTGATCTTGATGTGCGAGCCTATAGGCACCAGCCGCTGGTGGACGGTGATGAAGACCTCCTTGCCGACCGTCTGCGGCGAACCCTCCCATAGGGTGTACTGCGCGCATTCGTCGATGAATTGGCCCTCGTCGTCGCAGATCACCGTCCAGATCTTGTGGTTCGAGCCTGCGATCGCTGCGTGTTTTCGAAAAATCAGCGGCGCGACCATGCAGCCTTCTTGCTGCAGATGGCTCCACCAGTCTTCCAGCGGGATGTTGTAGGTGTCCCATTCGCCTTCGGATTTGCTGATAGTGAAGCGCGCGCTTCCTGGCGAGAGCAGGACGGTCCCTATGGTGGTCTGGGCGGCGCACATGAAGGGGTAGCGGCGTCCCATGACGAGCTCCGGCGGCCTGCCGTTGTAGTTTGGGAAGGTTTGAAAATCATCGGGCTTGCTGCCGTTGTACAGGATGGTGTACAGCTGCAGCCACGAGGCCAGGTGCATGATGTCCTCGGGAGGATGCGCGCCGATCATCGCGGGGAGCTCGGAGGATCTGCCCGTTTCGATGGCGCCGTGGTCCTGGATTGCGCGGACAAAGTAGTCGGGCCTCGAGGTGGTGTTGATGCTGTGCGGAACAACCTCCTCGTGCACATGCCGGTAGCTCTCCAGCACGAGGTACCTTGCGGGCGACGACTGCACTGGGGCGCAGCGCGAGAGGATGAGCTCGGTCAGGTTGGCGCCGAAGGTGAAGATGTTATCGGCGTGGAGCTCGTGGTTGCCCTGCAGCGCCGTGATGAAGAGGTGCTGGATGATGTTGACCCAGCACTTGTTGTTGCCGTTGGCGTTGCGCGCCCCGCCCGGGCCTGCCTCGTTGGCGTTCTGCATGAACATGTAGGTGCAGCGCCCGTTGCCGTTGTCCTGTTGCCTCTGGTTCGCTGCCAGCAGGCCGTCGCCGCCCACGCCCATGCGGCCGATGAAGCGCGTGAAGTCGGTGGAGGTCGAGTCCATGCTGAGGAAGCCCGACAGGTCGAAGGTCTTGCTGCAGCATTCCCTGATGGCCGTGATGTAGGTGTAGAAGTTGTTCTTGGCGACGCCGAAGTAGGACTCGAGGTACGCCTCCTTGTTGCTGTAGTCCTCCGCCGTCCCGAGCTTGGGCACAGCGACGTACCCGAGCATGCACTCTGCGTCGTGCTGGCGGCCCTGCACCATCTGCGAGACCCACGTGAACACGGCGTCGTAGTGGCCCGAATCCATCGTCACCGTTTCCTCCGACATGACGGCCAGCATGAACTCGATCGACACCACGGGGGTCTTGAGCTTTTCTCGGATCATTTGGTTGACGAGCAGCAGGTTGGAGTCGGTCAGGTGCGTGATGGCGTTGCAGATGGCGACGTTGCAGGCCTGGAGCGTGATGGGGGCGGTCTCCATGTCCCTCAGCACCCGGGCGTTGGCCTCTGTGACGGAGCTGCATTCCGCGTAGTGTCTGGCGCACGTGGCCATGAAGGTGGTCGCCACCTGGCGCGTCAGGAACCCCGCGATGACACGATCGTAGCTCAGCAGCAGCATGGAGCTGAAGAAGGACTGGAAGTGCTGCTGGATGATGTTTCGCACCCAGTCGACGAAGGCCCTGCACAGTTGGTTGATCTCAAAGAGCACCTGGCCCGTCTTGTTGATGAGCGCGAGCTGCCGCGTCGCCATCTGGAGCACGCACATGATCCACGCCAGATCCTCGCGCTCGGACTTGCACGACGGCAGTGTGGACGCGGCGTTGGTGTTGCTTGCCTGATATTCAGAGATCTTGCGCTTCTTGCCGGCCTGGATCGACGACAGCTTGCCTCCTGGCTGCGCGCCCGCCGGAAACATGGCGGTGACCACCGAAAACGTCTTGATGCACTCCCCTATGACGGCGGTGTGCGGGTTGCTGTTGGACGTCATGGCGAGCAGGAAGGGGCTCAGGCCGGGGATCTGGCGTTGATGCCCCTGCAGATGCGCGCCGCCCGCCTTGTTCTCGACCGCCTTGAGGATGTTGCCCGACCCTCCGTCCGAATCACGCGGGATCGAGCACACCATGCCGTTGAGCGCCGCCGCGTCCATCGACCGGTACCCCTCGTCCATGATGATCGGGCGCATGAAGTTCTTGCGGTCCGGCGCCAGCTCCCGAACCCCGTTGACAAACATCACGGCGGAGACCGCCTCGACGCCCGAGCGCGTGGTCCGGTCCAGCTTCATGAAGCGCAGCGGCTCGATGAAGTCGGAGCTCAGGTCCGGCAGCAGCTCGGTTACCAGTGTGGAGAAGGCCTTGAAGGTCTTGGTGATGACGGCGTTGAATCCCACCGAGTTGGGCTTGGAGGTGAAAATCACCTGCGTCCTCGACCCGTGGTCGTCCGTCTGCGCCCGGAGGTGGCCCGCGCCGCCCATCACCTGGACAGTGTACATCATCCAGTTCCAGGTCTCGTGGTGCGCCCCGAGGTGCGTCAGGACGTCCGACACCATGATCGCCCACAGCGTCGTCAGGTTCACCGCGTTGGCCCGGATGTGCTTGTTGTGCAGCGACAGCGTGTGCAGCAGCTTCAGGTAGTAGGCCGAGTCCGGGTACGCGGCGAACATGTTGCGCTGGGCCCGCGCCGTGTTGCCTGGCACCTCCGCGTTGAAGGCGCTGTGGATGGCCTCGTTGATGCGCGCCGAGAGACGGTCCAGGCACTGCGCGCTGTGGAGCACCCGGTCCGACATCATCAGGTCCACCAGCACCGACTGCGTGTGGATGGTGCTCTGCGCCCGAAGGTAGCTGTTGTAGGTGTGGATTCGGCCCTCGCAGTCGTCGACCGGCATGGTCTTGAGCGACGTCTTGATCGACTCCCGCGAGGACTTGAACATGCCGGCGTGCGGGATGTCGCCCCACGAGCCGTTGTCGGCCGAGTACTTGTTCCCCAGCCGCGTCTCGTCCAGCTCCTCGCCCGCGTCGCCGATGTGCGCCCGGATGAATTCGGCGGGCGAAGTGGAGTCGCAC
>TBL_comb48_EPIDRAFT_1001705_pt1 | contig 15837 bp, 13 predicted proteins | sample TroBogEpilimnion_37_FD_10681 | JGI IMG/M metagenome (IMG submission 10681)
AAAAGCTCAGCTAAATTTTTGATTCGCAATTAAGTTTTTTTCTAAAATTGCATTGAACCCCTCATCGATCAGAAATCAAATATCCTTGAATCTCACCTCTGAGATCTCGAGGAGATTGTGGTAATTCCATTTCTACTGATTGAAATACACAATTAAACACTTGATCAAGCGTCAAAGATAGCTTCAAGATGAAAGTCTACTTATATACACGTAGACTATGCTCGACAGTATTTTTCTATTTCAAATTGGCTATTAGGTGGAAGGTAAAAGAAGCCAACTTCTGGGGAAAATACAACCAGGGTGCAAAATTAATGAAAACGCCCCAGATTCAGATTTTGAGTACTTGCGCCATTCATGATCTCATCCAGTAATGACTTGAACGCGAAAAAGTCATTAGATTAAGTACTTCAACTCCTTAAAAAGGAATCAGCTTTGGTATGCCTTTAGTGCAAGTAAGCTTTGATATCTTGAAGGTGTTAAAGCTGGCTGATCGCTCACTTGTGGTGTGACTTGAGCTTCCAAATTGGTCAAAAAAGCTTCAGTTGTTGGGTCACTGGAGGATGTGGGGTTGAAGGCTAAGCCAGCCCTTTGATAAATCGGCAAATCCCCAGTTGATCCTTGGATGTCTTTCAACTGATTTAGAACGGGATAGTTAACATCCACATTGAATTTTTGGGAGAGAACTTGACTTCTCTGCGGAGCCCTTTCAGTTGCAATAGGGCTGTAAAGAGAGACTTTGGGTCCAATTGCGCTAAGTGCCATGCTTTGATATCTCAATGTAACTTCGGATAGGACAATTTTAAAAAGTAATTTTAAAAAAACAAGCGCAGTTATGAAAAGACAGCGGTTTCAATGAGCAATTACTGAATACGTAATTTGTCACAATGAATAAAAATGAATTATTTAAAATTCAATATGATTAAAATTTAACTATTTAGAATTAAATAATTGTCGAAAATAAAAAAACAGCAAATCCAAAAACTTTAGAGTAATTAACTGTAATTGGTAGTAACAAAAAATTGTCTGAGATATTTTCTCAATTGTTCCAGGGGTAAATTCCAGTCATTAGGCTTGAACTGGCGAAACATTCTTGTAGATGGATACCATTTAGATTGATCACTTGAATGGTGCCATCTCCAGTCTGCGTTGAACTTAAGTAGCAAAAGGGTTTGTTTACCCATTCCACCAGCCAAGTGAGCAATTGAGGTATCAACGGTAATGATGAGATCAAGCTGAGAGATCAAGGCCGCCGTTTCTTCAAAATCTGTCAATTCTTCTGTGAAGTCAATCAAATTTGGGCCGTCCCATTTTTCTCTCATGAGCGCTGCCAATTCCTTTTGTGGAATAAAACCTTTTTGAAGAGTGAAATAAGAAACATCAAACTCTTTTAAAAAGTGAAAGCTCAAAAGCTGTAGATTTCTCCTCTTATTGGCTTCCCACGTATCCTCTTGATCTTTTCGGTAGCCTGAGCTCCAAACCAATCCAATTCGGGGTTTGGAAAAGTGATTTGTTTTATTTTTCCATTTATCAAATGATAAATTACTAGGAGTCAAGTAGGCTTTAGAGTCTAATGAGTTGGAATTTTCAAGACCTAATGCCAATGGCAAACTCATCAGTGGAACATGAAAATCTGATTTAACAACTTCTTGTCCTTGAGCAATAACTTTGAAATTCGGGAATGATGATCTGATCAAACTGACTAAATCTGCTTGAACTTCAACCACAAGTGATGCCTTTTTGAAGGCAGGGTCATTACAAAATCGAATAAATTGTAGAGTGTCACCAAAGCCTTGCTCAGAGAAAATCAGAATTGTCTTGTAATCTAGAGAAGTTTGACCAAGCCACAATTGTGATGAAAATGATCGCTGCTTTTGTTTATATTTAGACTCATTTTGTTTCCATCGCCATTCATATTCTAGAAAGCCATTTTTATAGTCATCTACCAAGAGCAAACAATGACTCAAGTTCCAATGGGTCTGTATATGTTCAGAATCAATCGTCAAAGCACATAGGTAATTATCAATAGCTTTTTGAGGATCTGAGAGTTCAAAATAACTTACGCCAAGGTTGAAAAATGTATCGCACTGACCAGGATCTATAACCATTGACTGAAGGTATCGAAAAACGGCTTGTTTATGCTCACCCGCTTGATTCTCTAAAACCCCCAAGTTATAGAGTGTCTCATGAGAAAGTGGATTGAGAAGTGTTGCGCGAAGCAGATATTTTCTGGATTGCTCAAGATGATTGTGTGAAAAAAACGCGATCCCCAAGTTATAGTGGGCAGCAAAATTTGCAGGGTTGATGCAACTGGTCATGTGAAAATATTGCATAGCCCTCTCAGTTTCACCCGAAAAGTTCAATACGAAACCTAGATTTTGATTCGTTTTTTCGTGTAATTTTTCAATGATTAAAGTATTCATGAAAAATTTTCGTGCTTTTTCGTAAGCCAAGCTATTAAGATAACAAATTCCTATCTTATAAAGTTGATCAGCATTAGAGGGATCTAATACCAATGCTTTTTCAAAATACTCAAGAGCTAAATTAAATGAACTTTCATCGTAGTATTTATCACCAACTTTAATGAAATCATTTGCGTTCGCAAAGTGTCTAACCATGTCAAGTCAAATCAGGTCAGTTTAAGAGTAAGTTCTCTAGCTCAATCGTGTCAAGGCAGAAATTTCTAATTCCTTGAGACAATTTATCGTTGGCCATTTCATTGGAATTCATGGCCAATCTGAATTCGGATTCATTGAACGCGATTTCTTTGATGTCCATTGAATCGGACATTTCTGGTGCTAATGCTCTATCAAGTGGTAGCGATAAATTTTGAAGCTCGATTAAAAGTTCGGGGCTAATGGTCAACAGATCACAACCTGCAAGGTGTTGAATTTGCGATATGTTACGAAAGCTTGCCCCCATAACTTCTGTCTGAAATTTAAATTTCTTAAAATAAAAATAAATTTCCTGCACAGAGCGAACTCCTGGGTCGTTAGCACCTTTGAACATACTTTCATTCCATTGTGCCCCCATAGCCTGCTTGTGCCAATCATAAATGCGACCTACAAAGGGGGAAATTAACTTTACATTTGCTTGTGCGCAAGCAATTGCCTGATGGATAGAAAATAATAAAGTCAAATTGCAATTGATGCCTTCAGATTGAAGTACTCTGGCGGCTTGAATACCCTCCCAAGTCGCAGCAATTTTGATCAAAACCCTTTCCTGCTTTATTCCAGCATCCTTATAGAGTCCAACGATTCTCCTGGCTCTTTGAATGGTTTCTTCAGTGTTGAAGCTAGCTCTGGCATCTACTTCAGTTGAGACTCTACCAGGTATGCGTTTAAGTATTTCAGTGCCGAAAAAAACAATTAGGTGATCAAGTTTCTCACTTGTGGAAAATCTTGAATTATTAATCTTATCGCTCTTAAGAATGTATGAATATTCTGGATTTTTGATTGATTTGAGTATCAAGCTTGGATTAGTAGTCGCTTCTTGTGGCTTCAGGTCGATGATCTTATTGAAATCTCCTGTGTCAATAACGATTTTGGTGTATTGTGAAAGAGCATCAAATTGATTCATAGAGTTTAAATTTAGGACTTTGAACGTTTCAATCGTTCAATTATGCCAATACAAGATTGAATTGAATATAAGTTTTTGTGTTTTACGAAAATGCGTTGGTCAATAGAGCATTTCCGATGAATCAGACATCTTCAAAAAAGGTTTTAAACTTTAAGTATTGTGAAAAAATGTTTGTTAGCTTTACTTGTAATTGATAAATTGACACAAAAGCATGATATCTTAATGTTTTGAAACCTAAAGGATGCAAAATGGGTCTATTTGATGTATTTAAAAGTGAGCCATTAAAGTTAACTCCCAAATTGACATTGGCAGTTAGTTTACTTTTCATGATGGCTGCTGATGGAGGGATTGAGGAAGAAGAGATTGGGCAATTGCAGTCTGTTTTGGGTGATGATGCCGATCTCATTGACATGGCAATTAAATACGTTCAATCCCATACTTTTGATCAGTATTTGGTTGAGGCACCGTCGATTTTGTCAGTTGATCAAAAAACGTGTTTGATGATAAATGTTTGCGACTCTTTGCTTGCTGATGGTGTTGCAGCTGAGGCTGAGCAACAGATGTTCCATCAAATGCTTGGTGCCATGGGGATTTCACAAGACGATTTTCGCCCACACTTTCAAACTATTGCACTAAAGAATAATCGAAATATTTTTAAATGATCAATTTGGGTAATTGATTAACTTAAACTTGCTTAAGATTTCTTCTGCAATCAGTTCATTTATAGTTACAGGGTGAAGTGATTCCTCGATATTCAGGTAACTAGCGCGTGGGAAACGAATTTTAAATTCTAAGACTACATCACTTGTACAGACTACGGACTTTCCACCGTAGATGAGAAATAGAATGCCTTTGAAATGATCGAGCAATTGATAAAAGTGCATTCCAATTAAATCAGACTTGTATGAGAGATCGAAATGTTCATTTTTTTGAACATCTATAAGAACTTTTGATTCAACATTAAGTTCACGTGACAGATCTTCTAGACTTATATTCGAGTTGCGTATTTGCTTTGAAAGTTCAAAAATCGAGACCCATTTCAACGTCAAACCTACGTCGTTTAGGCAAATGCCTTTGATTTGATCTCCAAATTCTTGCAGCAAATAAAAGGTTAATAAGCCTCCCATGCTTGTGCCAACCAAATAAATGTTGATTGGATTTGAATTTAGTCTATGTTTTTGGTGGAGGAATTTTGAAATCAAACACTTAACGTCCGCCAAGTAGACTGACATTAGATAATTTTCATCATTTGACAGTGGGGATGAGGCTCCTCTTCCGCAAAGATCAAAGCTTATAATGTGAACGCTATTTGCCCCCATAATGCATTTGTGAAGTTGAAGAAACGTATCTTTAGTTTCTAAAATTCCGGGTATGCAGAATACGATATTTTTACTCTTTGAATCACCAGACTCCCAGTAGGCAATTTTTCTATTTTCGTTCTTACCTTCTATTTCAATTGTTTGATCGATCATGTATTTTCTGACTTTGCCATTACTGTTCTGACTCCCGATTTTCGAAGTCATAAATTAGGACATTTAGCGATTGATTAATATTGGCAATAAGCTCTTCCAATTCCTTTTTGTCAGTAGCAAGGGAAGCCCAATGTAGAGAAGAGTCGTAAACGGGCGAAATATCGTGAAAGGCAAAATCTTTGACTTCAACGCCTTCATTTTCTAAGATCTGTACCAACATCAACGTGGAAAAAAAGAATAACCGATAATAAAGCGATATGCTTGCGTTTTCTGTGAGCTTAATTTGTCCGCTATAGAAGAAAAACAATTGCTTAACTTGATCTTTGACTTGAATTTGATCAAAGTGAATTGCGTATTCTGCAAACAAGGATTGAGTGGCTAGATGCCACATATTTTCGCTGTGTAGAGTATTTCTGTTCGAAGTCATCGAAACTTTCTGTTAATCGATGATCCTAGCATTAAAAGCTTATTCTTAGAAAGCGAAAGGCATGACAAATTAAGATTCTTACATTTATTAGATTTTTCCTTGTTAGGGATGTAGTTTACAAATATCAACAATCATAGTTCGAAGGAATTTAAGTTCTAAATTTTTGAATTTTTACTCATTGTCGAGCAATGCTTAAATATAGCTTGACTGAACAGTCGTTACCTACAGTAGTGCAACTTTGTAATGTTCGAGGATATATTTCAAGATAAAACATTGAACACATTACATTCAAGTCTTGAACAAAAAATTCTTTAATTAAATCCAAGTTAATTAATAATTATTCAATTTACTTTAATAAAAAACATTAAAGTATTAATTACTTCTAATTATTTGCGATATTGATTATATTTTTGATGGTGTAGCATAGGCAGAAAGAAGGAAATCTTATGTTTAATAAAGTAATTTATGTGGCATTTTTAATATTGCTGATCGCCAACTCCGTAACTGCACAAGAAAATTCGACACCTACTCGCTTCAGAGGTGAAATCTCTAACATTACAAATTCTGAAATCTCCATCATAGATAAGCAAAGGGTTGAGTTGAAATTTAGTATTTCACCCGATCAAGCGGTTCAGGAGGTTTACCCAATTTCCAAGGAATTGATTCAAGCCAATTCATACATTGGATCTGCAGGAATGGTTGGAGCTGATGGAAGTATAAAAGCACTTGAAGTTCTTGTATTTCCTGAGCCTGCACGCGGTACCGGAGAAGGTCATTATTCATGGGATCTACAAGAGGGCAGCACAATGACAAATGCTACTGTAGATCAACTCAAATGGGGTAAAAATGATTTTGAAATTTCTGTTCGTTACAAAGATGGAACGAAAAAGATAGTTGTTGACGACAACACGCCAATCGTATCGATCAAGCCTGGAGACAGAAGATTGTTGATCCCTGGAGCGTATGTTGTTATCACGGCTTTAAAAAAAGGTGGTCAATGGACCGTCCTTCGAATTAGTGCTGGTCGTGATGGATTTAAGCCTCCAATGTAGCGATAGAAAGAACGTTTACGACTTTAAAGTTAATGTGCTTTTTTTAAAAATCGCAGTACTCGCGAAGATATTTTGCGGAAATTTATTAAAGCGTAAAAGAGTGAATTCGATTAAGAGTGGCACTGGGGATAACAGCTCAGTAATTTCTTGAAATTCGGACAGTAACGACGGACTCAATCCGAAAAGTGGAAAAAATTAATAAGATATAATTCTATATGTGCCCGAGTGGTGAAATTGGTAGACACAGCGGACTTAAAATCCGCCGCTTTCGTTAATAGCGGGCGTACCGGTTCGATTCCGGTCTCGGGCACCAATTATTGAGTACGTATTTTCTTATTAGTTCAAACTTTAAAGTCCAGTGCTTCTGATCGACGATTAATCGCGTAAAGTTATCATTGTGCGACTAGATCCAAAAATACAAGAACTCATAAAGAAAGAAGTCACTGATTACTTGGGATCAGACGTAGTCATACGATTATTTGGCAGTCGTGTGGACGATACTCAAAAAGGTGGTGACATTGATCTTCTCCTTGAGACTCACCATACACTTACCAATCGATTTGACCTAGAGAGTAAACTCGCTGCTCGCCTTTACATGCGACTTAGCGGTAGAAAAGTTGATGTTCTATTAATGGATGATTTGACGCAAGTTCAACCCATCCATACACAGGCACTTAAAACTGGTATTGTTTTATGACATCCTCAGACAACAATACCTTCATTATCGAAAGACTTATAGATATAACTGAGAAAGAAGTCATTTATTTTCAGCAATATAAAATTCGAGTCATTAATTCAAATATTGACATTGAATGGATTGAATCTGTTGATCAGAATCCTCAACAAAGTAAGATGTTAGATGGTTTTGTTGCCAGATTTGGTCGGTTTCAAGACACAATTGGTGACATGCATTTGCCAGCTATTTTGAAGCTAAATTTGGAACCAGTAGGTTCTCAATTGGACAATTTATTTAGAGCTGAAAAAATAGGTTGGATTGATTCAGCTGAACAGTGGATTGAACTCCGAGGACTTAGAAATAGTCTTGTTCTTGAATATATGACCTTCCCAGAAAAATTGATATTTGCTATTAAAAAAGTTATTCAATTGGGTGATGTGCTTGTAAAAACACAGAATCTGCTTGTAAGTAACTAAAAAAAAATTAAATTGAATATTTCATGTTTTCGTGAGATTTTTTTATTTAGAGCAGTTTTAGTATAAAGAAAATTTCGGCACAAGAATAAATTGACACCTTAGTTGAATTGACTATATGCATCAAATGATTCGTAGATTAATTCTATTTATTTTTTTACTAATTTCTATTTCTGCTTTAGCAGAAATGCATCAATCTGCTGGTTTCGCGTCTGTACCTGATGATTGGCTTTTGGGATCTGGTCAAAATTGGCATTACAAAACAGGAATTTCAAAAGTTCCACGGTCATTAAAAGATGATATTCCTCAACTTGAAGAAATTGCGATAGTTGAAGAGGCTAAAAATATTCTTTCTAAATCATCGGCCAAAGCAATAGCATTATTTGATGGCAATCGCATTGTTTGGCAAGGATATAAATTGCCTGCGAGCTCAGATTCACGATTTCACAGTTTTAGCGTCGGAAAGACAGTTACATCAATGGCTATTGGTAAGGCAATTTGCTCAAATAAATTTTCAATTAATGATTTGGCAAGTAATCTTGTGCCCGATCTTAAAGGTACTGATTTGGGAAAATCAAGCGTTATAGATTTATTAAAGATGTCTTCAGGTACCGCTCCCATTAACCACGACAGTACCATTATGAGTGATGAGCAGGCTATTCAAATTAGTGAAGGTAAGCTAAATTATCTTCAATTAATTGAAGATAAAAAAATCAACAGTGCTCAACGTGAATTTTTCGGTGGCTTGCGTCAATCGGGTGAAACTTTTGATTACCATAGTACTGACCCTTTGTTGCTTGGTGTTATATTAAACAAAACAACGGGTACTACCTATGCTAAGTGGGTTGAGGAGCAAGTATTAATTCCAGCAGGAATTGGTGCTCCCGCAATCATCGGTCAAGATCATTTTGGATTTGGTAGTTCCGATGGAAATGTCAGAATGACATTAAGTGACTGGGTGCGTTTTGCCATTTGGGTTAAAACAAATGAGTTGGCTGATGATTGTTTTGGTGAGTATGTTCGCAAAGCAAGTCACACGCAAATATCTAATTCTATTAAGCGCGAAGGCAAAGCTTTTGATGGTTATGGGTATTTAATTTGGACAGAAAACAATAAAAATAATGATAGTTACTGGGCCGTTGGTTATGGCGGACAAAGGATAGCTTGGAATCATAGCAATCAGCGAATGCTTGTCGCATTCTCAAATGTAGAGAATTACATGGACGATTTGTATTGGCTTTATAAGAGATGGTCTGCTATTCCAAGCAAATAATCATTTTGTATGAAAATCCGTTGATTTCGTTATTAGCGGGCGTACCCGTTCGATTCCAGGCTATGGAGCCAAAATCCATGAGTATTTCAGTAATTAAGCTCTTAAGGAAGGGCTTTTGGTGTCTGGTTCCAAGTTGCACAGTTGCTGCGCTAATTTTAATCAGCCTTCGTAGGTTGAGCTCTTCTCATGGGAGTTATTGGTCTTCATTTCGCGGGAAAGGTTATTTGGTAAGCCAAAGTCTTTGCTAGATATTTCAACGGTAGAGTTTATTAAATTGAAGTATCAAAAGATTTTGCTATGGAGTCTGGTTGATTTTTGAACTTTTATTTTTCTATACAAAATATTTAAAAAATGAAATCACTCGTAATGCGAGTATTATAAATTCTTGCTTGTGGGTAGGATATATTGATAGCGTTGGTATTTCGTTTGAAAATATTGAGATTAATGTGCGATATTTTCTAAAAAAAAAGACCATGAAGAAATTAAAAATATCGTTATTCAAATTTACTATCGATCAATTTTTACGACAAGTTCAAGTAAAACAAAGGAGATGAATTGAACAAAATATTCGGCGTACTATTAATCAAGTTTTTTTTGATTGTCAATGTTGCAAGTGCAACTGCAAGGTGGCCAGTTGATGCTGACCATGGCATGGTAGTTTCTGCGCATCACCTGGCTACTAAAGTAGGTGTTGATATTTTGAAGCAAGGAGGCAACGCTGTCGATGCGGCAATTGCTACTGCCTATTCTTTGGCTGTGGTTTACCCAGCAGCTGGAAATTTAGGGGGTGGGGGATTCATGACCTTGCGTCTCGCAAGTGGTGAAATAGCGTTTCTGGATTTTCGAGAAAAAGCACCTTTGAGTGCTAGTCCTTCAATGTATCTAGATTCTGAAGGGCAAGTGTTAAAGAGTAGCACGAAAGGGCACCTAGCAGTTGCTGTGCCTGGAACAGTTGCTGGCCTAGAGATGGCAAGAACTCGATTTGCTTCGATGAAAAGGGAAGTGTTGCTAAAGCCCGCAATCCGACTTGCAAAGGAAGGATTTCTTTTGAATGCTGGCGACATAAGCTTGCTTAGCATTGCAACCGAGGATTTCAGACAGAATGAAGATTTGAATAGAATTTTTTTAAATCAAGGAAAACCCTTCAAGGAAGGTGAATTACTGGTTCAAATTGATTTGAGTCGAACGTTGGAGAGAATTAAACGTTATGGAGCGAGCGGCTTTTACAAAGGTTTCACTGCAGATGAATTGGTTTCCGCTTCAAAAAAGGGCGGGGGCATAATCACGCAAGAGGATCTGCGCCAATATAGAGCAAGAGAACTGTCACCTATTGAATGCGACTACAGAGGCTATCACTTGATTTCGGCCCCACCTCCAAGTTCCGGGGGCGTAATTCTTTGTGAAATGCTGAATGTTTTAGAGCCTTATCCTTTACAAACTTACGGTTTTAATTCAGCGAAAACTATTCATTTGATGGTTGAGGCGATGCGCAATGCATATCAAGATAGAAACACGCTTTTAGGTGACCCAGATTTCGTCAGAAATCCCATTGAACAAATGTTGAGTAAAAAACATACAGAGGAAATAATAAGCAAGATAATAGATGCTAAGGCTACGCCTTCTATAAATCCATTTACGAATTCAAATTGGAGTGAAGGAGTGAATACCACGCATTTTTCTGTAATAGATAAATGGGGTAATGCAGTTTCAATGACATATACACTCAATGAAGCTTTTGGCGCCAGAGTAATTGCAGGAAGAACTGGTGTCCTTCTCAATGATGAGATGGACGACTTTACAAAAAAGGTTGGAGAACCCAATAAGTTTAAATTGGTTCAAGGTCTCGCCAATCAAATTGAGCCTGGGAAAAGACCGCTATCCTCAATGACTCCAACCATAGTAACTAAAAACGGTGAAGTAGTAATGATTTTAGGAACGCCCGGAGGTAGTCGAATCATCACCGCTGTTTTACAAACATTAATTAACGTAATCGATTTTGACATGAATATTCAAGAGGCTGTGGATGCGCCGAGGTTTCATCACCAATGGTTACCGGATCAGATTTTTGTTGAGCCTAACGCAATATCCAACGATACATCTAGACTGCTAAGTGACTGGGGGTATGAGATCGTGCCTTCTCGCCATTCAAATCATCTCGCTGCAATATATGTTAGTCAAACATATGATTCAAAAAACTCTCTTAGTTTTAAAAGATACAGTGGTGCAAATGATTCTCGAAGTCGAAGTGGGCTAGCCATGGGTTATTGATTTTGAAATGTAAATCATTGCAAAAATTAATCTACAAAAAGTTAAATAAGCTTGCTTTCATTTGTGATTAAAGAGCTTAAACTTTTTTCTTTTTTATTAAATTTTAGATGATACTTGAGCTTCATAACTGAATTTTTAAATCATCAAATAATGAATTATTGCTAATGGGTTCTTGCAACGAAAAAAGATACGGCTTTCTTCTAAGTCACATTCTTGGTGCGGGTCAAGTTTGCTCTTGGGGATCTTTGTATTACAGTTTCCCATTGATTGCCGCCGAAATGCAAAGTGAACTTGGTTGGTCAAAGTCAATGATTTATTCCGGTGCGAGTTTGGGTATGCTCATGACTGCAATTTTTGCGTATCCTGTAGGCATTGCAATTGATCGAGGCTATGGGCGTTGGGTTATGTCTATTGCATCTTTGTTTGCAGCAGTAATGCTTGGAATATGGTCAAATGTAGGATCAATATGGTGCTTCTACTTGGTTTTGAGCGTTGTAGGAGTTCTTCAGGCATGCACTTTATATGAGAGTGCGTTTGCTGTAATCTCAAAAGCAGTTGAATCACCTAACATTCGTTCTCGAATAACTGTGATTACCCTATGGGGCGGCTTTGCCAGTACTGTTTTTATACCAATCGAACAATTTTTCATAACCGAAACTGGATGGCGATCATCACTTATCTATCTAGGTTTAATTAATTTATTTTGGGCATTTGTATATTTCTCCACAATTAGAAATGTTAAAAATTCAGATATATCTGAAGGTAACTCACTTTTATCAAGAGAAACGGAAGATCAAAAGGCTTTAAAAAATGCACTTCATAATCCTATATTTTGGTTACTCGCAGTTGCCCTTACTCTTTATTCTGTGATGTTTACTGTCTTTATTTTTCATGCATACCCCATATTGCAAGAAAAAGGATTGAGTTCAGCTGATGCTGTAAAAGTTTTAATGGTTCTTGGACCAATTCAGGTATTAGGCCGATTGGTGATCAGTCGATTTGCCACTAATGTTCCTATTTGGGTAATAGGTTCATTTTTTGCTCTATTTTTCCCATTGGTTTTCACTGCTTTGTTTTATATTGAATCAAGTAATCTTTTCTTATTTATTGGCTTGATCGCTAGTTACGGGTTAGCAAACGGAATTTTTACGATTGTTAGAGGTCTTGTAGTGCCTGAAATGGTCAGTCAGAATGCTTATGGTGCAATCAATGGGCTTCTCACAATTCCAACAATGATAGCCAGAGCTGTAGGACCAGGTGTCGCTGCAAGCCTTTGGATGGTTAATCAGTCATATCAAGAAGTATTGATAATGGTGATTTTTATATCGATGTCTTTTGCTACTTCCTTTTGGTTCGCATCTTGGTTGAGTGCAAAGAGTAAGAGTACTTTCGGAAGAGTAAATTAAGTTCACGGACTCAAGATTAAAAGCAATCGCAGAAAATAAAAGTCTTGCTAGACTTTTAAGTGATTTATTAAAAAAATTGAGTCCATCGGCAAATCCCAAAATCAATTGAGAACTTGTGAAACTTTTATGGTTGAAGTTTCCTGGCGCAAAATAACACAGCCGGTATGGATACAAAAGGAGGATAGCAAAGACCAAGAATAAGCCACTCACCCAAAGAGTCGTTATTTCTTCGCGCGTACCATGCACAAAATACTGCCGAAATAACGCAAAGGGTGATGTAAATGTAGAGATTCATATATTCCTAAAATTTGAAAATTGAATTTAAAACTCAATAATCAGTCTTAGGAAAAACTAGATATTAAATTACTAAAGTAACGGAATACTACTCTGATTTCAGGTCCCAACTTGAGTGGAAACCCTTGTATTTAAATTGAGCATAAAAGTTCTCATTTTGGGTTTAAAAAGCGATACAATGAATTTTCAAAACTCATACTTCACGAGAGGTTTTTATGGCGACATTGTCAAGTTTGCAACAAAGTAACAATCGAACTATTAGCTCGTCTGAATTGATTGTTAATAACGAAAATCCCAATGTTAAGGATCAGAGCACTAATATTCACATTGGCGAAGGCGTGAGCATAGTTGGATCAATAACTTTGTCTGGTCATGCAACGGTCAATGGATCTGTAGATGGCGAACTGCGTGCTGGAAGCTTAGACATTGGACAGACTGGGCACGTCAGTGGAAAGGTTTACGCCAAGCGGATGACTATTTCTGGAGAGTTGAAACAAGAGATTTTTTGTAGCGAACACTTCCACATCCATTCAACTGGGCGAGTAAGCGGAAATCTTGAATATTCTGAAATTCAAATTGATAGAGGCGGGCGTTTTGTTGGTGATATGAAGGAAGTAAAAGCCAAATAATCACTATTTATAAAGCTTTGGGGTTATAGGGGAGGGGGAGAAATGATTTATTTCTCTAGCCCTCATGATCTGCGTTAACTAAATAAATCGCTTATTTAAAAATAACACCTAATCATTTCTTGAGTGAGTTCAATCTCTCACCAAGAGAGACTGCAAAAACAATAGCAGATCGGAAAAATACAAGTTACCTGGCGAATTTTGATGCAATGGTTGATCTTTTAGTGCACGGTACTTAATTCAATCTAGAGTCTGTTATCTAATGAACCGTATTTTCCAAAAATTTTATTAAATACAAAAGATTAGAAGTAATATAACTTAGGGATCAAAATCCTTGTGGTCAAGATATGAAAAATGGATCCAAGCAACATTTTTCATCGATATAAAAAGAATATCAAAAGGTTATTGGCAATGTCAAGTATCAATACAGACTATTCAAGCGCGAAGAAACCTAGACCTATAGATCTAGGTCAAAAGAACGGCACTTTCAAAGGCGGAATCTTAGGCTTGGCTTTAACAGCCATAGGTGTCGTTTTCGGTGATATTGGGACAAGTCCTTTGTATGCATTAAAAGCATGTTTTGATCCTGAGCATGGTATTGCCATGACAAGTGACTCAATTCTGGGCGTAATATCAATGATCTTCTGGGCATTCATGATCGTTGTCTCGCTTAAGTACGTTCTTTTTGTAATGAGAGCGAACAATCACGGAGAGGGAGGCATTTTGGCATTGATGGCATTGTCAATGAGAACAGCAGTTACTGGAACACGTAAAGCTACGATCCTAATGGTGATTGGAATTCTAGGAGCTTGTTTGTTTTATGGCGATGCCGTTATTACTCCAGCCATTTCTGTGTTGTCTGCAGTTGAAGGTCTGACTGTGGTGTCAGATAGTTTCACGCGTTACGTGATTCCTTTGACCTTGATCATATTGATTGCACTATTTATGTTTGAAAAGAAAGGCACTGCAATAGTTGGCAATTTTTTTGGTCCCATTATGATTATCTGGTTTTTGATGATTGGTTCGATGGGCATATATCAAATTTTTCAAGCGCCTGAAATCCTGATTGCAATCAATCCCATTTACGCAATCAACTTTATTTCGATGGATTCGAAAATGGCATTCGCTGTGACTGGTGCCGTATTTTTGGTTCTCACTGGCGCGGAAGCTTTGTATGCAGATATGGGGCATTTTGGAATTAAACCCATACAGCTTGCATGGTTTGCTATGGTTATGCCTTCCTTGCTCCTCAACTACTTTGGACAAGGTGCCATGCTTCTTCACCATCCTGAGTTTGTATCAAATCCTTTTTTCTTGATGGTTCCTGAGAACTTCACTTTAACTCTCGTAATTGTTTCCACCATCGCAACAGTTATAGCCTCACAAGCATGTATTTCCGGTGCTTACTCCATGACCAGTCAGGCCATCTTGTTAGGCTTTGTGCCTAGGATGAAAGTCATGCACACCTCAGACAATGAGATTGGTCAGATTTACGTCCCATTTATCAACTGGGTTTTGTGTTTGATTGTGATTGTGGTGGTATTGGCGTTCCAAAAATCTGATAATTTAGCTTCAGCATATGGCATTGCAGTTTCTACAACAATGCTCATGACCACCATTTTGGCCGCTGTAGTGATGAGTCGTGTATGGAAATGGTCAACATGGATGGTTTCTTGCATCATTTCACTATTTTTAATCATTGATTTTGGATTTTTTGCATCCAATTTGGCAAAGGTTTTAGAGGGCGGTTGGTTCCCATTGGCAATTGGAGGAGTTACATTCTTACTGTTGATGACTTGGTATCAGGGAAGAAAGCTACTAAAGGAACGCTCAGTGAACAATGGCATTGAGATTGAAGAATTTCTTCCATCCTTGCTGGCAGATCCGCCTCATCGAGTTGAGGGAACTTCAATATTTCTAACCGCGCACATTGACATAGTTCCTCCAGCCTTGTTACATAATCTAAAACACAATCGTGTTTTACATGAACGGGTCATTTTTTTGAAGGTTAGCATTTGGGATGTGCCAAGAGTTGCCGAGGATCAAAAGCTAGCCGTTAAAAATTTAGGCCATAACATGTACCTGGTTCGAGCCATTTACGGGTTCAAAGAGACGCCGGATATTGGCCAAGTACTCCTGTTACTCAAGCAACAGTTTGCAATTGAGTGTCCCTTGATGGAGACCTCGTTTTTCATGGCCAGAGATTCACTGGTCGCCAAAGAAATTCCGCAAATGTCTCTGTGGAGAGAGTTATTGTTTATCTGGATGATGCAAAATGCGTCAAGAGCCGCTGA
>TBL_comb48_EPIDRAFT_1001708_pt1 | contig 15823 bp, 16 predicted proteins | sample TroBogEpilimnion_37_FD_10681 | JGI IMG/M metagenome (IMG submission 10681)
TTCTTTTATTTAGGCGAATTGGTAGAATATGATGAAACCAAACAGATGTTTACCAACCCTCGCGATATTCGTACACAAAATTATATAACCGGCCGCTTTAGCTAAATTATACTAACCATGACACAATTGGAAGTTGAAATAAACGAATTGAAAAATGAAGTAGTTAATATGTGGAATTTGGTATTGTCGCAATTGGAAAAATCGCGCCATGCCATGATGAACTACGATACCAATTTGGCACGCGAAATTCTGCTGAAAGAAAAACGTGTAAACGCATTGGAACTGAAAATTGATTTGGATTGCGAAAATATATTTGCACTTTATCAGCCGGTTGCCATTGATCTTCGTTTTTTATTGGCAGCCTTAAAAATAAATAATAACCTGGAGCGTATTGGTGATATAGCAGAAGGCATTGCCAAATACATCATCGAATCGAAAGGGGAGTATGATAGGAATTTATTTGAGGCTACCGAATTGATAAAAATGTATGACGATGCTATAAAAATACTAGCCGATACACGTACAGCTTTTGAAAAAGAAGATACGATATTGGCCCGTAGTATTTTTAAGCGCGATGAAGTTTTGGATACCATCAACCAGCGTGCCAACGAAAGGATTGCAGAATGTATAAAAACAAATCCGGATGTGGTGTATGATGCTTTAAATGTATTATCTATTATCCGTAAGCTGGAGCGTGTTGGCGACCAAGCTAAAAATATTGCCGAAGAGATTATTTTTTATATCGAAGCCAAGGTATTGAAACATCAATCCAGATAATAGTTTTATTATTAATGGTTAGGCACGGGCATGCACATTGTGTGATTAGCATAGCCTGTGCTTTTTTTTGCGCCGGCCTTACTATAAATAAACGTATATAAGCCTATAAAGGAAACTGATTTGGTGAAATGCGTGTACATACATACATTTGTATTTCAAATTAAATTTAAAACCTCAAAACATAAGTAATGAAAAAATTGACACTTGTAATGGCTATGATAGTTGCCATAGGAAATGTAACCGCTATTGCCCAAAAAGCCAAGAAAGCTGCACCAGCACCGGCTGCTGCTGCTACCCCTACTAAGTGGGTATTAGACCCTGCGCACTCTACTGTTAAGTTTTCTGTAAGTCACTTAACCGTATCGGAAGTAGAAGGTAGTTTTAAATTGTTTAGCGGTAGCCTAGAAAGCAATACTGCTGATTTTAATAATGCTAAAGTTGAATTTTCGGTTGATGTAAACAGCATTAACACCGATAACGATATGCGCGATAAACATTTGAAAGGTGATGACTTTTTTAATGCCGAGAAATTTCCTAAAATGACATTAAGTAATGCAGTACTTAAAAAAGTAAAAGCAAATACTTATGTATTAGAAGCTGATTTAACGATTCGCGATGTAACTAAAAAAGTAAAATTCAATGTTACCGGTGGTAGCACCATGGTTGATCCTTGGAAAAATACTAAAACAGGATTTAAAGCAACCGGTAAAATAAGCCGTAAAGCATTTAACCTAAGGTGGAATACACTTACAGAAGCCGGTGGCGCAGTTGTTGGCGACGAAGTAAGCATGACCATTAATGTAGAGCTAGCCTTACAAAAATAAGGATAGAGCTAAAAATTCTTAGCAAGCAAAATAAGCCCCTATGCTATTATGGCATGGGGGTTTTATTTATTGGTATGGCAGTAGCAGGCTGTATTAAATAGCTATTTTATCATTATTTTCCGTATCTTTGCGCTCTCCCAAATGTTTGTATAATGACAAGTGCGAAAATTGTATTCCGTAAGGCCAAGGAAATTCATTACAAGCTAGATAGCGGAAATAGGCAAGTACCCGTTGAAAGAATTGCAAGTGAATTACAACTTAGCCATGAAGAGGTAAATGCTCACCTGATTTCCTTACAAACTTTAAGATTGGTGCGATTTAAGGATAAAGCCACCAACGATATGGTTGAAGTTACTAAAATAGGTCTCTCTACCCAGGTAGGATAATTAATTGTTTAGGGATTTATAAATTTAATGCTGTAAAGCAAAGCCTATTATATTGCCATATATGCCGTTATCGCTGCACATTTACAATAATAAAAAGCTATTTAGGTTTGAAATTGAGGCTGCCCAAGAGGCAGAAACTGCCTATATACAATACCGCTGGTTAAAGGCAAACATGATGCTGATGCATACTTATGTGCCCCCGGCAATGCGTGGTAAAGGTATAGCAGCCTCGTTGGCGCAATTTGTGTTGGAGTATGCCCAAGCTCAAGGGCTTAAAATTTTGCCCTATTGCCCGTTTATGGCTAAATACATGGCTAAGCACCCACAATACAATGGGCTAGTGGCAAATAACGTGTAGCAATGGGCAAATTATTCTTTGCTTTTAATCATTTGTTTCATTTCCATCATATCCACTTCCAAATCGGCAAGGCGGTGATATACTTCTGCAGGCTCGGTAAAGTCGCTGCTTATTTTTAGGCGGCCATACCAAATTTCCATTACATCTTCGGGGTCTATCTCTAAAATGGGAAACTCGTGCCTATGGGCTATGGTATCGGATTTTAGGTAGAGTTTACCACGTTCTGCAATGCGGTTAAGCACACGCTTTACGGCTACGCCACCTTTATGCACTACCACATGCACGCGGTTATCTCTAATCTTATCCAGGCTCTCTACCCATTCGCCAATAATTCTATCGCCATGTAAAACATTGGGTGCCATACTAGGGCCATCTACCTCAAACATCCTAAAGGTGCTATTGTTTAAACCCGGCAACCTAAAACTGGGTAAAGTTTCAATATACTCGGGGTCGCCATAGCCTAATAAATAACCTGCACGTGCTTTTACGGGTACGTAAAGAATATTATCATTTCCGTCGCTATCTACAGTTACTACCTTGGGCATAAAGCTATCGCCGGGCTTTATGGGGCCACTTTGGCCTATCAATTTGGCATTGCTATTTGCTTTTTCCAAGTTTACTGACAAAAGCATATCTAAGGCCACTCCAAAATAATTGGAAAATGTTAATAAAGTTTCCACATTTGGCTCACTTACGCCAGACTCGTAATTGGCCAGGGTTGTACGGCCTATTTTAAGCTCAGAGCTAAGCCCATCTTGAGTTTTGCCACTTTTTTTACGTAAAAACTTTAGGTTGGATTGCAAAAACAGCTCCATAAATTTTTAATTTTTTTCCACAAAAATTGGTAATGTCAAATAAATTGGAATATATTTGTGAGATAATTACAAATTATTTGACAACAAAGATATAAAAAAATATTTGAATTACAAATAATTTGTCAAAAAGCCGCCAACTAACTTATAAAGGATATAAAAAGGAGTATTATGACACAAGAAAAAAAGTTTCAGATTAAAAATGCGTTGCAACGCTACATGAATTGTTTTCCTAACCGAATGGAGATGCTGCATACGTTACCGGGAATAGCATGGCCGCTGATGAATAACGTGCTGACTTACAATTGGCATTTGCTGCAACAAGAAGATTGGCAATTATTGGCTAGAAAAGTTGGTTTTTATTGCGACGATTGGAATGTTGCCGAAACGGGTACTTATTTAATGCTAAACATTTTGTTTAACGATGCAGGCAGATGTGCAAGCAATTATGGTCTGGCACTTGCAGCCGGCAGTGGTAAAACTTTTGTTGCACAATGTTATGCCAAACAGCATCCTGATACTATTTATATAAAAGGCAGCAGCAGACTTACCAAAAGAAATTTGTTGGCACAATGCCTGAAACAATTGCATGTACACCCCACCAAAACCGTAAACACCCTACTGCAAAAATTAGAAACAAGCATGCAGTACATGAACGAGCCGCTTATAATTATTGACGATGCCCAAAAACTAAAACCAAGTGTATTGCAATTCCTGGCGGCCCTAATGCAAGGCAAGAGCGGTATGATAATAATGGGTACCGAAAACTTATTGCAAAGGCTTAATGCCAATAATAAATTGGGTAAGGAACTGTGCCGGCTTTTAGGCAAGCAATTAATAAAAGGTAATCTGAACCGGCCTTTTGATGCTGCCTTAGTATGTGTTGCAAATGGCATTACAGAAGATGCAAAAATAAGAGCCTTGTGTAGGCGCAATAATAATTTGCATCATATAAGTATGGCTATACAACAACTTAAAATGATGGCAATGCCCAATAGTTATGCTTGTGCAGCCTGATTAATTTTTATAAACAATTAAAACTGTTTTTTTATGAATACTGCTGTAAGACCACATTTTGAAACTGCAAGACATATTGCACGCCAAACCGATAACCCAATAAAAAAGCAAAACGGTGCAGCACTAAGCCTAATGGTGTGCCCGCCGGAAGCTAAACAAAAAACACCGCAAGACATGATGCAAAAAATAGCCACAATATTGCATATGTCGCCGGAGTGCTACCAATTAAAAATTAGGCAACGCGATTTGGTGGACCTGCGATTTATTGCCGCGCACTTGTTGCGCCGTTATTTTCCGCGTATTACACTACATGCTATTGCCTATTATTTTGGCGGACAAGACCACTCCACTATTATAAATGCATTGCGCAAAACAGATGATCTGTTGCAATCAAACGACCTTTGTTTTACCGCAAAATACTACCATGTAAGCAGGGTGGTAAACGAATGGATTAAAGAATAGAGCTAGTATTATACACCAACTACCATAACACCTAAACACCTTTGTATGCGATTTTCGAAGAAAGTAAATCACTCCATAACACCTCGTCAATTTGAGGCTGCCATGGCCCATTATGCCCAAAATGTAAAACGTACTGCCGATATTGAAGCACTGATAGCAGATGAAATAAACCTGTTGCAGGAGAAACATAAACACGAATTATTGCAATTAGCCGAGCAAAAGGCATATTTGCAACAGCAGCTGGAAACCTATTGCCGCGAACAAAAAAGTACTTTGTTTAACATAAGGCGAAGCATGCAAACTGCCCATGGCAGCATTGGGTTTAGAACGGCAAAACCTAAATTGATGCCCCTAAACGATACCTCTTGGCCGCAGATATTGCAAAATTTAAAAGCGCAATTACCCCAATATGTAAGAACAAAAGAAGAACCTGCCAAAGATGCCTTGTTGGCCGATAAGGATAAAGAGCAGGTGGCATGCAGGCTGGCCCATATTGGCTTGCAAGTAGTGCAAGACGAACTTTTTTTTATAGATATATGCACAGCACCCAAAACAAAAATGCTTGGTGCATTGCAAAACAAAAAAGCAACACTATGAATAAAAAGCAACAAAAACGCGAGATGCTGCTCCATTTTTTGGCTCATACCAGAATTAAACAAAGACCGGATTTGCCTATAAGCCTATGGCAAAGGCTAGGTATTTATGGCAATGATATTGCCCGTAATATAAGTGCCTACGCTAACCACCAATGGTTTAAAATGCTATTAAAACCGGCAAGGCGGGCTTAATATTTAAATAATAATGGCCACGCTATATTATATTATGGTTAGGGTATAGCTAAGGCATTGGCAAATGGCCTATGCAAGGCCGTATTAAATTTGCATTTACCTATACTATTTTATACTTTTAGCTTACAAAGCATGAGTATAAGAAGGCAGATTACTGCTATTTTGATTGCCGTTGTGGTATTTACTTGTTTGCCCCTAATTAGGGCAGTGCTTGTGTATTGTTATCCTGCGCTTGGTACAAATTTTATTTTCGACCTCTTTATTAACTTAATCAGTCTGTTTTTAGCAATAGCGCTATTTGCGGCAATTATATCGGTTATTAAACGCACCCGAAAATATATTAAGGTACGTTACGACGATCAGTTACTGGAGCAAACTTACCGCAACATTGTAGAAGACTCGGGTGTAAGCAGTATTGTTATTGACCCTAACGGAGTTATAAAATTTGCAAGTAAAAATGTGGAGCGGCTTACGGGTTACAGCCCTGCCGAGATTATGGAGAAGGAATTGCAAATAACCATGCCAACAGCCTACCGGCAACAGGTAAACGATATTATTACTAAGCTACTTAATTACGAAGCTTATGATGATACCATTATAGTACAAGTATATACTAAGGCAAGAGTTAATAAATGGATTTCGTGTAGGATGTACCCTGTAAAAGATGAAGCAGGGAAAATTAGGCAATTGCAGTTAATGGTGTGGGATATAGATAATGAAAAGAAGATGCAGATGGAACTGCAAAGCACCGAATCGGCCCGGAAATCGCAACAGCAATTATTACAGACTATTATAGATTATTGCCCGGTTATCATTTATCTAAAAAACCTGAAGGGCGAAATAGTGCTTACCAACAGCCGCATGAAAAATCTAGCGGGTTTATCGGCCGAAAACGATTCGCCTATATCGCCAAAAATGAATAACCGTGCCGAAAAAAATAAGCTGTACGAAGAGTATGACCGTAGGGTGATTGAAGAAAAGCGAATGGTGACATTTGAGGATGAATTTGTGCACCGCAACGGCAAAACCACACATTACTACTTAATGAAATTTCCCATTTTTAATAAAGAAGGGGAAATTGAGTACATCTGTAATTTTAGCACGGATGTGAGTAGCTTAAAAAAATCGGAGCGCTTGATGTTGGAGGCTAAGAAAGAAGCCGAAAAAGCAAAAGAAGCGCAAGAAACATTTATGGCCAATATGAGCCATGAAATTAGAACACCCATGAATGGCATATTGGGTATGAGCAATTTGCTTATGGGTGCTAAGCTGGATGATGAGCATAAGGAATATATACAGGCCATACAGGAATCTGCAAAAAACCTATTAGCTATCATTAACGACCTTCTTGATTTTTCTAAAATTAAATCGGGTAAGTTTCATTTAGAGTCTGTAGAGTTTAAACCACGCCAAGCCATTAAGAAGGCTATGTACCCTTTGCTGTTTAGGGCTAACGAGAAAAAATTGCCACTTAAATGTTTTGTAGATACATCTGTACCCGAAAACCTGATGGGCGACCCTTTGCGTTTGCAGCAGGTGATAATCAACTTGGTAGGTAATGCCGTTAAGTTTACAGAATCGGGCTCGGTAGAGGTGAAGGTGTATACGATTAATAAAGATGAGAATACCATATTGCTGAATATGGATGTGATAGATACCGGTATTGGTATACCCGATAATAAACTGGAGAATATTTTTGAAAGCTATACCCAAACCGATACTAATATTTCGCGCATTTATGGTGGTACGGGTTTAGGTTTGGCTATTGTAAAACAATTGGTGGAAATGCAGGAAGGTAGGGTAACTGTGAAAAGTGAAATGGGTAAAGGCTCGGTGTTTACAGTACAAATACCTTACTTGGTAATACATGGCCAAAACGAATTGCAGGTAGCACCTAAAACCGATAATAAAGAAACATCGAATATGCTGAGCAATATAAGAATTTTGGTAGCCGAAGATAATCTCATCAATCAAAAGGTGGTAGAGCGCACGCTTACTAAACAAAATGCTTATGTGCAAGTAGTAGCAAATGGTAAATTGGCTGTAGAAAAATTGCGCTACGAGAAATTTGATATTGTATTAATGGATTTGCAAATGCCGGAAATGGATGGTTACGAGGCTACTGCATTTATAAGAAAGGAGTTGGGCATAACTATACCCATTGTTGCCATGACAGCCGATGCCATTAGTGGTGAATCTGACAAATGTATTGATGTGGGTATGAACGGTTACATCTCCAAACCATTTGAAGCTATAGAGCTGTACCATAAAATATTAGATTTTACTAAAAACAATAATTAAGGAATCGGCTACCTGTTCAATGCCAGCTTATAGGCCTTTAAGCATCTTTCGCGGGCCAAGGTATGTGCTACTATAGGTGCAGGGTATTGTAAACTATTCAGCTCCGGTACCCATTTATTTATATACTGAAGTGCTTTATCAAACTTCTCGGTTTGTAAATACGGATTAAATATTCGGAAATAGGGTGCTGCATCGCAACCGCAACCTGCAGCCCATTGCCAGCCACCATTATTGGCAGCCAAATCGTAGTCCATTAATTTTTCAGCAAAGTAAGCTTCGCCCAAACGCCAGTCTATAAGTAAATGTTTTGTCAAAAAGCTTGCAGTAATCATACGTACCCTATTATGCATAAACCCTGTAGCGTTCAGTTCGCGCATGCCGGCATCTACAATAGGGTATCCGGTAGTGCCATTACGCCAGTGCTTAAATTCTTCGGGCTTATTACGCCATAATATAGCATCGTATTCCTTTTTAAAGCTTGTATTTATAACTTGCGGAAAATGCCATAAAATCATTTGGTAAAATTCGCGCCATATAAGTTCGTTTAGTAAAACTTCGTTCAAAACCATTACTTGCTTTACCAGTTTTCTGATGCTTATGGTGCCAAAGCGCAAATGAACACTAAGGCGCGTAGTACCGGGTATGGCAGGGTAATCTCTGGTAGTGTTATAATTAATGGCAATATCATTTTGTAAAGCAGGGGCTTGCCATGTTAGGTTACAATCGTTAAAGCCAATATCTTTAAGCGTAGGTAATGGCTGTGGTTTATATTTATAAAACGATGCCTTATGTTTTTCAATTTGGAAATCCTCTATTGTTGTGCTTTTCAGTTTTTCTTTCCAGCGGCGGCTATAAGGTGTAAATACAGTATAGGGCGTGCCATTGTCTTTTAGTATTTCATCTTTTGCAAATATCAGTTGATCTTTATAACTATAAAATGCAATACCATTTGTTTGCAATACATCAGCTATATGTTGGTCGCGTTGTAAGGCATAGGGTTCATAATCTTCGTTGGTATAAACAGCCTTTATAGTATAAGTTTGCAGTAAGGTTTTAAAACAAGCAATTGGTGTACCGTGCATTACTTGTAAGCCGCTGCCTGTTAGTTGTAAACCGGCATGTAATTGTTGCAAAGCCAAATGTATAAAAGCCACACGCTTGTCGTGTTTATTAACAAGTGCATCAAGAATTTGGGTATCGAAAATAAAAACAGGCAGTACCGCATACCCCGATTGAAGGGCATGATAAAGTGCGGCATTATCTTCCAATCTTAAATCTCTGCGAAACCAAAAAATGGCTATGGGTTGTTGGGTATTCAAGGAAAAAATTTGTTATTAAATAAAATAAAATTGCGATAAATTATCATTACATATTTATGATACGACATTAATTATTCAGAGACCATTAAAAGATTTTCATAGTCGTATTTTTTATACTCTTTTAAATTTCTATTTTCTTTTTTAAGATTTATTAAATCATTTTTAACCTCAACTCTTAACCATGTTTCAGGATTAGTTCTTGAAAATGAACTAAGCTTTAACACTAGATTTGTATTAAGTTTACGTTCGCCGCTTAGGTACTTGTGCAAGTTGCTATCTTTCATTTCAAATAAATCAGCAAGTTTTTTTTGACTGATATTAAGTGCCTTTAAATACATTTTAACAAAATCTGAAACCTTTATTTGCTTTTCAAAATTGTTATTATTTATATAATCTTCTAACTGATATTGTATGGCAAGAAACTCGTTCTGCAACAAACGATTGGTGCTTTGCTTTTTAGATTGTGCAACTACAAATGATTTTAATTCTGTTTGTTGCTTTTTGTTCCAAATTTTTGTTGGATTTATTTCTTTAATAGTTTTCATGCTTCATTATTTAAATCTCCAACCATCAGTAATGGAAGGTAACTGTAATTTATTGGCTTCAATTATTTTTGCATCAGTTAAAATACCGGTTGTACAATTAAAAATTTTTACTCTCATTTCTCCTTTTATAGTAAGTAAATATACAAAAAATTATACAAAATGTATAATAAAAAAAGGGCTAACCATAGCGGTTAGCCCTTTTTAATATAAAAACTACTCACCTATTATAACATTCCGCTAATAAGTTCTATAAGCTCGCTGCTGGTAATAGGTACACCTTTAATTTTATTATAAGCAATGGCATCAATATTATATTGGTCTCTAATAATTTTAACCAATTGGCCATTATTAATTTCGGGTATCAATACTTTTTTGTAATTGCTCATGAGCTGGCCTAAGTTGCTTGGGAAAGGGCGAAGGTACCTGATATGCGCATGCGCAACCGAGTGGCCTTTTGCTTGCAAATCTATTACAGCACTCTTAATGGCGCCATAAGTAGAGCCCCAACCTACTACCAGAATATCGCCACTTTCGGGGCCACTGTCTAGTGTTTGTTTAGGAATTAAATCTGCAATTTTATTTACTTTGGCTTCGCGCGTTTTCACCATGTGTTCATGGTTATCGGCATCGTAACTAATATTACCGGTATTGTCTTCTTTTTCCAAACCACCAATACGGTGTTCTAATCCTTTTGTGCCCGGTATGGCCCATGGGCGCACTAAATTTTCATCGCGCTTGTAGGGTAGAAATTTTTCATTGGCATCCGTAATCTCCTGATGAAAATGCATTTCAATAGGTTTCAAATCAGCTGCTTTAGGAAAACGCCAAGGTTCGGCACCATTAGCTATATAGCCATCGCTTAATAAAATTACAGGCGTCATGTGCTGAATAGCAATTCTTACTGCTTCGTAGGCAACATCAAAACAATCGCTTGGGGTTGATGATGCAATTACCGGCATAGGGCATTCGCCATTACGGCCGTAATAAGCTTGCAATAAATCGCTCTGTTCGGTTTTAGTGGGTAATCCGGTTGATGGACCACCACGTTGTATGTTTACAATTACCAAAGGTATTTCCAACATCACAGCCAATCCCATAGCTTCGGCTTTAAGTGCCATACCCGGACCTGAAGTTGTGGTAACGCCTAAATTGCCGCCATAAGATGCACCTATTGCCGATGTTATTGCCGCAATCTCATCTTCTGCCTGAAAGGTTTTAATGCCAAAGTTTTTGTACTTGGCTAATTCATGTAAAATATCTGATGCGGGGGTAATGGGATACGAGCCTAGGAATAAAGGCAATCCACTTTTTTCGGCACCTGCTATTAAACCATAGGTAAGCGCAACATTACCTGTAATACTGCGGTAGCGACCGGCAGGTAATTTTGCTTTTTCAACCTTGTACCTAACAGTAAATGCTTCAACAGTATCGCCGAAATTATAACCGGCCTGTAAAGCTTTAATATTGCTATCAAATATATCGGGTTTCTTACCAAATTTTTCTTCTAAAAATGCTTTGGTACTGCTTAAGTCGCGATTGTATAGCCAATACACAAAGCCCAATACAAACATATTTTTTGCACGGTCTTTTTCCTTAACGCCCATTTGTATTTCTTTCAGGGCCTCGCGGGTAAGTTTGGTTACATCTATTTTATAAACCTCATAACCATTTAGGGTACCATCTTCTAATGGGTTTATGCCTTCGGGGTAGTTGGCTAAACGTAAATTTTTACCATCAAAGCCTTCAATATTGGCAATGATGATACCGCCGCGTTTCAACGATTTTAGGTTTACCTTTAGCGCTGCAGCATTCATAGCCACCAGCACATCGCAATTATCGCCGGGGGTATAAATACGTTTGCTGGAAAAATGCAGTTGGTAACCACTTACACCCGGTACTGTACCTAAAGGGGCGCGTATCTCTGCCGGAAAATCAGGAAAGGTAGATAAGTCGTTACCAATTAATGCAGTGTTGTTAGTAAACTGACTACCTGTAAGTTGCATACCATCACCGCTGTCGCCGGCAAATTTTATTACAACCTCATCAACTATCTTTGTTGTTGCTGACATATTAAATATTGAATATTCTAAGTTAGTTTTGCAATATATAAGTTTTTACGCAAAAGTTAAGCTTTTAAAGCTTAAAAACCTTTCCGTAGCAGGTAGTTTTCATGTAGTGGGCTTTTTGCGGGCATTACCCTATAATATTCTTATAAAAACTTGGCTTAATAGGCTTGTTTATAGCATTTATATTGCAAAAATATTATGCAATTGATGTAGGTTTGCGTTTCATGTACTGTAGGCGTCTTTATATACTATTCTTATTGTTTTTATTGCCAAATTGCTTGTTGGGTCAACAGGCCGCTCAGGTACAGCAATCGCGTATACTTATTTTGTTAGATGGTTCCTCCAGCATGGTTAACCCTTGGGCCGGTGGTAAAGACCGTTTTCATGCTGCGAGCAATATTATTTTGCAGCTGATGGATTCGGTGTATAAGGTGAATAAAAATGTAGAATTTTCGTTAAGGGTTTATGGCCATCAGCATAGTGTACCCGAAAACGATTGCTACGATACACGCAACGAGGTTTGGTTTAGCAAAGATAATTATACCCAAATGCAATTTAGGTTGGAAAGTATACAACCCTTGGGTGTTACACCCATAGCGTATGCATTGCAACAAGCCGCCGAAAACGATTTGGTAAATGAGCAAGCTTATGCCTATAGTATAGTACTTATTACCGATGGTGGCGAAAGCTGTGGTGGCGATTTATGCCAGGTAGTAAAAACACTCATAAGTCGCAAAGTGTATTTTAAACCGTATATAGTAAGTCTGGTTGATTATGCTCCTTTGCGCACCGAATATGCTTGTATGGGATCCTACTTGCAAGTAACAGGCGATAAAGATATTCCTAAAGCAGTTGGGGCTATTGTAGATTCATTTAAACCCATGCTATTGCTTACCAAGGAGGAATATAAGCAAATAGCGGCTGTTTTGGTTAATCCTCCAAGTGTTCAAAAAGTAAAAATTCCAACCGTACAGGTGCCCCCGGCAACACCTGTAACCGTAAAAAAAATAGATACTGCAGTTGCTGTAAAACCTATACCTAAACCCATTGAAGTACCTAAGGAAGAAACAAAACCAACTATAAGCACACCACCGGTTGTGGTAGAGGAAAAGAAGCATGTAATTAAAGAAATTAAAGAAGATACCGTAAAGCCCCTACCCAAAGAAACGATTAGCTACATAGCCCATAACCGCAATTTAAAAAGACCACCATTGGCATTTCTGGTAGATTCCATACCGGGCAAGCCTATTCCACCTTACTTTCCGCCTAAATTGCCGGCAGAAAATAAAGAACCTGTTGCAAGCACCGTAAAAACAAGTAGCGGTATTAAAACCACAAGCGACCCAACCCCAATTAAACCGCCTGCAGATAATACCAAATATCAATCACTAAACTCAAGCGTAGAGGCTATTGATGCCAGCGAAACTACTTTAGAGATTTACTTAACAGACCCTAAAAAAGAAAAATATTACAAAACCTCGCCCCTACTTACACTCATTGATGCCAGAAGTGGTAAAAAGGTAAAGCAATTTTACCGCACAGTAGATGCTTCCGGCAACCCGGATCCACAAAAAGAAATACCATCCGGCACCTATAATTTAGTTATTGAAGGTAAAAACGAAAAGTTTAAATTAAATAGAACTATTACCATTGATGCCAAAATGCGTATATCGGTTTATGTAATAGTAAATACGGGCACCTTACACTTTGAGTATGATGGGAATCCTAACAAGCCGATGGAAGAATTTACTGCAGTAGTGGTGCAAAGATTAGAAGCCGGTGGTAAACAAATAAAACAAAAATGCAGCATGGATCTTAATTATGATCCGGGTAATTATTTTATAGAAATCAATACCCTGCCTGCATCGCGCCGAAATGCAGATATTGAGTTTGGCAGTCAAACCGTAATACATATTCCTGAACCGGGTTGGGTACAGTTTACCAATACCAACAATTTGGGCAAAATATCTTTATACTGCGTGCTGGGCGATAAATATGCCCGTTTTTATGGTATGGATATCAGCGGCACATCGCTGGAAACTCAAAAGGTAAAACTGCAACCGGGTACCTATCAGGTTCATTATTTAAAGAATCCCAATATCAAATTCTCAAACGAAGAAGTACTTACCTTTCGTGTAAAAAGCAACGAGACTACCAGTTTAGAACTTAAATAATTGGTTATGCCCAATATGCCCGAAATTTGCATTATTCCCATACGCACAGTTGATGCTATTTACCCACAGGTATATCATTTGCGCGAAGAAATATTGCGCAAACCACTAGGACTAAGCTTGGCTAATGAAGATTTAAGTGATGATGCTAAGGATATGATTTTTATTGTATTACAGCAAGGCAATGTTATAGCTTGCCTGATGTTGCGCACCATCAATTTAGAGCGGATAAAACTTAGGCAAATGGCTGTAGCCACGGTTTGGCAGGGAAAAGGAATAGGTAAAATGCTGGTTCATCATGCAGAAAATTATTGCAAATTGGCGGGCTATAAGCAAATAGAACTACATGCCCGAAAACATGCTGTACCGTTTTACGAAAATAGTGGTTATAAAATAGAAGGGGGTATGTTTACCGAAGTAAACATACCCCACTTTAAAATGTTGAAGCTGTTGTAGTAGTTTTAGTTTTTAGCTGCAGCTTTATCGAAAGCAATATGCTTGATATGGCCGTTTCTTTGTTCTTGATTTTCTTTGGCGGCCTTTACAAAAGCCATAAATAAAGGATGCGGATTCTCTACCGTGCTTTTATATTCCGGGTGAAACTGCACACCTATAAAGAAAGGATGATTTTGTATTTCAACAATTTCCACTAAACCTGTTTTCGGATTTTTACCAACCGGTATCATACCTGCTTGTTCAAATCGCTCCAAGTATTCATTATTAAATTCGTAGCGATGCCTATGCCTTTCGGTGATGCCGGTTTTACCATATACTTGAGCCGTTTTGCTACCACTGTTGATGTCGCATTCGTAGCTACCCAAGCGCATGGTACCGCCTTTTTGAGTAATAGATTTTTGTTCTTCCATCATGCATATTACAGCATCATGTGTATCCGGATTCATTTCTGTGGAGTGGGCTGCATGCATACCTAATACATGGCGAGCAAACTCTACACAAGCCATTTGCATGCCCAGGCAAATACCAAAGAAAGGAATATTGCTTTCGCGTGCATAACGTATGGCTTCTATTTTGCCTTCTATGCCCCTACTGCCAAAGCCCGGAGCTACTAATATGGCATCTAAATTTTGTAATTTTTCAATTACATTTTCAGGAGTCAGGTATTCCGAATGTATATTTCTAACCTCCACTTTGCACTCATTCATGGCACCGGCATGTATCAAAGCTTCCAGTATCGATTTATAAGCATCCTGCAATTCTACATACTTACCTATTAAACCAATAATAACTTTCGACTTAGGATAACGCAGTTTATTCAGAAATTCAGTCCATTTCAGCATATTAGGCTCTGTACCTAAAGGCAATTGCAATTTATCTAAGCAAATAATGTCTAGTTTCTCACGCATCATTTCCAGCGGTACCCCATAAATAGTATCTGCGTCAAGCGCCTCAATAACTGCATCCTGAGTTACGTTACAGAACAAAGCAATTTTCCTTTTTAAATCTTTATATAAAGGTTCCTCGGTACGGCAAACCAATACATCCGGATTCAAACCATTTTCACTCATCATTTTTACAGAGTGTTGGGTAGGTTTGGTTTTTAGCTCTTTTGCTGCTTTAAGGTAGGGTATAAGCGTAAGGTGAACCACCAAACAATTTTCATCGCCCATCTCCCATTTCAGTTGGCGAACCGCTTCAATATAAGGCAGCGATTCAATATCGCCAACCGTACCACCAAGTTCGGTAATTACAATATCATACCTATTGTCTTTACCAAGCAAGGTCATACGGCGCTTAATTTCATCGGTTATATGCGGAATAACTTGTACTGTTTTTCCCAAATAGGCACCTTCGCGCTCCTTATTAATAACATATTGGTAAATACGACCGGTAGTTACATTATTGGCTTGCGAGGTATAAGTATTTAAAAAACGTTCGTAGTGGCCCAAATCCAAATCGGTTTCGGCACCATCTTCGGTTACATAGCACTCCCCATGTTCGTATGGGTTAAGTGTTCCGGGATCCACGTTAATATAAGG
>TBL_comb48_EPIDRAFT_1001710_pt1 | contig 15814 bp, 22 predicted proteins | sample TroBogEpilimnion_37_FD_10681 | JGI IMG/M metagenome (IMG submission 10681)
CTACCGTTGATAACAAAGCCGTATTTGCAGAAGCTAATGTGCCAGCAGAATTAATTGCCAAGCACACCAAAACTACTGCCGTAATTACTTTAAAAGTTACATCCAAATAATCTAGGACAAGCCGCTGACACTATTCAGCTTTATGGCCCGTGGGGATTTCAAACTAAAAAGACTGCGGCTTGTCACCCAATTAAGGAAAACAAATGAAAGATTTCATATTAGGCAGTTTACTGGGGGCGGCAATAGCCGTATTTTTAGTAGTTGTTTATGGATTTAGGATTGGGGTATATCAATTATGAAAGTCGCTAAAGACGTATTTGAAACTTGGTATGAAGCAAATTATGACCATAAACCTGGTGAAGATGATATAAAAGAATTGTTTAGAGAAGCTTTTGAAGCCGGAATGGTGTCAGGTTTGGCTTTTATGCAAACCCATGCTGATAAATTAATGGACGATTACAAAGGATTCCAAGATGAATGAGCATATATGGACTGCGGCCGGAACCGACATTACTATTCGCTGGCGTTTGCATGGCTGGATTCCACCAACAGAACTTCAGGAATATAGGGATAAGTGGAAGTATTATCAAAATCTTCCACTTCGTAGCCTAGATGACCAGGCTAAAGAACAATACGAACAAGTGCTACGTAAAGCTAAAGTAGCAAGACTTCGTTAGTATTTACGCATATTAGGTAAGGGCGCATCTTTTTGACTAGCGCCTTTACTTTCAGGCTTATGGGCTTTTTCCATAGGCAAAGCAATATGTTTATTAAGCTTTTCTTTTAGCCTAGTTAATTCATGTTCTGTATGTTTTTCATGCTCACGCAAAACAACATAATGACCTTTTGGTGTGCTTGCTAATTTACCTTTTACTTCAAAATTTGTAGCCATTTTTTATGCTCCTAAAATATCCATAGCTTTATGGATTTTGTTAATTCTATCGTCTAAACCTATTGTGCCGCCATTAATTCTTTTGGTCATGGTTGTCCAATCTTCATTGTCTGCTAAATCATTTAGGTTCTTTTTATTCCAGAACCAGCCGGCTGACATACAAGCATGACCAGGTTGTAAAATTAATTCAGGAACGTCTGCAAACGGCAATCCTAAGGCATTACCACACACGGTATAGTTAGCCCTACCAGTTAGCTGAATAATGCCCCTACCGTGGAATTTCCAGCCATCACCATCTTCAGAATTGCCTAAATCAGCGCGGCCGCCATAAACTTTATTGGCTATTTTTTCAGGGTTGTTTGCATATTGGTCAGCCACATCTGCACTAGGAAATCTGCTGGGCCAAACACGCATAAGTGCATCAGCGGAGTAATGAAGGTTTTCTTCCAAAACTCTAAAATTATTAGATTCATGTTGGCATTGCCCTATAAAAGCCGCCTGGCGTTTTGGCGTAGAAATATCGTATTTATTAAATACTGTGTTTAATGGTTCTAGCCATTGTTGGTCTATGCCAAGTGCTGAAAGTTGTTCGTTATTCATTAGAGCCAATTTTAATTCCGGTAATTAACCCAATAAAACCGCCTACGATGGTTTGAAAAGATGGGCCAACAATTGCAAAAACAATTTTATCGTCTGTATTTGGGTCAATGACTGCATAAACAAACATAAACACCATAGCAATAATAATTGCTACTAAAGCATAAGTTGCAACGTTAACAACGTGTTCTTTATGATTCATTTGCTTTTATTCCATAGTTCAAACAAACTTTTAACTTTTTCTTCTAATACACCAATACGAACATCCATCTTGGCTAAAGCAATAACCAAAGCAACAAAACCTACTACCATAGGCCAGATTTTTGCAAGAACATCAACCATGTCCATTATTTAGCCATTTCATCATATTGTTTGTAACAGGCATCTAGGACAGTTCTTATTTGGTCTGCTCTGGTAGCTTCCCTGATAAGAAATTCTGCATCCTCGGCAAAAAGGGTTGACCCAGTTCCATTTTGTCCATTGTTGGTGGCTTGGGCGCGACTTGTACGGTTCCGCAACTGGATAAGAGCATCAGCAAGCTGGGAATTAATAGCAGTAATTTGAGCATCTTTATCTTTCCTTATTTGGTCTGTTGCAGATTGTTGTTCTGCTTCTTTTTGTCTTGTTTCGGTTTCTTGTTCCAACTTATATTTTGTAAGCTTGGAATACCCAATGCTATAACCGTTATACCAAGTACTGCAAAGAAGCAAAGCAATACCGATAATTTTGACATAAGTGCCGATAGAAAATGAAAACATTATTGTGAATCCGGTTCAGCACCGGCCATGTGTTTACCAGCAACGGAAGCCGCGCCCGAACCTGAAACTATGCCCAAAGCACCAGCCAATTCAGTAAGACTAATTTCTTTTCCAGCATAAATCATATAAATTGCGGCGCTACCAACCAGAATAAATCCCAACATCCACGCCCATTTAGCAATGTCGTGTGTTTTATTGTCTTTACCAGTAAGAATATGGGTAAATATTTCGTTCATTTTTCCAAATAATGTCTTATTAAATCAATAATAAAATCTTTGCCAAACAAAACTGAAAATATTACTATATAAAGCATATATTCAATTTTTTGCATTCTTTTAATACCTTTGGCAAAAGATTCTTGAATATTGTCATATCGTTCTGCACAAACTGCTTCATGAACTGATAATCTAGTATCAGTATGGTGAACTGTATCTTCTATTGAATCCATTACTAATTCCATTAAGTTTTCATGATGAACGCTAAAGCGTAGTATGGTGGCAATGTAGGTACTGCTGTTCCTGAACCGCCTGAAGATACTGTAATTCCTGTTGTTGCAGAATTAATACTGGTTGAAGTTGATACAGAAATTCCTGTTGTTGCATTTCCTGTTCCAGTAATAACTCCAGTTGGAGAATAATCTGAACCGTTGCTAAATCCTGGACCGCTACCTTGGCCTGCTCCAATAGCATTACCAATACTATGATTATGACTAGGGTCTGAAACAGAAGAAGTAGAACTTGCGCTATGAGTATGACCAGGGTCACTTACATTAAAGTTAATGTTTGGAAGATTAGATTGCGTTAATGTTGCAGATGAACTTCCACCAGTTTGACCAACAGAATAAGATAATCCAGCACCAATCACAAATTTATTACGTAAGTCAGGTGTACCGTTTGTACCATCACAAATTACAAATCCAGATGGGATGGAACCGGTTGCACCTGACCAAATTAAAATACAACCACTAGGTACGGCTGGACTAGTAGATGGAATTGAAGTAATAATTCCAGCAATATTGTCATACGTATCAATTAAAGTGCTATTGGCATCTTCTAAAACAAATTTATATGAATAGCCGAATTGCAACCATAATTCATTAGGCAATTTGCCATCTGTACCTAAAATAATAGGGTTTTGATTAGCTATATTGCCATTTGAAGTTGTATAAGTAGCTAGTGGGGTACTAGAACCAGCTTGATAAGTAAATAATTGGCCGCCAGCTAATAATGCGCCGGTAGGTCCAAGCATTGTTTGGCCGTTAAATAACGGCGATAAATTTACAGAAGCCATATTATTCCTTTGAAGTCAGTTCTCTTAATTTTGTTTTTGCGGCTTGTTTGGCTTCAACTGCTTTTCTAGCCACTTGACCACCTTTATACATTAATTCACCCATTACACGTGGGCTTTGGAATGGAATTGCCAGCGCTGATATTGGCGTTAAATCACCAGATAAAACACGACCAGTTGTATATAAAGCATTCATACCTAATGCTGGACCAGCCAAACCGGAAGGATGCCATTCTTTTAAAGATTGGCCAGCTAATGCTTCCATTAAATTTTTACCACCTGATTCTTCCAATTGACGTGTTAATTCACGTCTAAATTCATTGCCCATGGTGGAAGTTGGACCCATCATTGTTTTAAGACGGCGCAATGTAAGGTCAATAGAAGCTTTTGAACCAAGCCCTAAAGACTTTTCAATTTCACGTTCAGTTGCCAAAGCTTCTTCATACTCTGACATAGTTTTTTCATAATTTTTGTCTTGTTTGACAATAGTTTCTTTGACTTTATTGCGAGTATTTGTAAGTACTCGTTTTGCTTGGCTTGTCATTCCTTGGCTATAAACATCGTCAATACGTTGTTTAAGGTCATCCAAACCACCGGCAGTATGTAATTCAGGCTTGTTTTCCCATTCTTTAAGAATGTTATCTATTTCATTAACTTTAGACATGGTTTCTGGACCAACTTTAGAAGCTTCTACGCCGCCAACACCTCTAGATTTAAGTGTTTCAAGAGTATTATCAAAAGCTTCGCTAATGGGTTTAAAGTCCAAAAATACTTGATTGCCTTTAGTAGTTGCAATACCTTCCTTATAAGCTTCACTACGTGCATGACGTGTATTTTCCAAAGCAGAACGGAATTGTTCAACCAAATCAGCCGGCGACCTATTGCCACGCATATTTTCAGCAAGTTCTGAAACAGTTCTTGGATTTGCATATCCTGAACGTGCGGCTTCACGCAATACTTCACCACTTTTATCAATTGGAATACCCATTACATCGGTTGCAATATTTCCTATGGTTCCAGCTTTAACATTACGGCCAACTGCGCCACCAACGCTAGATATTGCATTGCCTGTTTTTTCAGCGGCGCCAGCTACCATATTGCCAATTGGCGTTCTAACTGCAAATTCAGGGTCATAAATTGCACCCTTTACTACTTCACCAGCAAAACGACCAGGATTTTTATAAATACCTTTTGCAACATTGGTAATAGATTCGCCAGGATGTTCTGCAAAAGATTTAATGCCTTTTTTAGCGGCTTCATATTTTGCAATTAAATTGGCTTCAGCTTCTTTTTTCATTGCTTCATCGCCAATTAACGGCATACTGCCAGCGGTATAAGCAATTATTGGTGCGGCTAAACTGTTCTTTTTCCAATCCTCAATGGACATTTCGTGCAATGGTTTTTTAAATTCTTCATACCAATTTGTTGGTTTTACATAATTTTGGTCAACAAATTTTAATCCTGGAATTTCAATGTCATCGCCGGTATTAGGTTCAACAGTTGATTGATAAGGCAAATCAGGGTTAATTTGTACGTGAACTGGGTCTTTAGCACCATGGGGACGAAACAAGCCTACTTGTGCCAAAAGTGAATCAGGAACACGTGGATGAATGTCAATTGCATCGCCTTTTTCATGGCGACTTGTACCAGGTTCAGCAACTAAATTAGGGTTTTTTAGGCGGTTTTTGTATTCTTCACGTTGTTGTTCTAACGTGCGATAACCGCTAGTAATCGGTAAATCTTCGCCTTTAGGATTTAATTCCTTATCTGTTTTCCATAAATCTTTTAATTTTGTAACACGGTCAAGCAAATCAGGCTGAAGGTCAGCAATATCAGGCGCAGATTTAGCAAGTGCAATCGTAGGCGAATTTGCAGTAAATTTACTTGGCGCTGGTTCAATGGTGACATTAGAATCACCTAGGAATTTTAGTCCAGGGACTTCAATATCATCAGCCATTATCTAAACTTTCCTTTTTCTAAAGCATGAAGATTAGACCATTTACGGTTAAATTCTTCACGTTGTTCTTTAGGTACAGTAGCATAAATTTCATTTGCTTTTGCCTTGGCTTCAGGTGAATTAGAAGCGGCCAAAGCATCAATTTGAGCCATGCGAACGTCATAGTTATCAACCCATGCAGATTTCAATTTTTCTGCTTGGATATAACCATTAACACCACGTTTTTCAATAAGCTTGTTGTATGCGCTATTAAACATACTAGCGGCTTTTACTGTTGCATCTGCACGTGAAACAATGTCGGTTAATGCTTGTGCAGTTAAATCATCGCTACCGTTAATCACTTTAGCATCAGCACGTGATTGGTCTGTTTTAGCAGTTCCCATTACTTCAGAAGCGGCGGCCATACGTGCAATGTTTTTATTCAATATTTCTTGTGTTGCATTACCAATTAAATACTTTCCGCTTTGGCGCAATAATTGACCTGGGCGATTGCCAGAAGCGGCAGAAATGTTTTCCATAACACCACGTGTATTTGCTTCCTGTTCTTTAGCGGCAGAAGCGACTGCATTGCTTTCTTGAAGCAATTTTTTACCAGCATCCAAAGCTTCTTTTTGTTCTGTTGTGTAGTTTGCAATTGCTGGATTACCCTTGTAATCAAGGTATTGGTCATATTTAATAAGGTCACGGTCTTTAGCGCTTGGAGTAGGGGCAGAAGTTGCACCACCACCGCCAACTGCATTTTGACCAGCACCAAATTCAACAGGGGTAATTGAAGGCGCTTCGCCACGTACAGAAGGAGTTGTAACAATTGGACGACTTGCACCGCCAATGTTCCCAATGCTTGCTTTAGGTGCAAAAGCTTCTTGTTGTTGTGGCAATGTCAATAATTGATTTGCTGTTTGAATAGCTGTTTGTGGCAATTTTTGTGGGTCAATACCCATAGATAAAGTGCTAATTGCAGAATCAGCATAACGATTAATATCTTTGCTATCAGGATAAGCTTGTTTTAAATTATGCAAAGCAGAAGCATAAACCCTAGGGTCTTGTATTCCAGCACGACCTAAAGATGAATAAACAGAAGCTACTACTTGACGTTCATTTTGATTAAAGTTTAATTTAGCTTCTTTGGCATCTGTATTGTTTTTAGCCAAAGTAGTCAATTTATTAACATGTTCAGCACCAGTTAAAGGCGCAATTGCTGGAATAGCTTTTGTAACACGGTCAACGTCAATATCACCATTTGCATCCAAATAGTTTTTAGGGTCTGACATAAAACCTTGCACTGCAACACGTTCAACGTTAGCTTGTTGTGCCTTTTCTTGTTCGTACTGCGCCATCTTTGTTTGGGCGGCATAATATCCCATTTTAAGCATATCGCTTAAATTCATTTGTTGCGGACCATTTACTTTTGATGCAACGTCTGTTGTGCTAAAGTCTGCCATTTTATTTTCCTAATTTTGCAATACTGAATCAGCGCCTGGAGTTGCCGTTGGAGTAATTGCTTTATTTCCGCCCAATAATGATGCAAGCATTAAATTATTTCCAATGCTATTAACACCGCCTGTGTAAGCATTTGCGGCACCAACGGTTCCAGCGGCTTGTGCATTTGCCGCACCTACGCCTAATTGAGCAACGTTTTGTGCTGTGCCTGTGGCCAAATTACCCATTCCTGATACGGCATTTTGTCCAACGTTTGTAATTCCAAGTAATGAACTTAAAATATTTCCACGTTGGGTTTGATATTGATTAAACCCTTGATTTTGTCCAGCGGCTTGTTGCTGAATATTAGACAAGTTTTGGTTATATGTTTGACCTTGTTGGGTCATGAAGTTTGTTAATGCATTCTGATATGCATTTTGCGCTGTTCCTTGCGTATAGTTTTGCAATGCAACCGCAGAATTTCCACTGTTCATGCCACCAGTAGCATTTGACATTTGATTAGTAGCGGCTTGTCCTTGACCCAATTGAAAAGCATAATTAGGCGCTAAATTTGCGTTTAAATCAGCATTTGTAAATGACTGATAAGTTGAAGGCATGCTTGATGGGTTTTGATATGTCGATACTTGATTAGTCAAGTAAGGGTTCATACTACTTAATTGATTTACCCCGCCTAATCCCAAATTATTGTATGGGGTGTAATATGGTAATACTTGTTGTTCGTTTGCTTGTAATTGTGCTTGTCCAGCTTGGGCGGCATTAGCTTGTGTTTGTGCGGCTGATTGGGCGGCATTTCCACCAATAATTGAGCCAACTAATCCCAATCCACCACCAATTAAAGCGGCACCCCCTGAACCTATGCTAGAAACTGCTGAAACGACCCAAGTCATATTAAATACTCCCTAAAGCTAATTTAGCTTTATCAATTAATTTATTTGATGAATCAAAAAGCGCTATCGCTTCAGGTTCTATTAATTCAGCTTCTATTTCATCTAAATCGGTTTTATCAGTTTTGTGTACTGTAATTCCAATAGAATCCATAGTGGCTAAAGTAACCCTTTTTGTTCCTGATTTAGATTCAATTATATCGCCTGGATTCAATGTTTTCATACCATTTTCTGACCAAGCAATGATTTGTCCTGATACGCACATAAAGAAATGGTCTTTTTTGTGAATCTTGCCAACAATGATGGTTCCGGCCGGTCTAAACACTTTTCTGCAATACATTCCATCAGAAAAATAATGATCAGTTTTTAATTCAACTTGGGGCATTTCAACCATTTCTTTTTGTAAACGGTCTATTTGCTCCCTACTTGGAACATTATTAAATGTGATTGAATTAGACATTGTAGTAAGGCACCTTATATGGTTTGCCATTAACAGTAATATTAATAAATCCTACTGGTTTTGCTGGTAAAGCGGCCGCGCCAGGATTTGCGCTTGTAGAACTGGTGAAATTAAGCAAATTAAGAAAATACTGTTGCCAAGAACGGGTAGGCCTTTTGGTTCCTTGGTCCAAAAATTCTGTCTGCGGATAGGGATTATTTTGGGTTGTTCCCCATAGATTATTAGCCATTAATTTTCACCTTCAGAAGCTTTTAGATTAGCTGAAATAATAGCTGGAAAAATAGGGTCTGTAATAACTACTTCAAATACTCTATCCCTGGCCATGCCCAATCTACGCCAAATAGCACGGTTTTTATAACGGCCTTCTTTTCCTATGGTTGTCCAATGCTCATTGGACCATGTAGAACCGCCATCATTGGACCAACGCAACATAGCCTGTGGGTCTGCCCCAACTTGCTCTTGGTTTAATGGTGTTGTTACGCCAGATAAGCCTACGCCTGGCTGAAACTGTATCTGCAATTCCTCAAAATATTGACGTTGCAAATCAGTTACCAAATGGGGCGCCCTACGCAATCTACGAATAGGCTGGCCATTATCGGTATAGTTTTGTGGGTCTAGTTCGTAAATTTGACCATTTTGCCAATCACCCACTAGCACTAATCCTTGGAAAACGGCACAACAATTAGAACGATGACGATGGTAAACGTTATTGTTATCGCACCATAGCCATTTGTGCCACATTCCTGAAGAAATATCAAAAACCCATGTCAAATCAATGGTAGGGAATGAAATAACATAACATTCATGGCCTTCTAATTGATAAGTGTAGGCAATTGCATCATCAATGTATTGATTGACTAATGTATTTTCTACTGCATGGTTGGATATTCTTTCAGGAAAATAGCCATTCATCATGACAATTTCAGCTTGTCCACGGTTATTTCTAGATAAATAAGCAAAAGAATTACCAATACGTGCTACTGAATAGGGCGCGGCAATACCATGTTGGTTAGAAGAACCTGGAATTCTTTGAAAAGCAAAAGGGAACGTACCTACGTCTGACCATACTTCTGACGTTTGTTCGCCCAATAAATAAGCTTGGCCATGGTCTGCAATTAAAGCAACTAGGTTATCTGGCCCAGTAAATTTGCTTGCATAACTTAATCCATAAGTAATAGGACTTAACAAGTTAGAAGCCGCCCATTCTTGGGTGCCAGGATTGTTATAAATAAAGTAGTTATCTAATACATGAACTGTTGTGCCGCCTGAAAAAGCGCCATCAGTTACAGGTAATACGCTAAAGTTCAACAAATACATGGTTTCAGAACCAACCGTTTGCGATGTACTAATAACGTAGTTACCAGTTCCACCAGTACCAGTACCAAAAGTTAATGTTAAGGTTAACCCTGAACCTGAACCATTGGTTGTTGTAGAAACTGGATTTGTAGGCGTAGAAGTGTATTGACCTGAATAAGTTAAATTAATTCCTGTAACAACACCACTTGATACGGCAGTTACTGTAAATGTGGCTGGATTTGACCCATAAACGCCACCCTGTACGGTTATTACATCATTGACGTTATATCCTGAACCACCAGCAGAAATAGCGCCGGAAAGCACCGTTCCTGAACCCAAGGCATTAATAATCGTGTTTGCAGTAACGCCTGAACCGGTAATAGTTTGACCAGGATAAATTGTGGCGCCAGGATTAATAGCGGTAACTGTTAATGTTGTGCCTGAAATAGAAGCAGTAACATAACCAGCAATATTGGCTGAATTCATGCTTTCTGCGGTTGAAATAGTTGCAGAATTGTTTAATGTCCAAGTGCTACCTGAACCTGAAACAATAACTGTTTCATTAGGTATGCCAACACCAAATAATTGCTGATTTACGGCAATTGCGCCTGTACCGAATTGGGTAACAGTTAAAGTTGTTCCAGAAATAGTGCCTTTAAATGTTGCGGCAGATGGGGAAGAAATACGCCATGTATAGCGATAAGCACCATCAACAATGTAAACGTTTAATCCATTATCTGTAATGCTGACTTGGCCAGTTGTTGAATTTAATTGACCAATAATTGTAGGCACAAATGAAGCATTTAAAACATAAACATAAGGTCCGCATACTGCAACGCAATATTGACCGCCTGAAACAGTACGCATACCACGCACTTGGGCTTGGGCAGATAAAAGAACTTGGGATGTAAGCCCTGGGGTTGGATAAAGAGCAACTACGCCACGTTGACCTGGTTGTTTTAAAGGGTCAATTTCTGGGCGAAAATTGATACATTCCTGTCCATCTTGATAGATTGACGGGGCTTCGTATGATGGGCCAATAAATCCAAAATCCATGATTATTCAGATTCCTTATAAGAATCGCCACGCAACAATGTTTTCATGCTTGCACGACTTAATTCAAATTTTTCCATTAATTGTGGAATAGTCATGCCATTTTTCCTAAGTAAACGTGCTTCTCTAGCCTGTTCCATTGTAAGTTTGCAACGTGGGCCTTTATCACCTCTAAAATCTGCGCTACGACCTTTTTTAACTTTATCAGCCATGTTATCAGCATGAGTGCCAACCCATAAATGCTTTGGATTGCAACATGATGGATTGTCGCAAGTATGAAGCAAAAAACCTGTTTCATCAGTTGAAGCTGGAGCATTAAGGCTAATTGAATTTGGATAGGCAAGCGAATAAATGACTCTATGAGCATAGTATCCTTTGTCATTAATCCAAGTCCTTCCGTAGTTATCATTGTTCTTAAAACCTTTCCATTCCCAACATTCATCTTCACCACGTTTATCAACTTTGCTCCAAAGAACTTTGGGAGTATTAGCAAGTCGCCCTGGATTGTTTGCCTTTATTCCTAATTTTTTTCTTAAATAATAATTTCTTTGATATTCTGCATTTTTGGCTTTTTTGTCCATGTTTGATTTCCTTTTTAAGTAAGAAATCACATTGTGCCCTAAGAAAACCTCTAACGCAAGAAACCCCCCGTAAGTATCCATCCAGCATCTTTTTGGCGACCAACTAACAAAGCATCGCTAAATACAGAAGCTTGTAATGGGCGCATATTAGTGCGTTTTAATGTCGCTTTTGAATCAGCGGCAAATTTTGTAATCATTGCTATTTGCGTAGGTGAAGCTTTTCCATACATAGGCATTAAACGTTCAGCCAAACACCAGCGTAAACACAATTCAAAACCTTGTGGCAAAACAATATTGTCATTAATTGTGGAATAACGTGTAAATAATGTGTCTGCAAATATGTGCATTTCGCCTTGTGATGGATTAGGCCATACATAAATGTTACCTAATGGGTCAGAAGGTTGGTAATACATTGCTTTTGGCCAAGGACCTGATAAGGTCTTTAAACCAATCATTTCATAATTTTCCAAGTTGAGTACGGCAACTGGGTAGTCAAGGCCCCCGTTAACAATAGGAGTGCCATTAGAATTAGTGTTAATACGCACAAAGCTAGACTGAATAGCAAGAGGTCGCTGGTAATACCCACTAATGGATGTTGAACTAACTGTTTGAGGTATGTTAAGGATGTACGTACCCACTTCTGTAACGTTAGTACCAGCACCAGTACCAAATGCAACAATTGTTGTTCCATTAGATATTCCTGTTCCAGTAAGGGTTTGCCCTAATGTAATCGCGCCCGATTGAATAGAAGTTACGGTCAATACATTACCTGTAATTGAACCAGTAAAATTGGCGCCTATTGTGCCGCCAGGTCCAATGGTGTATTGAATTTGTCCTGGGGTAATTGGAAAAACAATTTCAGTCTTATAAGTGACCATCATGGATTCATTTGACCATTGGTCAATCATGCCATTCATCATTATTAAGGCATCTTGGGCGGCTTCAGGCGATGGGGTTTCACCAGCTTCTAATGCGCCAATGTCTTTTAATGCGCCGCTAATAATGTCAATTGGCTGGGTCATATTATTCCACCGTAAAAGTTAGAGCATTTATAGCAGTAGTCCATGGAAACTCAATTTTTTTATTGTTTTCCAAATCTTTTAATTGCTTTTCTAGGTTCAATTTTATTGCGTTTACATCATCTTGGGTAGTATCTTTTTCTAGCCATTCAATAATGTTTTGTTCTGTAATTTTGTCAAATTCAATATTTACAGTTCCATCTGAAAAAACATGGTTTCCTTGTGATTCAACAGTATTTGTGCCATCCGTAGCAGTTAAAGAATAATGAACACTTTTACAAGCTTCAGAAATAGATAGAATTTTCCAATTAAACATAATTAATTAATATTTTCTAATTGTTCATCTGTTGGTCTAGCCAATGTTGGATGTTCCCATTTAGCAATGTAATCGCCTTTACCATCGTTTTGCAAAAGAATTGTGCCATTAAAAGCAAAATCAGCAATAGTTAGTTCAGGGTATAGTTTGATAATTTTTTCGTACATTACGCACTCCGAATCATTGCGCCACTAAATTGGCAGTTTACATTTCCAGTTTGCATAGCAAGTGTTACGCCTGATGATTGATAAGCATAAATTTCAACATAATCGGTTGAACCGTTTAAGTAAATAACGGCAGAAACTGAACATCCAGCACCATAACTATTTGAATTTGGTGTTGCTAAATTACTTAACAAATATTGTGAACCATTTTTATAAATAGAACTATACGCACTAAATCCATTTGCTCCACCACCAAACAAAATAACTGAATTTATTTGATAATAACCAGCAACTAAAGGTTGAAAACGATAATTTGTAGTGTTGTCATAAGCAGAAGCTGTATCAAAATTCTTTACATTGAATTGGATTTTTGTATTTGTTACAGTTGCCACATTTTGACCGCCATTGGCATAAGCACTAAACGCTGGCATATTACCTGACACCATTACTGTTCCTGTGGCGGCTGGGAATGTTGCAGTATTAGAACCAGCAACTGCTACTGCATTTAAAGTAACTGTTCCGCTAGTAGAGCCATTTAAACCATGTGCGCTAGTAGTTAAAGTACCAGTAGAAGGAACAAAACTTATCTTGGTAGATGAAGTTGTGATTGGTAGATTTCCAGTAGTTGTAGAAACTAACGTTGGATACCAAGTAGCACTAGACGATGTATTATCAGTTACACCTACGTTTGTTGCATTAGTTGCAGTTGTAGCAGTTGTAGCCGTACCAGCGTTACCAGTAATAGAACCAGTAATTGTGTTTGCAAACGTCCAAACGCCTGACGAATTGTAATAAGCACTATCAGTTGCGCCATTATTTGCTACAAAATGAACTGTATTTGCAGAACCAGTACCAATAACTAAATCAACACTCATTGCTTGCAAATAAACGGCATTTGCCAAGCCAAAAGAACCAGTTCCGCTAAATCCAGAACTGTTTATACCAAAGTCACCATAATAGGTGCTTGCAGTTCCTAAATTATTAGAAACTACATAGTCAGTAGAAGCAGTTGTTCCTGAATTGGTATTTTGTAAAACGATTTGGTTATAACTATTAGTGCTTGAAGTAAATGAAGCAAAAATACTTGTATCTGTATAAGACAATGTTCCATAACTAAATGCACCAGCAGATAATGAGCCAGTAATTGTTTCATTAGCAACAAAACTTCCTGAAGTTACGCTAGTGGCAGTAGCCGCGCCCAAAGATGGGGTTGTAAAGCTTGGACTTGTGGCCAAAGCAACTACTGTTCCTGAACCAGTTGTGGAATAACTTGTTCCCCATGCGCTACCAGTTGAATTAGCAATACCAGCGCCAGGATAAACTTGGGCTGGAACTGTTGCATTAATAGTAATTGCAGTTGAACCGTTATAAGTAGTGCCAGAACTAAATGTAATGTTTGTACCGGCAGTCAAAGCGGCTAAATTGCTACCTAATGCAATACCTGAAATAGTGCTATTTGCTAATTGTGCATTAGTAATTGTTCCGCTTAATGCAGTTGTTGGAATGGTAGAAGAAGCCGTAAATGAGCCTGTTCCATTACCAATTAAATAACCAGTCAAAGACGTAGCGCCAGTACCGCCATAAGCCACGCCAATTGTAGAAGCGTTCCATGTGCCAGCAGTTAATGTTCCAATGCCTGTAATACCTGTATATGAACCGCTAATAAAGCTAGAACCAATTGTTCCGCTAGTAATTTGACTGCCTGAAATAGCAATTGATGTGTTTGTAACGCTAGTTACTTGACCGCTAGCATTAGTAACAAATACAGGAACTTGACTTGCAGAACCATAAGTTCCAGCGGTACCTTGTGGGGTAATGCTAAATTGACTGCCAGTTAAAGTTAATCCTGTTCCAGCGCTATATGTTGCAGAAGTTGTAAATTGCGACCAAGTTACAGGAGTTGTTCCTAGTGTGCCACCTGGTTGTGCTGTACAAAACCAAGCACCGCCTTTTTGTGTGCCATAGTCAATAAAAGAAATAGCACAAATTAATTCATTCCATGTATTTGCATCTAAAGAACGTGACCATGTTCCTGAAGCGGCAATATAAATGCCATTATCAGGGGTATTTGTTTGATTTTTAACTAATACACGGTCGCCAGCTAAAGTTGTATAACCATCAATTGTCTGCAATCCTGACAATGTGATGTTTGCAAGAGTAGCTACTGCACAAGGTTGTTTCCAACTAATTCCAGCGGCATAAGACTGCAACGCCAACAAGTTAACAATATCTGTTGCACCTACTGGTTGAGTGCTAATAGTGCCAGTTGTAGTGCTGATATTGGTAAAAGCACCGGTTGAAGGTGTAATTGAACCAATTGGACTGCTATCTAACGTACTATTTGTAATTGCAAGTCCTGATTGAACAGGGTTAGCAGTTGCATAAAACGACTTACCTTGTCCAATAAAGGTTTGAAAATTACCAAATACGTCAAAATATGCCTGTACTGGCAATAAATTCTGTACCGCAGAATTTGATGGTGTAGTCATACTAAACCTTAATAAGCGATGCAGTTAACTAAAATTACATCATTTGCTGACATTGGAGCCGCGGCGCCAGTTGTTACTGAAAAGCTAGTGAATGTTACTGAAGTTGTTGTGCTTCCAGTTAACTGTAAAAATAATGTAGAACCGCTTGTTACGTCAGCGGCAAAAGCTAGCCATCCATTAGGTGCAGTTGGAAGCGTAATTGTTCCACTTGAAGCACCACCAGAACCAACAACAATTTTAAATACAAAAGTGCTTACCGCAGTAATTGTTGGACTTGTACCAAAGCCTGAACTAATTGTAGGCAATGTATTTGAAGTAGCAATTAAATTACCACCCATAGACAATGTAGATGGGTTTTCTGTATTACCGCTTAATGGTGGCGAAAATACTGCACCACCAGGACCAATTAAACCAGTACAAACACCAGCCGTATTAAATGTTGCTTGAACGGGCAATAAATTTGTTACTGAACTATTTGCAACGCCTGGGTTTGCCATGGTTAATTCCTTATGATTGGTCTGCCATTGGCATTACGTACAAAGTTCCTGAAGTACCAATAGTGGTAATTGAGAAAATTTGCGGTACTGCAATAACAGTTGGTTGTGACATTGTTACGCCTAG
>TBL_comb48_EPIDRAFT_1001720_pt1 | contig 15777 bp, 18 predicted proteins | sample TroBogEpilimnion_37_FD_10681 | JGI IMG/M metagenome (IMG submission 10681)
TGACCAGTAAGTGATTTATAAAAAGCATCATGCAATCCTTTAGCAACACTTAAATCATCATGGTTATGAAAGTTACCACCATCTAGCTTCCACTTTAAATCTTGTTGATTTGGCGTAACCCGCGCCACATCCATTAAGAAATTTTGTAGTGCAGTGTGAACAATAGAGTTTGTTCCACGACGAGCATCTGGATAGGTATTCAAAAACGTAATAAGACCAAGAAACAAATCTTGTTTAATAACAAGAGTTTTTGACGTAACTAATCCCCACGCATTGCCAATAAGATCACGAACCTCACGCAACAAAAGTGTATCACCTTTTGCTTTCTCTAAACCTTTTGTCAGGAAAGCATGTTTTACCTGTGCTGTGCTGGGAGTTGGTCCAGGCGGAACTGGAAAGTTGGTTTTACCAACAATATAACAATCAAGAAATTTAAGAAGTTTACCTTCTTCTCTTGCAGATGTTTCACCGCTCTGCCAAGCATTGACAAAAATAGTTTCTTTGTCAAGTTTGCGGCGACCTTTATCTTGCATGTAAGCAAAATAATAAGCAGCCCTATCTTTCGGCATATCATAAACAATACACGGAATTTCAGTAATCACACCGACCATTTGGGCAAGTGCCCAACGACCACAGCCATCAAATACATAATGCTTTCCATCATCTGGGTCTCTTGCAACCATTAATGTACCAGCAGCAATTACATCATATCCTTTCTGGAATGTAATTGCCTTTTTAACCCAGTTTCCATCAGTAAACCGTTGAGTCTCCAGTGGAATAAGGTTATCAAGATTTATCATTTCCAACCGTGGAACGACTGTCTGATTCAGAATTTGGATATTTCCAGCTTCTGAAAGTTCCTTGTAAATGTTTTTTGCATCACCAGTAAACATCCTATGCATATTGGGTTGATGCATAGTATTTGCGTCGGTAATTACATTTTTGATTTTATTATTTTTTACCTTCATAGTATTTCTCCTGGGCATTGCCCGTTGCTGTTTTGTAGCATATGAGTCATCTCAGTCAACAAAACATCGTGTTTAATTGGCTACATTATTAATGTAACAAAGAAATAATATAAATGCAAATTGTTTTTTAATTTGTTTTAAGAAATCTTGAAGGAGATATATTCAACAATAGCGGTGGCAATATCTACGCCACAATATTTCTCAAATCCTTCAAAGCCAGGTGCAGAATTTGCTTCGCATACCTTATAACCACCATCGTCAAATAGCAGATCAATGCCAGCAATGTCTAGTCCAAGGCACTTAGCAGTTTCACGGCATAGCAAATCCATCTCTGGTGTAACTTCAAATGGTTCGCCGCTGCCGCCGCCTGTGATATTGGCACGGAAATCACCTTCTGGTCCAATTCGTTTCATAGCACCAATGGTCTTGCCACCAATTACCCATACACGAAGGTCAGTGCCTGCTGCAGCATTAACGAACTCTTGCACAATCATGGTCTTCTTAACACCAAGATTATCTACAAGGTCCATTAGATTCTCAAATAGTTCTTTGGTTTGGCATAGATGAACGCCTTTACCATGTGAACCTTGCAGCACCTTAACAACGCATGGAAATCCTATTTCTTGTTCAACTACTTTGCTCGAAACAGGAAACTTAACCAACATTGTTTTTGGCGTAGGTATATTGTTTTGTGCTAGGATTTGGTGAGCAAGCAGTTTATCTTTAACATTAGCAATAGCATCACTGCTATTAATAGTAGGCACACTAAACTTTTCTAACTGACGCATAACTGCACTGCTAAAGTAATTTGTGCCACTGCCAGTTCTGGTTAGCACAATCTTGGGCATAGAAATGCTTGTGCCTTGATAACGAATACTTTTTGAACGACTGCGATTTACTATAATATCAAAGTCGTCAGGATGAACAAGTTTAGTGTCAATGTTTTTAGCAGCAAATGCCGCAAGCAAACGACCATTTTCATAACTTTCACGATGCTGACTTAGTATCCAAACTGTGCTCATGTTATAAGTTATCTACGGACTTAATAAGACTTAAATTTTCTACAAACGCCTCAGTGCAACCGCTCCAAGTATATTGCTTACTTGACTCATATACTTTTTTACGGTCACAGTTGAGTGCATACTTTATGGCGGTTTCTAAATTATCATCCATGTATCCGTTAACACCATTAATTATAATATCAGTTGGACCTGTAACAGGATAAGCAGCAATTGGGGTGCCACACGCCATAGCCTCTAACATTACTACACCAAATGTATCAGTCTTACTTGGAAACACGAATACATCGGCACTAGCGTAGTATTCTGCCAACTCTACTCCACTTTTATAACCAGCGTAATTTATATATGGATATTTTCTTTTTAATTCTTCCAAATATGGTCCGTCACCAACGAGTATCTTAGTGCCGTCTATCTTTAATGAGCAGAAATCATCCAATCCTTTTTCATAACTGGCACGACTAACACAAAGTATAATAGGTTTCTTCACTTCTGTTATTTCTCTGCGTTGTGGATTAAAAATGATAGTATCAACTCCACGGTTCCATACAGCAAGGCGTTCAAATCCACGCTGTGTTAATTCACGCTTCATGGTTTCATTTGTAACTAGCACTTTAGTAGAGAACTTGTGAAACATTTTTATAAACCAGTATCCCCAATCAACGGGGATACCAAGATATCTATTAAAATATTCTGGAAACTTGGTATGGTAACTTGTGTTATGTGGAATACTGCGCTTATCTACTTTACAGTACCAACGAGCAGCAAAACCTAGCGGACCCTCTGTGGCAATGTGAATGGCATCGGGATTAAATGATTCAATCATGGGTCCAACACGCCAAATATTCCACGCTAGTCTAATTTCTTTATAGCCAGGTGTTGGAATGGTTTTAAACTGACTTGGTTCAATAACCTGAACCTCGTGTCCAAGTTTTCTTAGTTCTGCAACACTATTGACAAGGGTAGTTACAACGCCATTTACGCTTGGACTATATGTATCGGTGACTAGGGTGATCCGCATGAGAGTATTTAATAATAAACCACTGCCCTTCATAGGTTTCAACAAGTGCTGTGCAACTCTCTACCCAATCACCGCAGTTCATATATTTTACATCACCTATATCACGAATGTTTGCATGATGAATATGTCCGCATATAATACCATCGGCACCTTTGACTCTAGCAAACTTGGCTAGGTTTTCTTCAAAATCGCCAATAAAATTTACTGCTTGTTTAACTTTGTATTTTGCCCATGCACTAAGACTCCAGTGCGGCAATTTGAACCAATTTTGTAATTTATTAACAACAACATTAATATTAATGAGTATATCATATGCCCAACTTCCTATATGTGCCAACCATTTAATATTTTTCATTACTACATCAAACTGATCGCCATGCATGATAAGATATTTCTTGCCATCTAATCCGCTATGAATTATTGTGTCAGTTAAAATGATGTTACCAAAGTGATGGTCGCCAAAACTGCGTAGAAACTCATCATGATTGCCTGGTAAGTATGTAACAAGCGTTCCTTTGCGAGCCATACGCATAATTTTTTGAATAACATCATTGTGTTCTTGTGGCCAGTAGAATGATTTGCTCATTGCCCAACCATCGATAATATCGCCTACAAGATAAAGACGTTCACATTCAAATGTTTTAATAAATTCAAGCAGAGCCTGTGGCTGGCTCATTTTTGTGCCCAAGTGGAGATCACTGATACAGACTGTTCTGTAATAATTCATACGTCAATATTTAGGGATAGGTGCGGGTAGGATTTATACCTACAATTTGATGGTATTAACAGGCGACAGGTTTAACAGACCCTTGCTTTCTAGTTCCTTTATTTCCATAATACCGATACTCGTTTACGTGTCCTGCCCACGCCACCAACTCCACCTTTAAATAAAACCCAATATTGCATTTTAATATTTCCTATAAAAATCTTGTGTATCCAAAAGAACTTAAATCAAATTTTTCTCCCCAAATTATAATTTCTTCTGGCAACCATGTTTGATTAATAAATTCTGTCAAATTTTGACTATCAAACTCAAACATTTTTGATAAAGTTGTAAAATCTTTTTTAATATATAGCGTTTCATAGTCTAAATCTTCATCACTATTTGACCGATCATCTGTTACAAATTCATTATAATAAGTATTAGTATCATCACCTAAAACAGCATATAGTAATCTCATTCTATTATCATCATTTAATTCAAAATTATATTTTAATAAATGAATATCTATAAAAAATTTGATTTTGTTTACGATTTCTTGTGGAATATTGTTGAGATGCTCAAAGTATTTAAATTGAGAAATCATTTCATCATCAATTTCTTGACAAAAAGTTTTGACCAAATGTTCAATTTTAATGTTGTTAGTAATTTCTTTTGTAAATTTTAAATTTATAATATTTAAATTATTATTTTGCAAAATATCAGTTGGTATTTTGTAAGAACAATGTGCAGGATAAATTTTTAAATCAGGTGATGCAAAATTTTGAAATAATTCATGATTAAAATCTTGATGATAAAGCCATTTAAAATTTTGCGTAGTACTAGACAATCTTGTTAAATTACTTTTAAATTCAATGCTTCTATTATTTAAAAAATTACAAAGAAAATCGCCTTTACACCCACCAATATAATTTAAAATATATTTTTTTTCCATTTGTTTTTATTTACAAAATTTATAAAGTGCGGGTAGGATTTATACCTACAATTTGATGGTATTCACAGGCTACAGGTTTAACAGACCCTTGCTTTCTAGTTTTCAATATTTCCATCATACCGATACTCGTTTACGTGTCCTGCCCACGCCGCCGCACCTATTTTTATAATAACATAATTTTTAATTTAATGGTATTACTTTATCAGTACCAAGAATCTTAGCACTAAACTTACAGGCACGAGTATTAATAATATTCACTTCTTTTTCTTCAGGATTACCACGAACATCTACGCTTAAATTATCAATATTGTTTGGTGGCGTTTCAGCAGTAAGTAAAACATAAACATCTTTACCTTCACTGTGTGTGCGACCTTCTACGCCTTCAATATAGTCATCAATAACATCACGGTCAACAGTCCAATGTGAACCCAAATCTGTGCGATTCAAATCTTCAAACTTTTGTAAGAATACAATACGATATAACACACCACCTTGTTGTATTATAGCATCAACTTCATTGCTATAATCATAAATTTCAACTGCACCACGACGACTATCGCCATAATAATCTGTCCAAAACTTTAATGCATTAGCAAAATATTTTGGATCAATTAGCCTATTATTTTTTTCTTTTGCGGGCGATGGCAGCGTATTAAAATATTCCCATGTATTAGAATCACGCACAACGCTAAACTCTTCTGGTTTTGCACCTTTATTTTTTATGGCATAATCAATGCGATATTTTGTATACCAATCCACTGCTTCATCATATGAATTAAAAAACTTTGGATTATCGTGTAAATCGTTTGGCTTATTATTACGAAACAATTCATAATAGCCTGGTCCAGTTTTTTGTGGCGTAGTTTCTATTTCACTGATGCGCATACTATATTTAATGTTTTGTGTAGCTGTATCCAGAACAAGGCGGCGTTAAACATTGGATACTCATGCTACCACTATCAGGCGTAAGTGGATTATCTTGCACAACAGTTGCACCAATTCCACTGCCACTTAAATTAAGAACAAAACTTTTATTAGCATCGCCGCTTTGGGTAATAGTAGCGATGTTATTATTGTTTTGTGTTGAAGCATCCAGATTAATGGCGGCAGTATGATTGCCGCTACCGTTTTGTAGAATAGTAAGTGTGTTGTTACTGTTATTTCCAGCATTCGTATTAGTATTGTAAGTCCCATCATAATTTTTCCCCACTGGTGGTGTTCCTATAAATGCCTGATGGTCTCCGCTACCTTCTTGAACAATCGTATTTGTATTATTACTGCCTTGATTTAACATAATGGCATCGGCATTGCCGCTACTTGTTTGTTCTACAAATATGTTATTGCTATCGCCTACTTGGTCAATATAAACACTGCCAGCCGATGCAGGTGTAATCCACAGTAAGAATAATAAACGTTTCATACTAATTTCCTTGTATTATAGTTATTACACTGCCGCCAGGATGTTGAACATTTTGTGTCATATTAGTTCCTTCCTGATTTAAATTAAGGGTAGTTGGACTATCTTTATCGATGGTGATTTGTGTATAGCTATTACCACCTTGACGATATAAAGTTAAATTAGTATCAATCTTAACATACTTTAATCCTGCTGCTTTATTGGCTGCATAATTTGGTAACATTTGGTTTTCACCGCCTAGCATACTTGCTAATAATGAAGCATTAGCAAGGTCTAACATATTATTTAAAAATTGAACATCTAACGCATTAAGATCTAATTTATTAAATGCGTCTAGATAATTCATATTAAGTTCATCATATTTTAAAAAATCTTTATCAAGAAAATTTATATCAAGCGCAGTTTTTTGGTGGTTGTCTTCTTCTACTGCTTTTTTTGGCGGTTGCAAAATAAGCATGTTGTTAATTTGTTCTGGGCTTAGTGCAAGAATAACGGGTTTGGCTGGATTCTGTTCTTTTGCACTGGTAGAAGTCGCTTGAAATGGTTTATCAAGATGCACTGTTCCCATATCAGTTGTTACGTCAATTTTACCAGTTACACAATCTTTGTCAATGTTTTTATAACCTACGGGGCAGCTAGGCAGTAAAATAATAAGACTACGACCTAATTCATCAACTGTCATACTAAAATCTGTTCCACGCACACCAATTGTAGCAGTAGGCGTTTCAATTTTCACATTTTGTGGATTATCTTTGGCGATCTGCCCACTTGCGTATCTAGCAGTTCCAATAGCAACTTTTAATCCTAACTTGCCAGCATCGCCGTGTGCAGGATCATAAACAAAATCATCAATTACAAGTTTACTTTGTTCAGTTATTTCAACTTTTGTAGCATCTTCAAATGTAATACCAACTCGTGCTTTAGCAGTAACAACGGCGTCATTCATTTCGACGCCGCTGTTTACATTACTTGGTATACTTTGTTTTTCACGCTGTATTTCTGCCATTCCGTTCTGCTCAGTTACCACACCAATAGCAGCATTAGTTACTTGTGGTGACAGTAATATTATTGTTAGAACCAACACTTTTAATATTGACTGTGCTATCAATCGTGCCATTCTGTGTTACCGCCACGCTGTTACTTGAGCCATTAACATCAACTTTTGTATCAAATCCGTTGCTGCCTGCTGGTCCTGCTTGTTGAACATTAACTACGTTAGAATCACCTGTTTCTTTAATATCCGCACGTGCGCCAAGTAGATTGGTTGTAGCACTATTTATGGTTGTGTTATTTGTGCTTCCGCTTACAACTGCACTAACTGTGCTTTTTGCACCAGCAGTTATGTTAGAAGTATTTCCACCACCAGTTACAGTTGCAGTTATAGCAGTATCATTGCAGCTTGTACTTGGTGAAGCACCGCAGTTAATTGTTGTTGTATTATTATCACCTGTTACAGTACTATTAATGTTACTATTTGTGCCTTCAACATTAACTTTATGCGTATTTCCGCTTCCAACTTGTGAAATACTTACAGTTTGTCCATTGCCATGCAAAATAGTAGCGGTGGTTTCGTTTCCAATTTCATTGTTTGAACCTTGTTGATTGAGCGTAATAGTGCTGCCACTACCTACTTGGTCGATATAAACGTTGTTAATCGTACCAGCAAAACTTTGACTCGCTAGCATTATGCCTGCAATTCCGATTGCAGCTTTCATAAAGTTTTTCAAATGCCTACTCCTTTACGGAGTTTTACGACTTCTTTTTTTCAGTAGTCGCATAACTCCATAGATTTTTTTGTGCACCCTGTTTAATCATATCCACAACGGCTGCTTCTGTTGCCAGCCGTACAGCATATGTAGTGGGTTCGTTGACATTTGCACCAGCCTCGACTTGTAAACTCATCGTGCTCTGATCTAGGAATGTGACCACTGTGCCACTTCCGCCTGTACTTAAGATTGTTTTAGTAGCACCAGCAGAGATTAGTACTTCTCCAGTATGTACGCTTATCAATCTTACAACTACAGTAACCTCGTCGGTTCTATATTGTTGATTTACTCCAATTCCTAACATGGCAGCACCACTGCCACCACTTTGCAGATTAGTATCATATCCTACGATACCACCCTCTACCATAATACCAGCAATTAACATTGGCGATAGCGGCTTAGCATCTTTCCCTTCATAAGTTTCACGTTGATTACGAATTAATTGACGTTCTTTAATAAGATCATCTAATCCAACACGCTCTACAACTTGAAACCATTTACCATGACCTGCATCTTGCAGTGCCTTAATAAGAAATACTTCGCCACCTTGCGTTACAGCACTACTTAGCACTGAAAACTTGTCGTTTTCTTTGCGTTGACCAGTTTTATCACTAAATCCATACATTGCTATAGTGATTGGTGGTCCATGTGGAGGCGGCATATTTTCTAATTCATTGTAATAACTTTTAGTTACAGTTTGTGGTACAGTACTGGCCGCAGTTGGAATCTTTGCTGAATAAGGAGTCGATGTTCTGCATCCCACTAGTGCAAGTGCCGAAATACATAATACGATTATTTTAAACATTAGAATTTGAAACTCCCTATTGGAACTGTGATATCTGTGCGGTTGCCAGTGGCATCAATTACCGTCAGTGCGATAGTTTGGGCAGTGCTATCTTTAATCCAAGAAATAGTGCTGCCTTCGAATTGCATAGTTCCAGTAGTTGATCCATCGCTAAACATAGCATTGCTAAGCTGTAAACTTAGCTGTGCGTAGATGCGGCTTTCCAGATTGTTGAGAAATTTAGCTAAATTTGTATTTTGAGCGGCTGCGGCTGCGTCTGCGGCATCAGCTTTTTGCTGTGCAATCAGGGCTTGTTTACGAGTATATTCTTCGTTTTCAATAGTCAACACATGACTACTGAAACCATCACCACTAAATTCAGGATTTTTAAAGCCAAACGTCATCTCACTTGCGTGTGCAAGTGTAGGAACTGTCATTAAAAATACACAAATTGCGCTAATTTTACGCATAATAATACCCTTGTAACTAATATTATTTAGTAGTTACAAGGGTGTCAAAATATTGGCACTTTACTGTTTTTTGTAGTGGTTGGGGAGCCAGGGATCGAACCTGGAATCTCCTGAGTCAAAGTCAGGCGTATTGCCAATTATACCACTCCCCAATAACTCAATTTTCTATTGCTTGTCCATTTGGTGCTACTAAACCTTTAACACCAGTTCGGGCAAACTCTACTACATCCGCCTTTGGCAAGAACTTATACCAAAGATGTTCAATATCTATATATCCACCGGCATTAACACGGTCTTGCATATGTTCAGTCATATCTTCAAGAAGTAGAATAAACTCTGCAATACGATTCGCACCAAAACTATAAACACGCAACATATGCTGTTGATCTACGCCAGTAACGCCTGGCACAAACTGACTTAGCATACGCTTACTTACAACATATTTGTCACCAACGATATTGTTTTCATAATCTGCAGTGTTAAATTTATCTGTTAGAGTATAGCGACCGCTTACTTTAAAGATACGATCACAGCCATCAAACCAACCTTCTTGCTGTGCAGTCTCAAAGAAACTATGAACAACTGCAAGTTCAGTTAGATTCTTAACAACATCTTGAACTTCAATGTTGTCATGAATCCATACTACGTTTTCATCCGTACTGAAATCCATAAAGTGATCAACATGTTTTACAAGTTGAGCCTTTACCTCATCACTTATGCCAGGTTGACTGCAATCTGTTAAGCAAATAACAGCATTAGGAATACGCTTACGAACACTAGCAATAGTTTCTAGTGTCTGAGCAAGTCGTTCCTCTGGCTTATATATTGAGAACTTGGCATTAATGGCACTGGTTATAAAAACGCCGTATTTCTTTGTTTTCTTCTTAGACATCTAGGTTCAACCAATCTGGACGAGCAAGAGTCCAATCAACCACTTGTTTGATGCGTTCGGTTAGTTCAATCTTAGGTTCCCAACCGAGGCTCTTCATAAACTCACCGCTGAGTGAATAACGAAGGTCATGACCAGGACGGCTGCTATGGAAGTCAACCATTTCATAGTTAAGAGGTTTGTCTTGACTATCGGCAATAATCTGTGCTAGTTCTAGGTTATTGATTTCCTGTTTACCTACGATGTTAAACTTTGGGCATTTTGCTCCACCAAACTCTGGCGGCATTGTAAAATCTTTCAAGTCAAGAATAAACATTAGGGCTTCTGCTACATCCTTGGCATGGATATAGTGACGAGAACCAGGAATAGTACGAGTCTTGTCGCTATGAACCGTAATTGTTTCGCCATCACGAGCCTTGCGAATACACATAGGAATAAACTTCTCTGGATGCTGACGCTCACCAAATACGTTCATCGTATGCGTTACGTAGACAGGCAGACCATAGGTATTTTCATATGCTACTGCAAGTTCTTCGCCACCTGCCTTGGCTGCGCTATACGGATTGCCACTGTTATAGCGATCATACTCACCGTAATTCACGCCAACAGGTGCTGGTCCAAATACTTCATCAGTTGAGAAATATACAAAGCGTTCTAGATTATCACACTTACGAGCAAACTCAAGGATATTGCAAGTTCCAACCACATTATCCATGACAAATTCCATTGGATAGTCGATAGAACGATCCACATGACTGCCAGCGGCAAGGTGAAGAATAATATCAACGTGACCAATACGAGTCTTCGTAAGGGGGTTAATTTCAGCCTTGAGATCATGGAAGATTACCTTTACACGTGCTCGTGTTTGTGGACTATGGTCTTGCATCATATCGTTTAGGCGATTAAGATTGCCGCTAAAATCTAAACGATCAAGACTAATGATATTCCAGTCAGTAGTTTTAAGTATATGGTCGATAACATGAGTGGCAATAAAACCTGCACCACCCGTAATTAATACGTTCTTTGACAATTTGTTCTCCGATTATTGATATTATTATATATGGTTACGATACTTTCGTCAATAAATTATTGATGATATCGTTACTAATTTTTCTAGAATGACCGTTTCTATCAACAAGCACCAGACCAATACCTGTTGGACTACTTTCATCGGGATAAAACTCTACAGTGGCTTCACTGTCCTTGCCACTATCACGCAAATAACGTTTTACCATCGTCATCATACGCATGTTAATAAACATGTTTTCACAGTCAATTATATTGCTCATAGTTCACCTATAATAGTTGCTGATGATTTATAATAACACATTTATGAAGTTTGTCAACAAAAAAGACCGCCGTGAAGCGGTCTTTTTAACGGACATCTTTAGTTTTGGCTCGTGCCGATGCCGCAGGTTCTTAATTACTGTGCCTTTTTTGCCTTGGGAGTAGCAGCCTTCTTAGCACGAGGTTTCTTGGCTGGTGCCGCTTCTGCAGTAGTTTCTGATGTTGTCGTATCTATAGTTGCAGCTACAGTTGTTTCCGCTGTTACTACAACAGGTGCAACTTCAACACGGTTTGGGTTTTGATCACTCATTGCCCATTCAGCGTCGCTCATGTTTTCTGGCTTAGTTGTTGCCTTTAGTGTTTCAGCGGCAGTTTCAGCAACATGCAATACTTCGTTCATTTTTGCCGCTACTGCCTTTTCTGCTTCTGCCAACTTTGCATTAGCATCTGCTTCCATCTGATCCAATGGATCAGGCGTCTTATCTTTATGATTAATTAGTTTGTAAATTACTGCAATCAAAACAGCAAGTCCAAACAATACAATAATAGTATTCATTAATATATCTCCTTTGTGGATATTTACTATCTATAATATGACATTTAAATTAAAATGTCAAATTATTTGTATGATGGGGAATAAAATTTAAATGCTTCTTTCCAGAAAGTGCTATACAGATCATTTGAAACCTGTTCTTGCATCTTCTTAAAATGCTTGCCAGCAGAAACTTCTTCAACTGACTTTGCCATTTCACTTGAGATAGTTCCCATTGCACTTGCTGCTGCTTTAACAGCATCCTTTGTATAGGCAGTCTGTGCATCAACAAATGCATTTAGGCTCTTTGCAATAGTTTCATTCTGCACAAAGGTCTTGACCATTGTCTTCTTTGCATCTTGTACGGTATCAATAAATTCATCGGTATCAAACATTTCATTCTCCTTTGTAGTGGCGGTTGTGCCACGGTTAATAAATTCTAATTCTTCCACAGTGTACGGTTGCATTATTACTTCCTTTGCTGCACTGCATATATTTATACTGCACTGCAGCAATTATGTCAATATATTTGTTAATTGTTCAAATAACTTTTGACTAGCAAGGTTCTTAGCTTTGCTCTCTACCTGAATGTCAAAATCATTCCACAGTTCACCAATATACTTGTTTACTTCACTATTCCACATAAAATCACTGTGTGCTCGAAGTGTACCTTTCTTTTGACCATTTTCCATTAATGTGGATAGGTTAGGTCTACCAGTATCAGAGATACCCATAGATTCACGACTAAGAGAATAATGAAGAGTAGGGCGGACACCACGCCAACTATCTTTGACCATTTTAATACGGTCGTCAGACGGTGCAATGTATTCTCCACTATGAATCCAGTGATGATGAGTGTCAAAAACGATAGGCAAGATATCACCCAAAGTGAGACAAGAATCAAGTCCATATGTATATTCCTCGTTTTCTATTGTGATAAGGTTTCTAGCTTCGGGCGAGAGGCGGGCATATACGGCTCGTATAGCCATTGGACCGCCTTTACCACTAATATGCACATTGATCTTAAAACCGTGATCATGCCAACTAGAACCAAAACCCATCCACCTAGCCAAATCAGCATGATATTCAAACTCAGCGATAGAATTGGCAACAACACTCTCACGGTCACTAGCAAGGACGCAAAATTGGCCAGGATGAAAACTGACCCTAACATCAAGACGTTTAGCAGCCTCTCCAACTTTGGCCAGTCGCTTCGCAATGGTTTCACGAAGGTGTTTATCAGTCCAGAAATAGCCCCAAGTTGACTCAGTGTAAACAGGAAGTATGTCGCTACTAAGGCGTACCATTCGTAATTGCGGTGCAAGTGTTCCCACACGCTCCACCAATCGTAATGTGGCATCTGTATTGTGCTCCATGATATCCCACAGACGTTGCTCGGCAACTGCCTTAGTCTGGCGGTTTAACCAAGCTACAGTCGTGGTTTTGTTGTTATAGCGGAGTGCATCATCCTTGGGCTTAAAGCCATCAAGTTGATCCACAGTGTCAATCCATTTGCAGCAAAAGCCGATACGTTTTTGTGTCATATTAATAATATAACACAGAATAATCTATTGTCAAGCAAATAATTCAGGAAAAAGCAGCGCAATATGAAATTCTTGATCAGAATTAATGTAATTTTTAATATGTAAAACTATTTGATCTGATAAAATTCTATGCGCGCTTGAACTAAAATGATTAAGTCGGTCGTCATTAAAGTTTCCATCATTCCAATCTTTGTTTGTAGTTTTTTTAAAATCTGCCATGCAAAGTTCATTCAAACCACCATTTGAAAAAATCCATAAACCATAATTTTTTTCCATATGGTTATGTTCAAATGCAGGCATATTAACTAATTTTATGTTTCTTTTTTTACATTGTTCTTGAATATCTCTTATTAATAAGATATCAATTGTTTTTGCAAAACTATCATCATATAAATGATTATAATAATGTTGCGTAGCTTTTTTTAATTCAGGATTGGAAATAATATTAGCAAGCGCAGATTGAAATACTGTGTTTGTGCTAAGAGGATAACGTTCGTTATATAATCTACTATAGCCTGTATAAACATATATGATTACATCAGGATTTAAATTTAAACAAGCTAAAAAACTTTTATATATTTTAAATTGGCTGTGTCCACGATGTCCAACATGAAATACAACATTAAAATTTAATTCTTTACATATATTTTCTATCCAAGTCTCATTATAGGTATATGTAAAACTATCACCCAATATTGCTACACGCATTAAAATACCTTTATATTGTGCAATTGACTAAATTGCTCTGCATCTGCTAAATTATTTACTAATGGTTCACCTTTTATATTCAAACTAGTATTAAGTAACATTGGACAACGAGTTCTACTATACCATGCTTCTAAAATTTTATGTATAATACTCGGAGTAGGTTGGTCAATTGTTTGAACTCGTGATGTACCATCTACGTGACATATTGCTGGAAAATCACCAGGCGAAAGACAAGCATCTGCCCATTGCATATAGTCATGGTTTACTCGCATCTTACTATAAAAATATTCACTGAACCAAGGTTTGAGTATGATAGGAGCAAATGGACGAAATGGTTCACGTTTCTTTATTGCGTTTACACGATCTTTTACGTCGGGTCCACGAGGATCAGCTAGCAACGAACGATTGCCTAACGCTCGTGGACCAAATTCAGCACGACCATTGGCAATGCCTACAACTTGACCTGCTTCAAGCGCATCGACTATTGCACGAACATCAACCCTACGATCAATGTTATAACCAAGAAACGCATGGTTCAGGTGCACATGCTTCTTGGTATGATAGGTAATTGCACCTAAACCTAAACCAGCATCACCAGGATTTGGTGGCACCCATATCTTATTAAATTCAGTAAATGTTTTTAATCTACTGTTTGCTACACAATTAAGTGCGCAACCACCTACCAATACAAGATTATCGCTACCAATCACTTCACGAGCATAGCGACAAATTGCTTGTAAATATTGTTCATAAATTGCTTGTGCACTAGCTGCAATATCTTCTGGCTTCCAATCTTCATCTTTTGGTTTAGTCCACCAACGCATACCACGATGTAGATTATGCTTAAACTCTACATTAGGTGGCGACCATGCACCAAAGAACTCATTAAGCATTGCTTTAAGATGCTTTGGCTCACCATATGCTGCCATACCCATGACAATATATTCTTCTTCATTGGGCTTAAACCCAAGATAATCTGTGATAGCACTGTAAAATAATCCAATACTTTGCGGATAAACATTGTGCCAAACTTTGTAAAGTTTGTGACCACGACCACGCCATATACTAGTGCAATCTAGTTCGCCAATAGCATCAATTACCACAATAGCAGCATCAGGAAATTCACTGGTATAGTATCCCATAGCAGCGTGTGCACCATGATGTGGTGTGGTCACAACTGGTATCTTGCCTAAACCATATTTTTTAAGATAATTTTTTAAACTATAATGCAGTGGACGCTGCCCACTTACAAGATTACGAACTGCTCGTTTCCATGGCTGTTCATACCATACTATTTTATCTGGAATACCATATTGAAGCGCATCATCAATAAGTGCTTCATTAAGATGTGGATCATTTTTTACTCTGCTATACCGTTCAGCGTGACCAGCAAACAGAATATTAGACCCATCAACAAGAGCGATACTTGCATCATGATTGTTAGCATTGATTCCTAATAACATTTTTCCTCAATATACAAATGGATCACGCTTGCGCAATTCTTTGAGCAAACGACGACGCTTATATTTGTATATCATATCATCAAAAATATTATAAATCCACTTAAAAATACGCATTATAGAATCTTCCCCCAACTAGTTTGACCTTGGCACCTGTATATAGCACTGCCATCATTCATGATAGCAATTTCGCCAGGTTCACCAACTCGTTCTGGAATACGATCTACAATACTAATTAACAATCCACTAAATCTAAC